>QMCD01007076.1_pt1 | contig 10400 bp, 12 predicted proteins | sample 1821841 | NCBI WGS metagenome assembly QMCD01 (sample SAMN01991225, study PRJNA193472) | Termite gut metagenome, whole genome shotgun sequencing project. | isolation source: worker | host: Macrotermes natalensis
GGCGGCGGCTTCGGCGGCGGCGGCGCAGGAGGACGGTTTTAGTAAATTGAAAATAAAAGTAAAATGGAGGCAAAATGCAAGATTATTAATTTAAACCATAGACAATCATGAAAAAAGGAACTATCATTGCAATAGTCATTGTGGCCATAGTGGGCATAATGGTTATTTGGGGATTCTCGACGTACAATTCACTGGTAAAGAGAGAGGAGGGCGTTAAAACTGCATGGGCGCAGGTCGAAAACCAATACCAGCGCCGCAGCGACCTTATCCCCAACCTCGTGAATACCGTTAAGGGGTATGCTGCACACGAGTCGGCAACACTCGAAAGCGTCGTAGCCGCCCGTTCGAGGGCTACGCAGGTTACTGTCGATCCGGAGAACCTCACCCCCGAAGCGATGGCCGCATATCAGGATGCGCAGGGACAGGTAGGCGCCGCACTCGGACGCCTAATCATGCTTCAGGAGAGCTATCCCGACCTGAAAGCCAACCAGAACTTCCTGGAGTTGCAGGCGCAGTTGGAAGGCACGGAGAACCGTATCGCAACAGAGCGCATGCGCTTTAACGAAGCCACACAGGCCTTCAACACCAAGGTACGCAGCTTCCCGACCAAGATCATTGCAAGCTTGTGCGGATTCGAAAGGCTCCCCCTTTTCGAAGCTAAAGAGGGCAGCGACACCGCCCCCGTCGTGGAGTTCTAACTGCGGCAGATATCAAAACAGAGATGCTACTGTAATTACGGTAGCATCTCTCGTTTTTGGGTAACGGGGAGTGTTTTATTGTAACGCCGCCTATTTTTTTGTACGGAGGAGGTTTACTATACCTTCGCGTTGGATTATGTACATGCCGAAACGGTCTTCGGATATGCCGTCGTACATTTTGTAGGAGTATTGGAGCGTGTCGTCCTTCATGGTTGTGCCGAAGGCTTTGAACTGCATGCCGGGGATAGTTCCGGCGAGGCTTTCGGCGGCCTCTATGATGTGTGACGAGAAGAGAAAGAAGCTGTTGCGGATGACGGCAAACGCCCCGATAACGGCTACTGTGCCATCGTGGGCATCCTTTACGTTGGTGCCGCGGAAGAGTTCGTCGAAGATGACCACATATTTTTTGTCGCCGCCCACCTTTTCAGCCACCGACTTCACCCGTTTTACCTCCGAGTAGAAGTGGCTGTAGCCCAGCGAAAGGTCATCCGGCACATTTATAGTTGTAAACAGCCCGTCGAACACCGAGAGGTGCATCGCGTCGGCCGGAACGGGGAATCCCATGTGGGCAAGATAGATGGCAATGCCTACGGACTTCATAAATGTCGACTTTCCAGCCATATTGGCGCCCGTCACGAACACTATGCGCGACGAACCCATCTCTATATCGTTCGGCACGGGGTTGTCGATGAGTGGATGACGCAGGCCTTTGGCTGTGATGTGCGGGGCTTCGCCGAGACGGGCGTATGTGAATCCGTGCCTATTTTTGGCCTTGATAACTGCTTGGAATACATCCAATGTATAAACTATGTCGAGCAATTCGCGTATCCCGTCGCGCATGCGGTAGCGTAAAATGTGGTCGAATTTCTCGACCTGAAAGGAGGAGAAGCGTTTGCTCTTGTGTGCAAGTATTTCGGCCATATATTCTGTGCTGAGGATCCCCCTTATTCTACCCGAATAACTTTTCAGCAATTCAGGATAGTCCCCGATGTTTTCCGGGGATGCGAACAGGCCGAGCCCCTGCACGAATTCGGCAACCCACTTTACACCCCTTTGTAGTACTCGTTGCTCGGTTGCAGCTTCGACAGCCATTTCTTGCGCAACCCGTCGACAAACGAATACTGCGTCGGGACTTTCGTGAGCGACAGGTAGTGCTCTATGAAATCCAAAGCTTTGGGGTCTATGTCGAGCCGGATGCCGTTGGACTCCATGTATTCGATACACTCGCTCCTTCCGCGTACGGCGTCGATGTCGGAAAGCGGCTTGCGGGACAGGCTTTCGAGCTTAAGGCGCCCGCCGTGGGATGCCGCCTCGAAAAGGCCTATGACGGAGCGCCCGCCCTTTGTGGTGGGGAATATCTGCAAATCCTGCAATGTCTGTGAATCGACCTCGAACATGGCAAAAACCTCTAAAACCTCACTCCCGCCGACAACCTCCAGATGCTGTCCGAAGTACCATCGAGGAATATCCATGCGAAGTCAATCGCCAGCGGGCCGAAATAGACGCCGCATCCTGCCGTGGCGTAACTTTCGCGGGCGAATATGCCGCCCTCGTCGCCGAATCGGTAACCGCCCCTCACGGCAAACATCTCGTCATAGAGATATTCGAGGCCTGCGCCGCCGCCGAAGTAGCTGTCCGACGAGGGCAGGAATCGGTATCCGGCCTGAATGTTGCCCGTCAGCCTGTGGTGCCGTGCAAAATCGAACCTGTAAGTTCCGCCTGCATTAAGGCTTGCGGGCATAAATTCGCCACCGTCGCCGTAATCCACTTTAGTGCCGAGGTTATTCAAGGTCATGGCTGCACTCCACGCATTGCGGCGGTAATATACCCCCGCGTCGAAGCCGAAAGCGCTCGCCGCATCCGTGCCTAGCTTGCTGTTCACATACCTGAGGTTGGCACCCACGCTCAACGAGCCGTTTATGGAGTAGGCATAACCGAAGTCGGCTATCGCATCGTAAGGTTTGACGACGGTGGGCAACACCCCATAATCGCTGACTTCGATTTCATCCATGCCGAAGTACCTGAAGCCCAAGGCAAGGGCATGCTTCGAGCCGAGCCTGTAATAACCGGCCACAGAGTGCATTGTATTGCCGGCATCAGCATTGAAAGCGTAGGATGCGGCTAACCCGAAGTCGGAGAACGATACGGCAGCCACATTGCCGAACAGCGAAAATGCGGTGGCATCAGCCGCAATATCGGAATTTGCCATACCCACTGAACTGGCGTCTGGGTTTACCGTAACCGACTGTACATATTGTGCTTTGGCGCCTGCACAGCAGAGCATTGCCAGCGATATCAAAATTAACTTTTTCATTTTAAACAAACTCTTACAGTTTAGCTATGGTTTTCGATATTTCCGTTTCACCATACCTGACTACTATTTTGTAAGTCCCTGCACGGAGCGACGATATATTGACGGTAGCAGGGGCGGATGGCGATATGGCAACCGTTTGTTCGAATACGCTGCCGCCGCCCGAGGTGTTGAACAGCGCCACATCTATGGTGCCCTCCACATCTTTCCCCATACGGATATTCAGCACGCCATCCTTCTTAACCGGCACCGGATAGATATCGGCCGTGCGTTTGGCGTCGCGGCAAACGAGCATTACAGCCGTCTCGGCACTAAGCCCGCGCGGATCCCTCGCCGTTACCGTAAGCCGCGAAGTGCCTATTTTGAGCGCCTTTGCTGTGAGCGTACTTTCGGAATATGAAATCTCCGCAAACAACATGTCGGCCAATTTCACTTCGTATTTCAGAACGTCGTTATCCTTGTCGGTAAACAGCCTCGTAAGGTCGAATGTTCCGGGTTCATCGACATTGTGAAGTACGAACTCCGATACGCCCGTGGCTTCGGGGGCATTATTGGGCTTTATAGTATATGGTATGACGGCTTCTGCCTTGTCGCCGCGATTGTCTGTAATACCGATAGTTGCGGTATAGTTGCCGGGCAAGGCTTTGATGCAGTCGAAAACAAGTGTCAGCCCCTCGCCGTTATCCTTCCTTATATTGAGTGCGGAGCTTCCGGCTGTCATGGAATATGTCCAATCGTAACCCTCCATGTCCAGCACCTCTATGGGAACTTCCCTGTATTCGGCCGTGTTGAGGATTATCTCCTCCGGGACGCCGAGTATTTCTGGCGGATAGTTGTCCGACTGCGGAGCTCCCGATACGGTATATGCCGCCGAGCGGTTGCCATCATAGTCCACAGCGGCTATGGATATGTAGTAGCTTTTGCCTGATTCCATACCTTTCAGCCTCGTGGCGAGCTTCCCGCCAACGGCCGCATCGTTCACCCTGACGATAGTTTTGCGGGTGCCTGCCGGAGGGTCGTCGAAGTCTATGCCGTCGAGGTTCGACTCGCTCCACAAGATATCGTATCTGGAAGCCTTCCCGCTGTCGGGGTCGGAAGTCACGCTCCACGACAGGTAGGCACCCTCGAAAGTCCACTTCGCTTCGAGGTCGCTTACGGGCTGTGGGGCTGCGCCTCCCGTTCCGGCCAACACCTTGTATGCATCTATGTAGCCAGTTCCGAGCTGCCCCGAATAGTTTCTGTTGTAAGGGTATATGTCATTGGCCGAGGCAAGAAGCAACTCCCTCAACTGCACGGGGGTGAACCCGGGGCTGCCGACGCCGTATTTGCTTATCGCAAGGGCGGCTATACCCGAAACATGTGGGCATGCCATCGAGGTGCCCTGCAACCAGCCGTAAAGATTGCCCGGCAGGGTGCTGTATACCTGACCGTCCGTTCCGTAATTCTTGTCGCCGCCAGGGGCGGTTATCTCCACATATGAACCGTAATTGGAATAACTCGCGATCCTGAATGCCGGCCCCATAGCTGCCACGGCAAAGCAACTTTCGTATGCGCCGGGCATATAGTGGCCGCTGTTGCCTAAATTGCCCGCGGCAAATATTACTATCCCCCCTTTCATTGGCCCTGTCTGAAGCCCGGTCTCTTTATCTATCCCTGCATTCTCGATAAAGTATTGTATGGCGGCGGCTTCTGCTTCGGACAAAGGCTCCAAATTAACGCTGCCCCAACTGTTCTGCGAGATAACCGCCCCGTTGTCGGCACCGTAAACTATGGCTGCGGGGAAGTTGTTGGTCGGCTTTTCCGCACCCGATATCGTTTGGAACGTTTGGCACGATATCATCTTCACACCGCTCCCCGGAGAGCCGTCGCCTCCGGCTACGCCGCCCACACCTGTGCCGTTGTTGTTCACGGCCGCCACTGTTCCGGCAACATGGGTGCCGTGCCGTTCGGGAACTATCTCGCCTTCATCCGTGACGAAGTTATATCCATATATATCATCGACATATCCGTTATCGTCGTCGTCGACTCCCTCTGCGCCGTTCTTCTCGGCCTCATTGACCCACATATTCTGTGTTCTCGCGGGAGATAGTCTATGCCGCCGTCCACAACAGCTACTATCACTTCCGATTTGCCGCTCTCTATCTCCCACGCACGCAAAACATTGGCATCGGCGCCGGTGAGGAACCCACTCTTCGAGCCGTCGTTATAGTAGTGCCACTGTTGGCTCAACTGCGGGTCGTTGTATATCTGTACAGCCGCCGGCTCAATAGAGTTGTTCGCCCCCATGGCGGCAATTTGCTGTGCGGTAGCCACTACCGGCTCTTGCTTGCCGTCTATGCGCTCCACGACAGGTATCCCCTCTATGAGGGTTATACCGTCGATTTCGGCCAGATGGTTGGCCGCCGTCATGATGTCGATACTCTCATCGAAAACCACTGTGTACCACAAATGCAGTCCCGCCTTGCGGTGGCGCTCTTCATATTTACCTGCATGGCGGAACACCCTTTCCAACCGAAAGGCACCGAGTTCGTTCAGCGCAGCATCCATTGTGCCGACACCCGACAGTGCAGGCGCAGCGGCCGAAGCGAGTGCGGCAGGCTCCAATAGGGCGGCCGTCTGCGGCTCCACCTTGATGCGTATCTGCCCTTCATAAACAGCCCCCGGAACAAGGCAGGGCAAATTTCTCTTCTCTACCGGCGTTTTCGTGGTGGCGCCACCGTCGTCCGACCTGTCGCGGGTGCATGATGCCAGCAGTAGCACCGGCAATATCATGGCTAATATTGTTTTTGTCATATTATGTGACTTTATTATCACAAAACTATTAAATATATCTATTGTGTGTTTATTTAGATCTTATTATTTTGACACAAAACATTTTTTATATTAAAAATGTGTATATTCGCAAAGTCAACTTATTGATAATACCTTGACATTATGAGTAAACCATCCGACTTTATCGACGTTGATACTATGCGTCGCAATGCGAATAATTATTTCTGCCATGGGCGCAACTGCGCGCAGGCCACACTGCTCGGCCTCTGTTCGGTAGTCGAAACTGCACTCGGCGAGGAGGAGATAATAGCGCTTGCATCCGGCCTTGGCGGTGGAATGGGCAGCACATATGCCGAAGGTACGTGCGGTGCGCTTACCGCAGGGGTCATATTCCTCGGCCTGCACTACAACAAGAGTGCCCGGACAATCGAAAAGTCGAGAGAACTGTATAACCACTTTAAAAATACATACGGCTCACCGCAATGCGCCAAGGTCATCGAAATGGCGAGGGGGCACGAATGCTTGGGCTGTTGCATTACCGTCATCGACAAGATAGCGGAAATACTCGCCAAAGACGAGGCTGCCAAGGCCGCGGTCGCCGAAAAATCCAAGTAAAAATGTTAGAGCCTGTTTGGATTTTTGTAACTTTACGGAAAATTTAGACAGATTCTTAGAGCATACAGCCATGGGAAAGACAGTTATGGTCACGGGAGCCACCTCCGGCATAGGAGAGGCTACGGCGAGGCTTTTCGCCGCCAACGGGTACAACCTCATAATTACGGGACGCCGTGCGGCGCGCCTGAAAGCCCTCAAGAAAGAGCTTAAAAGCAGTTACGAGAACATAGAGATACTCATACTCGTCTTCGACGTGAGGGACAAGAGGAGCGTCGAGGCATCGCTCGGCTCGCTCCATGAGGACTTCCGGACGATAGACGTTCTGGTCAACAATGCGGGGCTTGCCTCCGACATGGTGCGCATACAGGACGGCGACACGGGCAATTGGGATACCGTCATAGACACCAATGTCAAGGGGCTGATATATGTTACGCGTTTGGTTTCGGCGATGATGGTCGAGCAGGGCTTCGGACATATAGTCAACATAGGCTCGATAGCAGGCACGGAGGCTTACGAGAACGGCAATATCTACTGTGCTACGAAATTTGCGGTACACGGCCTTAGCGCTGCAATGCGCATCGACCTTCTGGGTACGGGTGTGAAGGTTACCGAAGTGCGCCCGGGTAAGGTCAACACCGAATTTTCGCTCGTCAGGTTCCACGGCGACCGCGAGGAGGCCGACCGCACCTATGAGGGTTACGACGCACTCACAGGCCACGATGTAGCCGAAACGGTACTCTGGGCCGTAGAGCGTCCTCCGCACGTCGATATCAACGAGATAGTCATCACCCCCAAAGCACAGGCCAACTCATACTACCTGAAGAAGGAGAGGTAGCGGCGAGCACACAGCGACAAATTGTCCATACATAGAAACATAAAATTATGGTAGTAGATATCGGAAAGCCACAGAACGAAGAGGAATTCGCTAATTTGTACAATACAGTATCGGAAGCTATTCAGGCTATAGATGAAGATCTGGACGAATATTTATTGGAACCCAGTATCGGCGATGATTGCGAATTCGAAGAGATCATCGACTTGTTCCGCGGTTATTACATGGGTGTGCGAAATATGCAGGTCGAGATTACCGGCGAGACAGCCGATACATGGACGTTGTCTATCATACCTTTGGCATAATAATATAAATATGTAAACATAACAACATGGAAGAAGGAATCGGAGTAGTAAACGGAATTAGCACTCTGGCGATACAATGGTGGATAACCATTGCCGTCGGAGTGGTGGGTATGATAGCGCAGGCGCGCCTGCGGTCGGTATTCAAAAAGTATTCAAAAGTGCCGTTGCAGGGTGGACTTACGGGGCGCGAAGTTGCCGAGAAGATGCTCCGCGACAACGGCATCACCGATGTGCAGGTGGTATCCACGGGCGGCATGTTGACAGACAATTACAACCCGCTGAAGAAGACCATAAACCTCAGTGAGGGGGTCTACCACAGCAACAGCGTGGCTGCGGCGGCAGTGGCGGCGCACGAAACAGGCCATGCCGTGCAGCACGCACTGCACTACTCGCCGCTGAAAATGCGCTCGGCACTTGTGCCGTTCATAAGTGTCTCGTCGCAGTGGTCGACATTGGTCGTAATACTCGGCTTGGTTACCATAAACACATTTCCCGCAATATTCTGGGTAGGCATAGGGCTTATAGCCCTCTCGGCACTCTTCTCGCTCGTAACACTGCCCGTAGAATTCAATGCCTCGGCACGCGCCGTGAGGTGGCTCCGCGAAAGCCGCACCCTTGAGGCCGAGCAGCTCTCACAAGCACGTACAGCACTTTCGTGGGCAGCATCGACCTACCTCATAGCAGCCATAAGCGCCATAACGGTACTGCTCTACTACCTCGCAATTGCGCGGAGGAATTAGAGAAGGTTTAAAGTATATTTACTAAACAAGCGACTGCCTCGGCAGTCGCTTGTTTATTGGAACTTATTTGGAATTTCCCGTTCTTAAAACCTAAGTCCGATACCTATATTAACAGAGCTAAGGTCTTCTCCGGTTCTTTCATCGACAAAGGCTATACATGAGAACAGTGTGAGCCTGAAGCCGAGGAACGTATTGCCGCGGCCCAACCTTATGTCGTAACCGGCATCCAACGACTCGCCTAAAGCAGGCCTTGAGATACTGCTGTTGCCATACCCTAAAGCCGAAACCGACTCATGCCAAGAGAGGTATCCGATAGAAGCTCCGAGCACCCATGCCCCCTTGCCGCTCTTGGTAAACTTACGCCAAATGACAGTGGGAGCAATATATAAATTATTCACATCATCACTGAGGCCGAAGTCGCTATGCGAATAAGACTGGCCATTAACGCGTAATCCCAAGCCCCAATTTTTGGCTAAGAAATAGTGGGCATCTACGCCGTACGTAACTCCGGAGCGCATCCCTTCGATAAACTCAGCCTCCATGCTGTTTGATGTCGGGGCAGCTTTGCCCATGCGGTAAGAGTATGCCACATCGACCGAGAAGCGCCATTTTGTGTAGCTATCATCGACATATTCGGCATTTGCGGGAGTTTTTTCACGTGGTGCGAACCTCACCGATCCGCGACTCTGATTCTGTGCCATGCCGGTGACTGTCACAAGGCATAACGAAACAAATAAAAAAGCTTTTCTCATAAACTTAAAATGATTTGATTGTAATTTGTTTGGTTTTTACGGCCTATTAATTAATACATCGACCCTATATATTTTGCGGCCTCGTCGTAGAGAGGCATCGCAAAGCTTGCGAAAAGTTCCTGCGGAGGGGGCGGGGGGAGCGGTTTGCGGTGCGTGAGCTCCATCAGTTCGTCGGTCAGCGCACGTTCGTCGCCGTTGAATCCCGCCCATTCCGACGCCCACACCGACTGTCCGGCGAGGTTGCGGTGGCGCGTAACCCTCCCGCTTTTAGGATCGACGAACCTCACGCCGAGTATGCCCTTCGACAATATCTCTATACGGTGCACCGTAACCCTCGCCTTAACAGTTCCGTAAACATTCTGGTTACGGCCATGCACCTTTGTCGTGCCCACCAGTACGCTGTCGCGCTTCACCTCGAAAGTATTGGAACTCTCGCGGGTACGCCCCACGGTGAAATCCTCGAAGTTGAGCACCAAATACTCGTGTGGGTCGTTCATCTTAAGCGCCTTGGCCTCCTCGGGTGTGTAAAACCTTACCAGGTCGCGGTATGTGCGGCGCGTGATGTCGTCCATCAGCTTGTTGTAGAAAAAATCGGCATTTATGGAGTATATGGCGTTCGTTACGGGCTTCTGCACCACGACCCTCATCGTGGCTGCATAGCGCGCCTGCTCTATCTTAACGGCTACATCCTTGTAGCCGGGCAGGTAGCTGTTGGCGCGCCTGAAGTGCTGCAACGCCACTCGCGCCTGCTCCAGAGTGGCATGGCTCATGGCCTTCAGCCCCTCCTGATACGACAGTTCGGCCATCATCTCCTTGGCCATCCTCATCTCCTCGTGGTACTCCCGCGGGTTGGGTATTATAGCCAGTGCCCCGGGCGAGGTGTGTATCTCCGCCGCGAGCACGTTCATGTCGTCATATATGGCAACTATCCCGTCCAGCTGCCTCAAATCTTTCGACTCCAACGCATTGTCGATGCGGCGCATGGCATTCTGTACGGCAAGGGGGTATGCTTTCGACAACGCCTCCTTAGCCTTCGCGTGGTCGGGTTTCGAGCGCAGCCGCGCCGTTGCCTGCATCGAGGCCTTGTAATAGTCGCCCTTCTTGTAGGCTCGCAAACCCGATGCACACCCGCCGAGCAGCAATACCAACACGACGACCGCCAAAATATGCCCTACAACCCTGAATGTTCTCATGAATATCATATTTGAACACAAAGATAGAAAAAATAGGGCGAAAACATAATTTTGCCGCTCCGGTTCGAATTTTTTGTAAATCCGGCCGCTCTTTACAGTTGGATTTCGTATCTTTGAAGATTGTAATAACTGTTGGCGCAACGCAGGGCCGCAACAAACATCATTATAAGTGAACCACGGTT
>QMCD01003570.1_pt1 | contig 10395 bp, 8 predicted proteins | sample 1821841 | NCBI WGS metagenome assembly QMCD01 (sample SAMN01991225, study PRJNA193472) | Termite gut metagenome, whole genome shotgun sequencing project. | isolation source: worker | host: Macrotermes natalensis
CGCCACCGTCTTCAAAGAATTCGCCAGCGGCAACCCCGCCCCAATCAACGTTGCAAACTGCCGCGTAAACACAATCTTGTCCTTAGTCGTTACCTTGCTATTGAGCTTAGAGAGAAAACCCCCACCCTCCTCAGTCAACTTATCCGGAATATACCCGCGTTCTCGAATTGACACCTCAAGATTATAAAGCGTACATGAATCGCGGATTTGTTTATTCCAAAATCAATCAAGCCGAAAAAGCCTTGATGGATTACAATCGCGCCATTGAACTGAACCCCAAATACGCCAAAGCCTATTGCTGCCGTGGGGCGGTCTATGCTCTGCTCAAGCGGCAGCAAAAAGCTCTCGAAGATTACGATGAGGCCATTCGATTGGCTCCGCAAAATATGGATGCGATTATCAGCCGTGGGCAAGCGAAACTTTCACTGGGCGACCGCATCGGGGCACTGGAGGATTTTAATCAAGTGCTGAAAACGCAGCCGAACAGCGTGAAAGCGTGGCTCAACCGCGCTTCGACGAATAGCAAGCTGGGGAACACCGCGGAGGCGATTCAAGATTACACGGAAGCCCTGAATCGCTCGCCGGACAATGCCTCCGCCTATTGTTACAGGGCGATACTCTACACAAAGACCGGCCAGCTCGATGCCGCGGTGACCGACTACACGAAAGCCATTGAACTGGACGCGACTCATGTGAGCGCGTATTTGAACTTGGGCATCGTGCAGCGCATTCAAGGCCAATGCCAGCAGGCGGTTCAAAATTTTTCGCAAGCGATCCAGTTGAGACCGGACTACGCCTTAGCATACCAGAACCGCGCGCTGACGTACAACATGCTGGGTGACAAGGAAAAAGCGGAACAGGACTTGGCCCAAGCCCAACAGTTAGAGAAGAAGTAGAATGAGGCGTTTTTTCCCTCGGAATGAACATAGTCGCCTACGGCGTGTTCCCTACTGAATGTTCGCCATGTCGAAGATGGGCAAAAGTAGCGCGAGCACCAAAAAAAGCACCACGCCGCCTAACAAAATCAGCATGATAGGCTCGATAAATTTGACGGCCAAATCCAACGAGCGCCAATTCCGTTTTTCCAGTGAATCGGAAATGGAAACAAGCACGGTGTCCAAGGTGTTTGATTCTTCGGCGACGGAAATCATCTCGATAATTGATCGGGGAAAACACCCGGAATCCGCCAGCGGGGCGGCCAGACGCGCGCCGCCACTGAGTCGCTCCGAAGCGTGGTGAATGGCATCGGATAAAATGCGATTGCCGGTCGCGTCGCTGGAAATATCCAGTGATTTCACGATGGGGACACCATTACGAAGCAGCGTTCCCAGCACGCGACAGAACCGCGCCACGGCAAAACTCTCATAAACGGGGCCAGCCACGGGAATTCTGAGCTTGAACTGGTCAACAATGCGCCGCCCTTTTTCTGTTCGACTCCAAAATCGATACCAAACGACCGCGCCGATCATCAAGGGAATGGCCACCGTGATGATGATTTTCATCTTTGACGACACCGTCAAAAGCAACTCCGTCAGGATGGGCAATTGGCCACTGGCACGTAAGTCCGCGAAGAAATCTTCAAATTGCGGCACCACAATCAGCAAAATCGCCATCACAACGCTCACGAGAAAGACCAGCAGCAAAACAGGATAGACGAGTGCCCCGATGATGCGGCCACGCAGGTCGTCTTGCGTTTCCGTGTACGCGGCAACGTGCGTCAGGGACTCTTCGAGAAAACCACCTTCGCCGCCAGCCCTGATCATTTGAATGCCCATCTCGCCGAAAACAACGGGGTAACGCCCCATGGCTTCGGCCAAAGTTTCCCCAGCTTCAACACGGCGATAAACTTGATCGAGAACGAATTTCAAATTGACGTTCGAGCTTTGTTCTTGCAGAATTTTCAGCGATTTGAGCAGGGGCACACCGCCGCGCAGTAAATCGGCCATCTGCGCATAGAAGGCGGCCAACTGCTGGCCAGCGACTCGGCGCACCTTGCCCGTTGTGGTTTGTTTTAGGACGGGCACGATTTCCATCGGAAACAGATTGCCCGCCGAAAGAAATGCTGCCGCCTCGTGGTCGGAAGCGGCGTCAACCACACCTTCGATTTTCGTCCCCAGTTCATTGCGAGCGGTGTAACGGTATTCGGGCATAGCTCATTATCGAATTATTTTCAAAACAAGATTTGTTATTCCGGCTTTTGCGTTTCTGTCGGCTCTTTCGGCAAATCACTGGGCGCAACAACGACAGGCTCGATTGTGCTGGCATCGGCAGGCTTTGTTTCTGGCTCGTCAAAGGCTTCCCGCGTGGAATCCAAGCCAGGGTTTTCGGGATCGAATTGCACCATTGGCTCGTCGCTCGGCACGACAAAAACATGCTTGGCCGATAAAGTCAAAAACTGTTGCGTGTCCGAACGCTTGAGAAAGGACAACTTTTCTTTCGCTTTTTTACCCCAAAAACTGTCGGCGGCCTGTTCCGCGAGCTTTGCATAAACTTTTTCCGCTTCGGGCAGGTCTATTGTGCCCTCACGAACCGCGGCCAGCGACTCCCAAACTTGGGCTTGACCGAAAAGGGCTTGCCAACTCAATTCGTCGTTTGTCGCGCGTTTTTCCACGTCTTGAAAGTACCCCATCGCCTTGTGTAGCGATTCTTCCGCAACTTTTTTGTCGGTACGGATGGCAGCGCAGCCTTCGGAAAGTTGAATCTGTGCCAGCGTCAGCAGTGCCTGTGTGGCCAGCGGTTCACGAAGCGTTGCCACGACCAGCGTCAGCTGGGTGGCTTGATCGTCGGACATGATAGCCTGCGCGTATTGACTCCAGCTTTCCTGACGATTGTGCGCTTGCAGGCGGTGCGTGACGAGAAAAATGGTCATCACAACGAGAATGAACAAAATGCCCAGCACGATCCATTGGCCATAAGGACGAATCCACTCATCATACAGGCGGAAAATCCAGTTGGCCAACATGTTTTGCGATAATTGATGACGACGATTGCTGTCCATGCGAACTTTTTTGCGTTAATTTGCGTTAAGTAAAATAGTGGGAATACAGAAATGAAAGAACAGAAACTCCGCTCGCGTGACAGTATAACGGAAAAAGCCCTGAGTCGTCAAGGGCAAAAAGCAGAAACCCTTTTGAACACAAAGAGAGCCAAGAGGGACTTGACGGTTTTCGTCGCGAGCTTAAAATGGTTGGATTCGGGTGTGAAGCTGCGGGATTGTGTAAAGGTAGCACGAATGGCTCTGAACCATTTAGTCGGGGTTCGAATCCCTGTCCCGCAAATTTTTCTGGGTTTCTTCGGCGATTTCACTCTTCCACCAAAAGACCGAGTTTCATGTAGAATCGACCTACTGAGCTTGTCAATTTTCAGTCTCGGTCATGCAGATATTCTACGCTAATCGCAAAAAGCCAGCATCTTTCCTCACCCACGCCATTTGGCGGCTCGCAAAAGGGTTGAGTTTTGCTCCGATGTCAAATGCGGCGGGTAAAATGAATTGCGCACTCATTTGAGTCGTCTCTGTGGCGTACTCGGTTGCTCGCTCCCATAAAATCGATCCAAAATGGGGCTGCGTCTTGACGACTCCCGGTTTTCGGTGTATTTTGGAGCGTTAATATCAAAGTGGTACAAGTAAGTTGACTCGATCTGGGTTTTTCCAAATTGCCCACATTGCGCATCATTCTCAGCTAGCACGCCGTTTTATCATTATGAATCCAAGCGAAGTTTTAAGAATCGTTGATGCCATCCACCGCGACAAGCGCATTGATAAGGAAATTGTCTTTGTCGGCGTGGAAGCCGCCATCACCACGGCCGCCCGCAAACAGTATGGCGAAGAGGCGGAAGTCACGATTCAAGTGAACCGCGAAACCGGCGAAATCACCGGCTTTCACGATGGAATCCCCATGGAGCCGGACGAAATCGGTGAACGAATCGGGGCGCAAAGCGCCAAGCAGGTGATGATCCAAAAGATCAAAGAGGCCGAACGTGACGCGATTTACGAAGAAAATCGTGACATGATTGATGAAATGGTTTCGGGGTTGGTTCAGAATGCCAACCAGCGAAATGAAGGCGGTGCCGTTTCTGTCGCCCTACCCGGCGTCGAAGCCGTCCTGCCCCGCGGCGAAAAAATTCGCAATGAACGATTTGAAAATGGTGATCGCATTAAAGCCGTTGTGATTGATGTGAAAAAAGTGGGAAACCGCGTCCGGGTCATTCTTAGTCGCACGCGTCCTATCTTTGTTCAGCGGCTGTTTGAAAACGAAATTCCCGAAATTCAGGATGCCGTCATCGAAATCAAAGGCATCGCCCGCGAAGCCGGACGGCGGACCAAAATCGCCGTTTACAGTGGCGACCCACGAATCGATTGTGTTGGTGCGTGCATCGGCGTGCGAGGCAGCCGCATCAAAAATATCACTGATGTCATAAACAATGAACGCATTGACGTGGTGCCGTGGAGTGCGGACATGCAAGTGTACATCCCGAACGCGCTGCGCCCCGCCGAAATTGAAGAAGTGATTCTCTGCTCCATGTTGGGAAGAGCCGTTGTGCTTGTCCAAAAGGATCAACGATCTTTGGCTGTTGGTAGTGGTGGACAAAATGTGCGTTTGGCCAGCAAACTTTGCGGCTGGGACATTGAAATTATGACCCGCGAAGATTTGGAATCCGAATTGGAACGCGCGATCGAAGGTTTTTGTTTGATTGAAGGAATGAGTCCTGAACTTGCGGAACGGCTTGTGGTCGAAGGCTTTTTGTCCTTTGACGATCTCTCGATTATCGAGCCGAACGATTTGGCCCAGATGGGCGAGCTGACGGAGGAGCAGGCGGACAGTATCATCGAGCAGGCGGAGCGATTTGCCGCGGAGGAAGAAGCCTACAAAACGCAGCAAGCCAAAGAACAAGCGGCGGGCGAGTAGGAGAACTCCAAACAACACACGCGACCTGTGGTCTGTGGCCGCGGGTCAACTTCTATGCGAATAGCCACTATGAGGATAGCCATACTCGGAGCGGGCATCAGTGGCCTTTCGGCGGCTTATCGACTGACCCAAATCTTGCCCGCCGCACAGGTTCACGTCTACGATGGCCGAAACCGGGTCGGTGGCGTGCTGTCCACGGTGCATCAAGATGGCTTTCAAATCGAACAAAGTGCTGACAATTTTATCACCACCGTTCCGTGGGGGTTGCAGCTTGTGAAAGAGCTGGGATTGGAAGACGAGCTGATTCAAACCAATCCGGCCACACGGCGAACGTATGTTGTACGAAAAGGGCGGCTGCATCTCTTGCCCGATGGGTTTCTGATGATGGCTCCGACGAAACTCTGGCCCATGGCGACCACGCCGCTGCTCTCGCCGTTTGGAAAATTACGTGCTGGTCTCGAGTTGTTCATGCCCGCCCGCCGAGATCATGACGACGAAACGATGGCGCATTTTGTCAAACGCCGTTTGGGACGCGAGGTTTTTGAGCGACTTGTGGAACCCCTCATCAGCGGTGTCTATGCCGCGGACATGGAACAGCTCAGTGTCATGGCCACCTTGCCGCGTTTTCGTGAAATGGAATTGCATCACGGTTCGCTCATTCGGGCAATGCGGAAACAGCTTCGAGCGAATAAATCGGCCCAACTCGCGGAGCAAAGTGGCGCGCGATATAGCATGTTTGTCACACTCAAACGCGGCTTGTCTTCGTTGTGCGAAACGTTGTCGCAAAAATTGTCGGACGATTCGTTGCGGCTCAATTCTGAAGTGGTTCAACTGACAAAAACCGAATTGGGTTGGAACGTCATTGTCAAACAATCGCCCAATTCCGTGCAAGAAATGTCCTACGATGCCGTCATCCTTGCAACGCCATCCCACGAGGCGGCGCGACTTTTGCGGCCAATGTTGCCGCATCTCGCACAAAAATTGGGCAAAATTTCTCACGAAGGAACGGCCATTGCCACGTTTGCGTTTGACCAATCACAGTTGCGTCAAGAGATGACGGGGATGGGCTTTGTGACACCGAAAATCGAGCGCAGTCCCATCTTAGCTGGCAGTTTTAGCAGCCTCAAATACCAGCACCGCGCTCCGGCGGGAAAAATGTTGATCCGACTTTTTGCAGGCGGTGCGAGAATGCCGCAGGCCGCCACGATGCCGGAAAACGAACTCGTGCCCTTGCTGCTAAACGAGCTGCGAAAAATCGTGCAACTTGACGGAGAGCCCTTTTTTACCAACGTGGCGCACTGGCCAAAAACCATGCCGCAGTATCATGTTGGCCATCGTGAACTTGTTACAGAAATTGAAACCCTCGTCGAAAGGGAACCGTCACTGGCACTGGCGGGCAACGCTTTTCACGGCGTTGGCATTCCGAATTGCATTCGCAGTGGCTACGATGCGGTGGAAAAATGGAAGGCCGCCGACCGTCAATCTTGATCCAGACATTCCGCAGCCAGATTGCCGCTGCGGACGGCTCCTTCCAGCGTGGCAGGCCACCGCGTCTCCGTCCAATCACCCGCCAACGCCAAATTGGAAAACATCGTTCGTTGAGAAGGACGATTGTGATATGTTTGCGCATTGGGAGAAAAAACCGCGTCAAAATAGGTGGTGACGCGGGCATGACGAATCAGCTCCATCGCCGCCGACTCTACTCCAGAAATACGGGAGGCATTCGGGCCGAACTTACTGGGGCTAAATTTACTGGGAAAGTGTGTGGCCAGCTGGTTGATTACGCGGTGAATCAAGCCCGAACCGTCCCGTGATGCCAACTCGCTTTCCGAAAGGAGACGATGAGCCGCACTAATCACAACGGTGTGATAAATGTCATCGCGGGAAGAATCTTGTCGCGTTTCGGTTGTTCTTGTTTCGTGTGGCGGACAAAAGAGCATCTGCCCCGGCTCATCCAGCAGGGCCGCGCAGGATTGATTATCGGGCAACAAGCGTGCCGCAAGCCAGAGGTGAACGGACGTAATCGCGCCGGGTTCAAAATGACTCAAAAAATGATCAAGAGCTAGCTGTTCCAAAAAAGCAGGCATGTTGGACGCATTGATAATTTCCCATGCGCGAAAAGCAGGAACGGCCAAAATAAACGCGTCAAAGGATTCGGTTTGCCAGTCGTGTGACACCGCACCATCGCCCAACTGTCGGTATTCCAGCGCGTCAATCCGTCGCGCCGCTGCTTCTGAAGACGAAGCATCAGAACAAATCAAGCGGCGAACACGGGCAAGCGGTTTTATTGTCACGCCCAGTCGCTCCAAGGCTGCCGCCGCATGAACTCCGTAAATCGCGCGGAGTGAATCGGTCGGTAAAAATAGAGCCGCCGCATCTTTTCCGGCCAGAAATCCATCGCAAACCACTTTCTGCACGGCAGAAACGCAGACTTGTTCCAAGGTTTCACTCAGGGTACTCAAAACCAGCGGCAACCAAAACATTTTTGTGGCGGCTTGCGAGACTTTGCGTTGCTCAAGCCAAACAGAAAACGGCAAAAGAGCTTCCGCTTTTTTGAGCGGCCTCGAAAGAGTTCGCAATTGGAACGCGCAGGCAAGTCGGTCACGCCAGGAAAGAAACGGCATCGTGAGAAGCGATGGTAAAAATTGCAGCGACTTGGGCAAAAAAGAGGTCGCCTTCAAATTCCAGCACGCGCCACTCTTATGGAGAAAGGGGATGGAGTCCAAACGCTGAAAGTGCGAATCCAGTGCCAAGTGGCGGTGCAGCTCGAGCAATTGTGTGCAACACCCCATCGTGACATGCTGACCATTGTTGATCCACTGACCGGCATCGGGGTCTAAAATCGAGGCGGCCTTTCCGCCGAGTATTCGCGCTCTCTCAAAAAGGGTCACGCGAAAACCACGCTGCGAGGCGCGAGCGGCGGCGGCGATGCCAGCTAAGCCCCCACCAATGATGGCGAGCGAGGGGTGATCCTGATTCTTCATGTGAATGGAGGACATAACATTGTTTTGAGTAACTCCAGAGGTAAGCCCACAACATTCGATTCGCTGCCCGTGATAAGCCGAATCCAGTCATGCTGCTCTTGGTAGCCAAATGCGCCCGCCTTGCCTTCCCAGGCGTTCGTGTCCAGATACGATTCGATTTCTTTGTCGCTCACCCACTCCATGAAAAGTTTTGTTTCCGTAAAAGCCGTTTGACAAACTTCCGAACCGTCTAAATCTTTTCGTACTGAGTTTTTTCGTGCAGTATCGCTTCGTAACAAACACAAGCCGCTAAGCACAACATGTTCTCGCCCACGCAGCATGTCGAGAATTTCTCGCGCATGGCGGCGGTCAGCGGGTTTTCCGATGATGAATTTTCGTCCTGTCTTGGGATGCGAACACGCCACAACGGTATCGCAGCCGATAATGATCCCGTTATGCGCTGCCCCGACTTTTTGCGCCACATTTTCCGCCTTGAGTTTGGCGACGCGCTGGACAAATTGCTGCGGCGACTCGTCTGCGCTGGGCACGGGCTCGACATGCCCGTCCGGCGGAATGACGCGAAACGAAAAGCCTGCCTGCGCGAGCAATTGATGCCGCCGGGACGATTGACTGGCCAAAATGATGCTGTCAGAATGAATGTTGTCGGGAAGGGGCATCGTCAGAATGCAGTTTGACCGTTTGGAACTTTCACTGGCACCATGCCTTGCCAAAAATGGCCGCAAATACTTAAAAACAAAAGGCAAAACGCCAATTTTTCGCTGCCATTCCAAGTTCAAAAAACAAAGTGATGCAAAAATCGCCCCGCGTCGGCACGAAAAGACAACGATTCCGTGCCCCATTGTAAAACAGAGTTCAAAAAATGCAAGCTCTAAAACGAGCCTGCCCCTTTTTTGCGCAAAATCTTCCGTAGCACCCATCTTTTTTCCAATGAAGTTGTGGTATAATAAACTCTTCGTGGTTGAAAAAATTGTCCCACTCAATTTACCCCAGAAAAACCATGCGCCATCTCCTCTTTTTCTATATTGTCTTGTGTGCTTCGTTGACTTTTGGCCAAAGAACTGGCCAACAACAGCAACAACAAGGCCCGCCGCCAAAATATGAAATTCCCAAACTGAAATATCCCACGGCGGATACTCCGGTTATTTCTTACAACATCATGGACTTTCCCGGTGCGGACAACACCGGCAGACGGGATATGGCCCCGCTTATCAAATCGGTTCTGGCGCGGCTGGGAACAACTTCCGGCGACCGAGGCGGAGTGGGAAACGGCGGTGTGCTCTTTCTCCCGGAAGGAAAATACTTGCTGAACAGCAACCTCGTTATCCCCAAAGGCGTGACGCTGCGCGGTGAATGGAAAAAGCCGGAAAAAGGCAAACCCATCGTCGGAACCATCCTGATGACAGATTACGGGCGTGGCTCGGAAGATCGCGACAAATCACTGCTCCTGCTTCAGCCCACCGCCGCCGTTATTGATTTGGCCATCTGGTATCCCCGGCAAAATATCAGTAAAGTCACGCCCTACCCACCCGCCATCGGATTTGGCCAACCGGGCTATTTCGGAAACGAATACGATGTCGCGCGAAATGTCACCTTCGTCAACGCCTATGCGGGCTGCGTGCTGACGGCGGGCGGCGGTGCTCCCAATATGTTCGGCATTTACGGAACACCGCTCAAAAAAGGTATTCAAATCGACAGCATTGCTGAGGTGGGACGTGTGGAAAATGTGGATTTTTCGCCCGAATACTGGGCTGGTTCAGGGCTGGACGATGCGCCGAAATTGGATGCGATCAAAAAGTGGCTCCGCGAAAACGGAACCGGCATGATTATGGCTCGCAACGATTGGTCATACGTCACGGATGCCACCGTGGAGGGTTATAATGTGGGCTACAACCTGACCCGACTGACCGAAGGACCGCCCAATGGTCTGAACGCGAAAATGCGTTTCAAAGATTGCCGTGTGGCCGTCTTGGCCTCCAATATCGCCACGGTCGGCTGCATGTGCCTTGATGTCGACGTGGACGATTGCGACTGGGGACTTTTTGTGAAAGAAAACTGTGACGGTGTCCTGCAACTCGCCAATTGGACGATCAATGCGAAAAATTTTGCCATCGCCACAGATCAAAACAGCGCGCTGCAACTCCTTGTCGGGCAATGTACCATCAAAAACGGCAAAATCGAACTGTATGGTGGAACGTCGATCTTTGTGGATTGCGACATTGACACCACCAATCCCCAATTAAAAATCGGTCCCGAAGCCGTTGTCGTCATGGGGGGCAACCGCTTTTCGCAACAAAAAATCGGTGTCATTAACCGCTCGCTTTATGAATGCGTTTTTGACGCGAAACCCATCGAAAATCTTCGTAAAATGCCCAATTTTGAGTACGTTGATCCGCAAACTTTGCGTCAAAAGCCTGACCGCGAAGTGCTCTACGTGGCAACGGAATTCGGCGCAAGACCCAACGATAATTCCTTTGATAATACCGCACCGCTCCAGAAATTGCTCG
>QMCD01002689.1_pt1 | contig 10394 bp, 8 predicted proteins | sample 1821841 | NCBI WGS metagenome assembly QMCD01 (sample SAMN01991225, study PRJNA193472) | Termite gut metagenome, whole genome shotgun sequencing project. | isolation source: worker | host: Macrotermes natalensis
TTTGCTGCAAAAAATCCAGAATACCAAACGGCTGGCCCTGATTGCCCCGGATGCGGAGGCGCTGTATGTGTCGTTGACATCGCAATTCCCCGCCATCAAGGCCGGGGGCGGTCTGGTGGCCAACCCCCGCGGCGAGATCCTGATGATCTTCCGCCACACGCGCTGGGACTTGCCCAAGGGGAAACGGGAGCCCGGCGAGCGGATCGAGGATTGCGCCGTGCGCGAGGTGGAGGAGGAGACCGGTATCCCGGCTCCCGAGCGGGGCGAAAAATTGGCCGTGACAACCCATTTTTACCGCCTCGACGGCGAATGGACGGCCAAGAAGACGACCTGGTACCGGATGCGGTATACCGGCACAGAACCGCCCGTTCCCCAGACCGAGGAGGATATCACCGCCATCGAATGGGTCAACCCCGCCAAGCTGGACGCCTACCTGCGCACGAGCTACCCGACGATCGTCGACGTCTTCGAGGCGGCGGGATACCGGTTTTAGAGGTTGTTTAAATTTTGTAACTCTCGTTCTTTGTGTCCCCTTTCGGCGCTTTTTTTACCCGGAAGTCGTTTAGAGCTTGTTTGAAAATTTTCACTCTCGCTCTTCGAGGCCATTTTTGCCCCATTTTTCACCTGAAATTCGTCACATAGTACCACTATGCTCCTCATTTCAGGCAAAAAATGGAACCAAAATGGCTCCCGAATGGCTTCGCCCGAATGGCTTCGGTGAAAAATTCCAAACAAGCTCTAAATAGGAACCGCTATTAACTTCGTTTTCAATCTCCTTGCAGGGCATAGCTCAAGCAAGCTTAGCTCTGCTCCTGCTTCGTTCGATTGATCGCTTCCTTCCGGGCAAAAAAATCACTCGGAAAGGGACAAAAATCACTTCGGTTACAAAATTTAAACAACCTCTTAACTCCTAATTCCTGATTTTTTTCACTTCGGGTGTGATAATCAAACTTTTTTTTGCTAAATTTGCACCAATTGGAAAATAATAAAACACCTTAATGTTTAAAACCGATGGTAAGGTAACGAGAAAACCAGAATGGCTGAAAATTAAACTCCACGAAGGCGCCGGATATGGTGAGGTGGCTAACGTAGTAAAAACCAATGGGTTGTATACTATATGTGCGAGTGGAAAATGTCCGAATCAAGCCGAGTGTTGGAGCCGCGGAACGGCCACCGTTATGATTTTGGGTGACGTCTGTACCCGATCCTGCCGATTCTGCGCGACCCTCACTGGCAAACCGTTACCTGTCGACCCCACCGAACCCGCCCGGGTGGCGCGCTCCGTATCCGCTATGGGGTTGCGTTATTGTGTCGTTACCTCCGTCGACCGCGACGACCTGCCCGACAAGGGGGCTTCCCACTGGGGGGAGGTCATCAGGGAAATCCGAAACCACAATCCGAAAAGCGGCATCGAAGTGCTGATCCCCGATTTCGACGGGGAGGCGGCGCTGTTGGATGCGGTGATCGCAGCACGTCCCGACGTGATCGGCCACAACATCGAGACCATCGAACGCCTCACCCCCTTCGTGCGGAGCCGGGCGCAATATCGCCTGAGTCTCGGCGTGTTAACATACATCGCTCAAAGCGGCATTCCGGCCAAAAGCGGGATCATGCTGGGGTTGGGCGAAACGGAGGCCGAAGTACTGGCAACGCTGGACGATCTGGCCGCCGCGGGGGTGAAACTGTTGACCATCGGCCAGTATTTGCAGCCGACGCCGAAGCACCTGCCGGTGTTAGATTATATACATCCCGATCGTTTTGCACAATATAAACAGGAGGCCCTCGACCGGGGCTTTTTGTGTGTAGAGAGCGGCCCGCTGGTGCGCTCGTCGTACCGGGCCGAGAACTCACGCTTGTTCGAATGTGAAGCGACCGCCGCCCTGAGACGTGCGGCCGTCCAACGACCGTTAGGCGCATAGCGACTAAAAGGGAGGCGCTACACGTGAAGGGCGGCGGGCTTGATTTTTCTTTGTTACTTTCTTTTTATCAAGAAAAAGAAAGTAAAAGGGAAGTAGAGAATAATGAAAAACGAAAGAAACAGCCTATGGCTCGACGTGGCCTTCATCGTAGTGGGCATCCTCACGATGGTGCTGCTGTTCATGCCGAAATACTATACGGAATACCGGTACGCGGGCTATGCGGGCGTCGGGGTGTTCCTGATCTTTCTGGTGTGGCGGGAAGTCAGACGGAAGCGGAAGGCAAAGGCTGAAGAGTGATGGAATCGCTGACGGTAAAGGATTTGGGCGTGATCGACTACGCCGCCGCGTGGGACGAGCAACGAACGGTTTTCGATGCGCTGATGCAGGCCAAACGCGAAGGCGGGGACGAAAAACAAATGTTGCTGTTGTGCGAACATCCGCACGTCTATACGCTGGGCAAGAGCGGGGTGGCGGAAAATCTGCTGGTGAGCGATGAGTTTTTGCGACAGATCGGCGCGACGTGGTTCAAGACCGACCGGGGCGGCGACATCACCTACCACGGTTACGGCCAGTTGACGGGCTACCCGATCCTCGATCTGGAACGCTTCGGAATGGGCCTGAAGGAGTACATCCACGCCCTGGAAGAGGCGATCATCCGCACGGTGGCCGACTACGGTATCGCCTCGGAGCGGTTGGACGGGGCCACGGGGGTGTGGCTGGAGAAGGATACCCCGCGGGCGAGGAAGATCGCCGCGATCGGCGTCAAGGCGTCCCGTTTCGTGACGATGCACGGTTTCGCGCTGAACGCGAACACCGACCTGAAGTACTTTTCATACATAAATCCCTGTGGATTCGTCGACAAAGGGGTAACTTCGCTGAAACAGGAATTGGGCCGCGAGGTCGATTTCGACGAGGTGAAACGGCGGTTTGTCGCCCATTTCAGGGCGATATTCGCCTGAAATTCAGAGGCCCTCTCCCGCGCGGGAGGGGGTTGTGGGGGAGGGCTTTGCTCTCCCACCACCCTCAACAAAGGGGTGCCTCGCTAAAGGCGGAATTGGGGAGAGAGGTACCGATGGAGGAGGTTAAAAAGCGCTTTACGGCACATTTTAGAGCGATTTTTTGCGACGCTTTGTGCGCCGAAGCTTCATGCTTTCTTTTGGCTTGATCCAAAAGAAAGTATGCAAAGAAAAGATCAAGTTTGGCGCTTAAAACTCGTCGCTTCGCTCCTCAGACAGTAAGCGCCAAACAGTCTTACCGAGCCGCTTCGCGGCTGGTCGGCCCGTTGGGCCGATTGGGGTGGGGATGAAACAGACAAAAAACAAAAACAATATAAAAAAACACAAGTATGCACGCAGAAAAAAGATGGGTTCTTAAGGAACAGGCGGATCCCGCGCTGGCCGAGCATTTGGCGGCCGAGCTGCGGATTGCGCCCGTTCTGGCCAACCTCTTGATTCAGCGGGGCGTCAAAACTTACGAGGAAGCATGTCAATTTTTTAATCCGAAACTCGAAGACCTCCACGATCCGTTCCTGATGAAGGACATGGATCGCGCGGTCGCCCGTGTCGAAGAAGCGATCCAAAAAAAGCAGAAGGTGATGGTCTACGGCGATTACGACGTGGACGGAACAACGGCCGTGGCGCTGATGTATTCGTTCCTGGAGAGCCTGGGGCATCCCGACCTGTCGTTCTACATCCCGGACCGCTACACCGAGGGCTACGGCATCTCGATCAAAGGGATCGAAGCCGCCGCCGAGCAGGGCGTGGAATTGATCATCGCACTGGACTGCGGGATCAAGGCCAATGAAAAAATCGAGTATGCCAGGAGCCAGGGGATCGACTTTATCGTCTGCGACCACCACCTGCCCGGGGATGAAATCCCGAAGGCGGCGGCGGTGCTCGATCCGAAACGGCCGGACTGCGAATACCCCTTCAAGGAGTTGTCGGGGTGCGGAGTCGGCTTCAAGCTGGCGCAGGCTTATTGTGCCAAAAACAACCTTCCTTTCTCGCAAGTGGAACCCCTGCTGGACCTCGTTGTGGTCAGCATCGCCTCGGACATCGTTCCGCTCGCAGGCGAAAACCGGATTTTGGCCTACTACGGCCTGAAACGGATCAACGAAACGCCCAACAAAGGGCTCAAGTCGATCATCAAGATCTGCGGTCTGGAGAAACACCAGATCACGATCGACGATCTGGTCTTCAAGATCGGCCCGCGAATCAATGCCGCCGGGCGTATGGCGGTCGATCCCCAGAGCGGCTCGACCCATTCGGGTGGCCACACGGCCGTGCGGCTCATGGTGGCCGGCACGGACGAAAAAGCGACGCTCTACGGCGATGTGATCGACTCGCGGAATGACACCCGCAAGAACATCGACCGATCGATCACCCTCGAAGCTCATGAGTACATCGAGAGTAATCCCGAATTGAAAAAGCTGAAAAGCACGGTCATCTACAACCCGAAATGGATGAAAGGAGTGGTCGGGATCGTGGCCTCGCGGCTGATCGAGACCTACTACAAGCCGACGGTGGTACTCACCATGTCGAACGGGTTCGTGACCGGTTCGGCGCGGAGCGTGCCGGGTTTCGACCTCTATCAGGCCGTCGAGTCGTGCGCCGATATCCTCGAAAATTTCGGGGGGCACACCTACGCCGCCGGGATGACGATGAAGCAGGAGCGGGTCGAGGAGTTCACCCGCCGCTTCCACGCCTACGTCGAGGAGCACATCGAACCGGACATGCTGGTGCCGCAGATCGACATCGACGCCGAACTGCTGTTCAGTGATATCGTGCCCGATTTCCGGCTGACACTGGATCGCTTCCAGCCTTTCGGGCCGGGCAACACGGCGCCTGTTTTTCTCACCCGAAATGTGAGCGATCGGGGCGACGCGCGATTGGTCGGCACGGAACATGAGCATTTGAAAATGGATCTGATCCAGGGGCAGAAGCCCAACACATCGATCCCGGCCATTGCTTTCCAGCAACCGGCTCTGTACGACCACGTTCGGCGGGGCGGGGCGATCGACGTGTGCTATTGCGTGGTGGAGAACCATTACCGCGGAACGGTCACCCCGCAACTCCGGATCCGGGACATCAAACCGGCCATAAAACGGCAAGAAGATGCCCGTTTGTGATAAAAAAAATTTCATATAGTGCCTAAATGCAAGCCGGTTTAAAAAAAAAGATTATATTTGCTCGTAATTTGTTTACCTGCCAAAGACTCTCTTGATCGCTCTTCCTGTCGGCAGCAGGAAGAAAGAGAGGGGCTACTAAATAACGAAATGCTTTGTAATCAGCTACTTAGCGGAAATGAAATCATTACATAAAGATTGGAGTGCCGGGATCAAACGTTTCCTTTTGATCGCTTTTTGTACCCTGTCGGGGACAGGTTGGGGGTTGGCGCAAACACAGCAGCCGCTGACGCTTCGTCCGGTCGATACGGGCCGAAGCGTCACTTTCCAGATCGGTGGAAGGTCATCAGGAGGCTCTTCGGGGGGGTATTATGACAGTTTCGCCGTCAAAACGAACCTGCTTTACGACGCCACATTGACACCGAATCTCAGTCTGGAGTTCGGCGTAGGACCGCAGGCCACCGTGGAGATCGGCGGCGCTTACCACCCCTGGGAGAAAAAGTTCACGGACGGCACCCTCGATCCGGAGGCTAAAAGGTTGGTTCACTGGCTGGGAAAAGCCGAGTTCCACTATTGGTTCAGCGAACGTTTCGACCGCCATTTCGTGGGCCTCCAGGCGTTTTATACGGACTACGACCTCGGACGGATCGATGTCCCGATGATCTTTGAAAAAGAGTTTTACTACGACGGCACGGCTTTTGGAGGAAGTCTGCTGTACGGTTACAACTGGCGCTGGAGCCCGCGTTGGAGCATGGAATTCACCCTCGGAGTGGGTGTTATGCAGATGAAATACATGAAAATGGATTGCCTTGCCTGTGCAGGCACTGCCGAAGAGCCCGCACCCAGTTTCAACAAAACCTACTTCGGCCCCACCACGGCGGGGATCAAGTTGGCTTTCATGATAAAATAAACGGAACCGGTCGATGCAGAATCCCCTTCCGGATGACGCCAGACCGCTTCTGCAGTGGATATAACAATCATCAGGAAATGAAGAGAATTATACTGTTTATCGTCGTCCTTTCAGCATGGACACTGACCGTTCCGGCCGCACAGGCTCAGAAAACGGACAAGAAAAGCGTTCAGGTGACGGGGATCGAAATCATGCGCCTCGACAACAGCGTGCGGATTTCCTTTTCCCTGCTTACTGGCTCGGCCGTTACTGCGAACAACCGCAGTCTGGTCATCAATCCGGTGTTGCAGAATGCCGGACAGCAGGTCTACCTCTCTCCGATCGTAGTCCGGGGTGCCCGGGCCAGCGCTACCGATGCCCGCGAGGCCATGGCAGCCGATCCGGAAAATCAGGTACCGTTCTACACCTCGAACGGTAAAACACTGGATTACATCACCACGGTACCGTTCGAAAACTGGATGCGGGGCTCCCAACTGGTCTTCAATGGCGTGAACGTCGGAGGCCGCACGGCCACCGAGGTGAACATCGGCATGGTTGCCGACAACCTGTTGGCCGGCGAGCAGTCGCTCTTTGCGGCCTATTCCGAGCCGCAAGGAATTCCGACGTCGCCTTTTGCGGTACCTCAACAGCCCCAACAGGCTGTTCCGGCCCCCATGCCCGTACAGGCGCCGCAAATGCCTGCTCCGATCGCTCAGGCGGGGCCGAGTACGACCCCTTGGCAGACAACCTCGACGCCGAGCTACACCCAACCATCGCAGGTACGGACGTCGCTTTCCATCGGCGATGAATTGGCAGCACGGTTCGCTTTCGTCCAGCCGGCTCAGGAATTCCAACGCGCTTTGCAGGCCACTTCGGTCACCTCCGCCGAAAACCTTTTCGATTACGGCATGCCGCTGATCCTCGGGTCGGCCACTACGCCTCAATCGCGACAAAGAAACGATGTCGAGCGTTTCATCGAAGCAACCCGTCGCGGAGCACTCTCCATTCAGTTCCAACAGGGCAGCAAAACGGTCAGCCGTAATCTGGGCGATAACAACCGGGCGTTGGTCGATCTGGTTTCGGCCGTTCTTGCCATCGAGGCCTCTTCGAACAGCCGGGTTTCCCAGGTGGTCATCGTCGGCTTCTCTTCTCCGGAAGGGGCCCTCAACGAAAACGAACGCCTGGCCCAGGAACGTGCTGCCGTGGCCAAAGATTTCCTGACCAACAATACGGGCATCCGCCCCGATCTGATCAGCATCTACAACGGTTCGGTCGACTGGACCACCCTGCGAAAATTAGTGTCCGAATCAAGTATGGCCGACAAGTACAAGATCCTCGACATCATCGACAACACTCCGTTGTGGGATTCCTCGAAAAACCGGGGCCGCATCGGAGAATTGATGGCCCTGAACGGGGGGGATCCCTATCGGTTCATGCTTCAGCATTTCTTCCCGCAACTGCGTCAGACGGGGGCCTACATCAAGGTCTACTACGAAAACGCACGGTAAGAAGCTACCCGCCACAGGCAACGGCCGAAGGCAGTTTATACAGAAAATAAAGAGAGGAACCGTGCCGCATGGCGAGGTTCCTTTCCTGTTAAAAGAATCATGTTATGGAACTGAACACATTGACCGCCATCTCGCCGGTCGACGGCCGTTACCGTCAGGCAGTGGCCGGGTTGGAACTTTATTTCTCGGAATACGCGCTGATCCGATACCGGGTGTTGGTGGAGATCGAGTATTTTATCGCCCTGTGCGAACTGCCGCTGCCTCAGTTGGCCGATGTGCCGGCCGAAACGCACGAAACGCTGCGGGACATGTACCGCAATTTCACCGAAGAGGACGCCCGCCGCGTCAAGGAGATCGAACGGACGACCAACCACGACGTCAAAGCCGTCGAATATTTTATCAAAGAACGCATGGAAGTGCTCGGACTGGGTGAACGGAAGGAGTTTGTCCATTTCGGCCTCACTTCGCAGGACATCAACAACACGGCCACGCCGTACAGCCTGCGCGAGGCGGCCAACCGGATCTATTACCCCGTATTGGACGAGATCATCGACCTGATCCGGGCACGGGCCAAGGAGTGGGAGGACATTCCGCTGTTGGCGCGCACCCACGGCCAGCCGGCCTCTCCGACCCGTCTGGGCAAGGAGATGATGGTCTTTGTCGACCGGCTGAACAAACAGCTTTCGCTGCTCAAATCGATCCCCTGTCCGGCCAAATTCGGCGGGGCGACGGGCAATTTCAACGCCCACTGTGCCGCCTATCCCGCCGTGGACTGGATCGCATTTGCCAACCGCTTCGTCAACGACACCCTGCAACTCGACCGTTCGCAGATCACCACCCAGATCGAGCATTACGACAACATGGCCGCCATTTTCGACGGCTTTAAGCGCATCAACACGATTCTGGTCGACTTCTGCCGCGACATCTGGACATACATTTCGATGGAGTACTTCAAGCAGCGGATCAAGGCGGGCGAGGTCGGCTCGTCGGCGATGCCCCACAAGGTCAATCCGATCGACTTCGAGAACGCCGAGGGCAATCTGGGGATGGCCAACGCCATTTTCGAGCACCTGTCGGCCAAACTTCCCGTTTCGCGCCTGCAACGCGACCTGACCGACTCCACGGTGCTGCGCAACGTCGGCGTGCCGATGGGGCACACGGTCATCGCTTTCCGGTCGATCCTCAAGGGGATGAACAAGCTGCTGCTCAACGAGGCGGCGATCCGGGCCGATCTGGAAGAGAATTGGGCCGTGGTGGCTGAAGGTATCCAAACGATCCTTCGCCGGGAAAACTACCCGAATCCCTACGAGGCGCTGAAGGCCCTTACGCGCACGGGAGAGGCGATCTCCCGCGACAGCATCCGCACGTTCATCGACGGGCTGGATGTCGACGAACGGGTCAAGATCGAACTCCGGGCACTCTCTCCGCAGACCTACACCGGGGTGAAGTTCGAGTATTAAGGCAATGACCTACGGCGAGGCGATCGATTTTCTCTATACGTCCCTGCCCGTGTTCCAGCGGGTGGGCGGAGCGGCCTACAAGCCGGGGCTGGACAACACGCTTCGGTTGGACGACTATTTCGATCGCCCACACCTCCGTTTTCACACGATCCACGTCGCCGGAACCAACGGCAAAGGCTCCGTCAGCCACATGTTGGCCGCTATTCTACAAACCGCCGGCTACCGTACCGGCCTCTACACCTCGCCCCACCTGCTCGATTTCCGCGAGCGGATCCGGATCGACGGCATCGTGATCCCGGAGCAGGAAGTCGTTGACTTCGTGGAACATCATCGAGGCATCATGGAGGACATCCATCCCTCTTTTTTCGAGCTGACCCTGGCGATGGCTTTCGACTGGTTTGCCCGGCAGCGGGTCGATGTGGCCGTCATCGAAACGGGCCTCGGCGGGCGCCTCGATTCGACCAACATCATCACGCCGCTGGTAAGCGTGATCACCAACATCAGCTACGATCACGCTCAGTTTCTGGGCGATACGCTCGAAAAGATCGCCGCTGAGAAGGCCGGGATCATCAAACCGAATGTCCCGGTGGTGATCGGCGAAACGCAGCCCGAAACAGAGCCGGTTTTCAAGCGGGTTGCCGAAAAGCAGCATGCTCCGATCGTCTTCGCCGAAGCCCTTTATTCCAACACTTCGACCGCCGAATACCCCCTCGATCTGTCGGGAATTTACCAGGAAAAAAACCTGAAAACGGTGTTGGCGACAGTCCAGGTATTGAATCATCAGAAGACGCTGTGTATACCTGAATTCGCTGTGAAAAAGGGACTTCGACACGCCGCACGTTTGACCGGCCTTCGGGGCCGCTGGCAGATCTTGCGGCAAAAGCCGCTGACGGTAGCCGACACGGGCCACAACGAAGGAGGCATTCGCGAGGTCGTCTCCCAAATCGCCCGAACGCCGCACGATACACTTTACGTGGTTTTCGGAGTGGTAAACGACAAGGATTTGGCGAAAATCTGGCCCCTTCTGCCTCCACAGGCTTATTATTTCTTCACACAGGCGCAGATCGAGCGCGCACTCCCCGCCGAAAAACTGTATGAACAGGCCGTGGAACAGGGCTTTCGCGGCGAGATGATCCCGACGGTCGCAGAAGCCTTAAAAAGGGCCCAAACACTTGCCACCGAGGATGATATGATTTTTATAGGAGGCAGCACCTTTACCGTGGCCGAGGCGTTAAAAGTTTGAGTTCTCGGTGCCGAAGGTGCCGCAAAGCCAAAAAAAACTCTATTTTTGTAGCCAAATTAACTACACACAATGAGCGACGTACAAAAAGAAGAAAAGCTGCACTTCCTCGAAGAGATCATCGAAGCCGACCTGGCTGCCGGTATGCCCGCCATCCAGACCCGTTTCCCGCCGGAACCGAACGGTTACCTGAACGGTTACCTGCACATCGGACACGCCAAGGCGATCAGCATCGATTTCGGGATGGCGAAAAA
>QMCD01005645.1_pt2 | contig 10388 bp, 19 predicted proteins | sample 1821841 | NCBI WGS metagenome assembly QMCD01 (sample SAMN01991225, study PRJNA193472) | Termite gut metagenome, whole genome shotgun sequencing project. | isolation source: worker | host: Macrotermes natalensis
TTTATTACAAAATAGTTATATTTTATATAAAATTTTAAAAAATAAATAATATGATATATTTGATACTTTGGATTATCTGTGGTATAATTTCGTATTATATAAGTTGGGACAAAGGCCTTCCAAAATGGTAGTATGAGAACAATTAAAGAAACTTGTTACAAAGGTACACGTATTTTATTAGGTGATACAAAAAGAGATATCATAAATAATATGATTCGTAATTTGAAATCATTTGATGAAAATTTTACTGAAATTCAAATTCCTATTATTCAATACCAAGAATTATTTTCTAATAAAGTGGGAGAGGAGAATAATAATCTAATGTTCAATTTTACTGATAGAGGTGATAGAAAATTATGTTTGGCGCCCGAATATACTGCTGTTGTTCAAGCACTTGCAAAAAGTACATTTAAGGATGAAAATCATGTAGCATTATTTTATGTAGTAGAGTGTTTTAGAGGAGAGAAGCCACAAAATGGTAGATATCGACAATTTACACAATTTGGAGTAGAAATCTTAAATCCGTATTATAGTTTGCATCAAAAATTATTTGATATACCAAATCTTGCAATGAAAATACTTACAAATGATTTTACAGAAAATGTTGATAAATTTATAATTAATACTAATGTGTCAAGAGGATTAGATTATTATACAAAGGGTAAAGGATTTGAAATAATTTGTGAAGAATTAGGATCCGCAAAACAGATTGTTGGAGGAGGATGTTATGAAGGTGGTGTAGGATTTGCTATCGGAATAGATAGATTATTAATGTTATATGAATAAATTATGATCACAAAAGATATAAAAGATGAACGCAATGATACAGTAGATGAACTATCTACTATTTTATATAAATTGACATTTAAATCCCAGAATAAATCTACAAAGAAAATAAAGAAATATGTAGAAAAAGCTGTTGCTAAAATTATGAATTTAGATTTTGTAGATACTACAAATGAAATTAAAGATTCTGAAAAAGAAGATTGCCATTGTCCTTATTGTGGTAAATCATTAGAATCAAGAGAATTTTATTGTCATAAGTGTGAAAAACCAATTTGCGAAGAGGATGTTGTAACTTTACGTGAATACTTACTAAAGTCTGTATCAAGTTGTCCATTTGGAGGCAAAGGACAAATGCTATTTTCGTATGCTTGGTTTTTATATCCTAAAGAAGTTGGTCAAATTGCAAAAACTAAAGATGATTGTTATTTTAGTGATGATAAAATTGAGGATTTCATTAATAAATTATATTCATTAGTATATGCTACGTAATGTATTATTTTTAGATATTGATGGTGTTTTAAATTCCGAAGATTGGTTTACTAGAACAGCTAACGGTAAAGGAATGTTTGATCCCAAATGTGTAGAATTATTAAATTATATTACTGATAATTCTAATACCGATATTGTATTATCATCATCTTGGAGAATGGATGAAAATGTTAACAATATACTATATAATCATGGTATTACAGGTAATATTATAGATAAAACTTCCAGATTAGCTTTGGAAATAGATTATTTATGTAGAGGAAATGAAATACAAAAATGGTTATTAGAAAACGAATATAATAATTATGTAATATTAGATGATGATTTTGATATGCTTGTTTCCCAGTTAGATAATTTTGTTCATATAGATTATAAAGTAGGATTAAGTGAAGAAAATGTTAAATCTATATTAAAAATATTAAATGAGTAAAGAAATTAAATTTAATCAACAAGCTAGAGAATCTATAAAAAGAGGTATAGATATACTAGCAGATGCTGTTAAAGTTACGTTAGGTCCTAAGGGTCGTAATGTTATTATAGGTACTTCAGGAAAATTACCCCATATTACAAAAGATGGTGTTACTGTTGCTAAAGAAATCGAATTAAAAGATCCATTTGAAAATATTGGAGCACAGTTAATTAAGGAAGTCGCTTCCAAAACATGTCAAGATGTGGGCGATGGCACGAGTTCTGCCACTATTTTAGCACAATCTATAATAAATCAGGGAATTTGTAGTAAGCAAAATCCTGTTATTCTAAAAAGAGAAATAGAAGAAGCCGTTGAATTTGTAATTAATTATATCAAAGAACACGCTATTGATATATCCACTAATCCAGATAGTATTAGAAATATAGCTACTATATCTACTAATAATGATAAAGAATTAGGAAATTTGATAGCTGATGCTATTTCTAAAATTACTAATGATGGAATTATTATAGTTGAAGAATCAAAAAGTGTGGAAACTTCTATTGAAGTTATTAATGGTATGCAGTTTGAAAGGGGTTATTTAGCACCTCATTTTATTACAGATTATATTAAAAACGAAGCCGTGTTAGATAATCCATATATATTAATTTCTAATCAGAAAATTACATCTACTAAAGATTTAGTTCCTATTTTAGAAAATATAGTTCAAAATGGACAATCAATATTAATAATTGCGGAAGATTTTGATAATGAAGTACTTGAAAATTTGAAGTATAATAAACTTCAAAATATATTAAAAGTAATTCCGATTAAAGCTCCAAGTTATGGTGAATATAGAAATCATATATTAGAAGATGTTGCTATAATGACTGATGGTATTCATGTAAGTTATGATAGTGGTATACAGATTAAAGATATCGATTTAAGTATGTTGGGACAGTGTGAAAAAATCATTGTTACTAAAGATACTACTACTATTATACATGGTAAAGGTAATCAAAAGAATATTGATTTGCGGGTTAAATTGATAAAAGATGAATTAGCGCAAATTAAATTGGATAAACCTGATAATAAAATAGTTATTGATTTTTACGAACAACGGATTGCTAGATTATCTGGAGGAATTGCTTTATTAAAAGTAGGTGGAGTTACAGAAATTGAAATGAAAGAGCGAAAAGATAGAATCGATGACGCTATTGCTGCTACTAGAGCTGCTATTGAAGAAGGAATTGTAGTAGGGGGTGGTATTACTTATAAAAATGCAGCTAGAGAAATTCCATTTGAAACAGAAGGTGCTAATATCCTAGTTCGTTCATTACTTTCCCCAATGTATCAAATTATTGAAAATGCAGGTGAAAGTATTGATAATATTGTTAATTTGTTAATAGACGATAATTATGGATATAATGCCCATACAGATTCTGTAGAAAATTTATTGGAATCTGGTGTAGTAGATCCAGCAAAAGTGGCGAGGATGGCGTTAATGAATGCTGTTAGTATTGCTACTTTGTTTCTTACTACTGAATGTATTATTGTTCCCGAGCAGTTAAATATTATTAAAACTATATAATATGAAATTAGCAAAAGATATATTTTCTGGAAATGATAAATTTTCTGAAGTTAGAGCTTTATTTTTTGTTGGAGATATTCATGGTGATTTTTTAGCATTTAGGTATAAAATAATAGAACATGATTATCGAAATTGTATATTAGTTTTATGTGGAGATATTGGTTTTGGATTTCAAAGCATGAAAGATGATTATAATGAAATTCTTAAATTACAGGGTTTTTTAGAAGAATATAATATTAATGTACTAGCATTACGTGGAAATCACGATAATCCTGAATATTTTACTAATACTAATATTATTTGTAATTGGTTTAATGTTAAAGATTATGAAATTATAAATACTATATTTGGGAATATTTTATTTATAGGTGGTGCTAGAAGTGTGGATAAAACTAAAAGAACTCTTAATAAAAATTGGTGGGAAGGTGAAACTATATTACCTATGACTGATGAAATATTAGAAGAATTAAATAAATATCCTATTGATATAGTAGCTACTCATAGTGCTCCGAACTTTTGTATGCCATTACGAAATGATAATTTATTAGCATGGGCTACTGTAGATGATACTGTATTAAAAGATTGTAATAATGAAAGATTGTTATTATCAAATATTTATACAAAATTATCTGAAAATCATAAAATAAAACTCTGGTACTATGGACATTTTCATGATGTGTATTACACATTAGAAAATGATTGTAAATTCCATGGATTAAATATATTACAATTTTATCCTTATAGATACTAAAATGAAAAAACAAGATTTAATAAAATTAGGCTTTAAGTCACAAGTAATTAATGAAACAGAAATGTTTATGTATAATCTGGGTAATAATAAAACACTTAATATGAGTGGAGTAGGTACTCCAAGCGAAGTATTATCTATTTCTGAAATTAATAATTCTGGTTCAGATGTAGTAATTCTTAAATGTTTCCAAGATGATAATGAATTAGTATCTTTGGAAATTTTAAAAAGTTTTATATTATTACTACAAGCAAAACACACATACGATATTACTAAATTATTTTTAAATTAGTTGTAAAATTCAAAAATTTTTAATAATTTTGTAAAACAAAATTATAATTCTATTATTTTTAATAATAGAAATTGAACAATAATAGAATTTTTTACACGGGTAGTGGCAGGTGGTTTGCTAACGCTCTTCAAAAGCGTGATAACGGTGTCCAAAGCCGTTGATGAGGGGTTCGATTCCTTTTGCCCGTGCCTATCTAATTAATAATCAGATGGTTGTATAATATCATCTGATTATTTTTAAATCTAAAAATATGAATTTAAAACAGATTAAGTTGTATATATATGATAATTATTATCTATATATTGTAAGAGTTATTGATTCTTGTATTACGATAGATCAATTAATATCTTGTAGTGATTGGGTTGAAAGTATTAATATTGATAATTATATAAATTGTAAATTTCCCAATAAATCATTATCTAATAGATCAGATATGGAATTAGTAATGAGAAATTTGAAATTAAAATTGAATAAAATTATTATGTTAAAAATAGATCGATTACAAGATAGTAAAAAAGAAGTAAAAAGTAAAATTGGATTTAATTATGATAGAAGATCTATTGATTAATTTAGGAATACTATTAATAATTGGATTTGTAATAGGACGAGAACGACAAAGAAAGCATAAAGCTATTGGAATTAGATCTACAAGTTTAATATTATTAGGAGCATTTATTTTTACTTATATTTCTACTATAGTAGGAGGGGATCCAGCAAGGATTGTAGCACAAGTAGTTACAGGAGTTGGGTTTATAGGAGCAGGTGTAATTTTTAAAAATGGAATTTCTGATATAGGAAATCTTACTACAGCTATACTAATATGGACATTATCAGCGGTTGGTTGTTTAATAGCTTTAGGATATAGATTAGAATCTATAATAGTTACTATAGTAATAATTCTTATATTGAGAACTTATGAATTGTTTAAATAATTAAAAAAGAAAAGAAATGAAAGAGACAAGATTTTATCACAGTAAACCTAAGTATTTATATGAAATACTTAATAATCCTAGAGTTACAATTTGTGGTATATATGATGAAGAGAAAGAAATAATGAGTTTTGGAATATCGGTATGTTCTACAAAAGATCAATTTATAAAAAGAATTGGAAGAGAAATAGCACAAAATAGAGCTGAGAACAAGCCGTATATGAAAATTACTAGTTCAAAAAAAGATATCGGAAGTACTTTTATCAAATTTGCAGTTGCCTTAGAAGACATAGTAGTAAATATGAAAAAACAACTACGATTGGATGGAAATCTATAGAACAATATGCACCAATTAAAATTTAATGGTATTTTTACAATAACCGATGTTAATAAATTTTTTGAATTATTTCAAAAAGTATTAGATGATACAAAATCTACATATTCCGGAACTATTCATAATTATGATTTAGGAGAATATATTGATTTTGAGGAAGTTATAGAAGATAATGAAACACAAGAATCTATTAATGAAATTACAGAAGAAGAAGTTAAGAATACCGATATTTAATATTGATGTAGTATTATTATTCGGTGATATTAATGTAATTGTATCATATTTAGAAGATTATCATAATACGCACTTTGATTTTGATATAGATATTGAATCGGCGGATGCTGTATGTTTTACTGTTGATGGTATTATTTATATATGTTGAGATAATTCTAAAAAAATAGAAATCCCGATATTAGGTCATGAAATATGTCATGCTGTGTATTCTATCATTAATCTTCGTGGATTATCTATTAATGATCAAGAAGTGTTTTGTTATCTATTTCAGTATATTATGGAGGAAATATTATGTATATTGCATGAACCGATGGTTCATTTAAACCTTCAAAAAACCGAGGAGGATATTCATCAATCATAATAGAAAATGATAAAATTATAGCAAAATTATATCAAGGTTACGAAAATACTACAAATAATAGACAAGAGTTAATGGGAGTTTTAGAAACTTTAAGATTTTTTAAAACTCCTGTTGATTTGTTAATTTATTCTGATTCACAGTATGTAGTTAATACTATTAATGATAAGCATGTATGAAAATGATTTAAAGAGAAAGATTTATCTAAAAAAAATTTAGATTTATGATCTGAAATAGTTGATTTATTGAATTTTCATAATGTAAAATTTGAATGGGTTAAAGGACATAATAAAAATAAATGAAACGAAATGGCGGATTTATACGCTACACATGCTTCGGATTGTATAAATCCGATTAAAGATAGATCTTATGAAAACAGCTAGAATAGATTTTAAGAAAATTGGAAACCATTGGTATCCGTGTATTGATCATATTGATCCTAATGATATTTCATTAGATCCAAAATTAGAACGATATTTAAATACTTTAAGTATCATTGAAAATGATATAATAACCTTTTACTTTCAAGAATTAGGAGATATAGTGGATTACGATTATCTTTTACAATTTGAGGAATCTGACGTAACAAGGTTTTTAACTACAGATGATGATTTCGAAATGATATGCTATATCGGAAATCATCAATTTTATATTTCTTCTAATTTATATTTTTTATTAGAAGAGATATATAATTTTAATTTTCACAAAAATTTATATAGAATAGAAATAGAGTGGTACTAATTTTTATTATGGAAATAAGGTGAGAAGATAACGTATTTTGATACGTTTAGAAATGATAAAAATTTTTAAATGAAATTTAGAAAACAAAATCAACCAGATAGAAGTGTATGTACACTTTCTACGAAAATGCAAGAATTGTTGGTAAGACAAATTCAGCATGAAATTTATAATCATAATCTATATAGGACTTTTGCAAATTTTTTCGCTGTAAAGGGATTAACTTTACTAGAAAAATACTATATAGATAGAGCCGAAGAAGAAAAACACCATCATGATTGGATAACTAATTATTTAAGTACAAGTGACGCATGTATTAAGTATCCATCCATTCCAGAAATTTCAGAAGTTTTTGAAGATTTAGTAGATCCTTTTCGATTAACTGTAGATAAAGAAATAGAAACTACCAATCTTATATATGAAATGGTGGAATTGGCTATGGAAGAAAATGATTGGATGACTTATCAGTGGTTGATGGCAGATGATGATGAATCTGGACGATTAGTGAAAGAGCAGGTAGAAGAGGAGTCAATATCTAGGACTATATTAGATATTGCAGAAGAAGATGGTTCGTGGCTAAGAAAAGAAAAATCAATTTTAAAAGCCTATAAAGAAAGCATTGAAGACGATAATTAAGGCAAAATTACTAGCGATAAGGGATGATCATTATACTGTTTATGTATTTGAGAATGTAAATGAAAAACCAAGTAGTGAATTTAGATATGTAATGTGTACTAAACCACCTAATTGAGAGCCTGTTAAAATGAATATTGGAGATATTGGTTATTTGCAGTATGAATGTGTATTAGCAGGTGATACAACTTATTACAAAAACGGGGAATCTATCCCTTATCAGTATAGTAATTGTTATTTTATAAATTGAATTAAAGAAAAACCACAAATAGATAATATACAAGAATATAAATTTTAGAGAATATGAATGGAGAATTTGCAGAAAAATTACAAAATGCAATAAGTGAAAAAGATAATGATATTAATTTATATACATGAAAATATCAAAATGGGAAAGATATTAGGTTAATGGATATGGATAAGAGTGAGTTACAGAGATGTTATGACCACTGTTATAGTATGTTATGAAACAAAAGTATATATTCACCTGGTAAATATCAAGTAAGAATAAATATACAAAATACCTTTAATAATTGTAATGCTGAATTATTGCTAAGATATTTATTACACGATTGTGATATAGATATTATTAGGACTAATAAAGATTTATTAGATTTTATTAATTCCAGGAAAAAGTTGGAAAATGTAAATCAAAATGATTATGTTACAGTTTTATTTCAAAATCTACCGCCCATTTTTGAGAAAGTTACAGTAGATAAATTAATGATGGCTTGTTTTGATAAATTAGATGTTTTAAATCGGAAAATGATTTCAGATAAATTTATTTTATCACAAGGAATTTGGTTAACAGATGAAGAAAAATCAGATCTTACTGAATATGATTCCGAAGGATTAATTCGCAATCGTTTAGATGTTATAAAAGAAAGATTAATACTTAATGATGTTAAATTACGAGTTAATCGTAATGGATTGAGTTATAATGAATTTCGATCATTAGTTAAACTAGAACCTATTCCTAAAATATCAAGCTTACCTACCAACACTTTAAAATTACTCCGCGATAAAATATTGTTATTACTAGATAATGATCTAGAATATCACATAGAAAAATGAAAAAATCTAATATCACAAATAGAGAAAGTAGCTGAATATAAGCGAATTATGCTAATATGTCAAGAAGCTTAGAAATATATGATATAGAATGTTTATCTAATCTATTTACATATACTGGTTATAGACCATCGGAAGATAAATATTATCAATTCGTTATTCATGAACTTGAAAATAATTATTTAGATTTAATAAAACATTTACAAGATAATATATTTCAATGTGGGTTTAATAATGTAAATTATGATTATCCAGTTATTCACCATATGATTAAACATTATGATGAATACAAAACGTTATCGGGATTTCAATTATCCCAAAAAATTCATGATAAATCTAATGAAATAATTAATATGGAATTTTCAGCTATTGCTGATAAAAATTGTTATATTCCACAACTAGATTTATTTTTGATAAATCATTACAATAATAAAGCAAGGCATTGTTCTTTAAAACATTTGGAAGTATCTATGAGACTTCCAAATGTTGAAGATATGCCTTATGATCATAATTATTGGATTAATACTTTGGAAGAAATAGAAGAAGTATTATCTTATAATAAAAATGATGTATATGCTACTTATGAATTTTTTAAAATATGTCAGGGAAATACTGATTTGCCTTTATATAGTGGTAAAAACAAACTTCAGTTAAGAAAAGACATTATTAAACAATTTAATTTACCTTGTTTAAATTGAGATGATGTTAAAATTGGAGATAAATTAAATCTTCTAAATTATAAAAAAAATAATCCATATATTTATATACAAAAAGGAGGAACTAAACGTTCATCTATTTATATGAAAGATATAATTCTTCCTAATGTATATTTTAATTCTAATATTTATTCTAAGTTTCTAAATGAATTAAAAGAAATTACTGTTAATATTAATGATGGTAAATTAGAAGAATTAAATAAAGAATTAATTTATAATGATTTTAAGTTATCATTTGGTTTGGGCGGAATTCATTCTGTTGATAAAGCACGTAGAATAATACCAAGCGATAATCAAATATTAGAAGATAGAGATTGTACAAGTATGCATCCTACTGCTATTTTAAAATATGGATTTTATCCTGAACATTTAGGAGAATCATGATTAAAAGGTTATAAATGAACATTTGATCAAAGAGTACTTAATAAAAAATTAAGTAAAGATAAACATATATCCGAAATTGATAGAAAAAGAGCCGAAAGTATACAAGAAGCATATAAATTGTCATTAAATGGAGGTGGATTTGGCAAAACTGGAGAATATAATTCTTGACAACACGATCTTAAAGTAATGTTATCAGTTACTGTCAATAATCAATTATTTTTATTAATGTTAATTGAAAAGTATTTTACTATCCCTAATATACAGATTATCAGTGCAAATACAGATGGAGTTATTATTTTATTTGATAAAATATATCAAGAAGATATTAATAAAATTGATAAAGAATGAGAGGAAATTAGTAAGCATACTTTAGAATATACACCGTATAGTAAATTTATACAAACTTCTGTCAATGATTATATAGCCCAGACTACAGACGGTTATTGTAAATTTAAAGGAGATTTTGTAATAGATAGAGAATTACATAAAAATCCTTCAATGATAATTGTTCCCATTGCTTTGCGAGAATATTTTATAAATAATATCCCTGTAAAAGATACTATTATTAATCATAATAATATTTATGATTTTTGTTTAATGTTGAGATTAATAGGAGATTTTAAAGGAATTTATAAAGGATTATCAAAAGGTAAATATTTTGAAAAATCTATTTCTA
>QMCD01007659.1_pt1 | contig 10387 bp, 8 predicted proteins | sample 1821841 | NCBI WGS metagenome assembly QMCD01 (sample SAMN01991225, study PRJNA193472) | Termite gut metagenome, whole genome shotgun sequencing project. | isolation source: worker | host: Macrotermes natalensis
ACCCGCGTCCGGCCCTTGGGCACGCCGCAGCCCAAACTCCATCACCGCGTCGCCCTGCGCCGCGTACACCACCCTGCTCGCTTTTGTGGCGATCAGCGTCTGGTGGTTCACGATATTGAGCAGCGCCGTTTCCACAAGCTGCGCCTCGCAAATGGGGGCACGCACACGCAGGAGCGGTTCCATAGGAAAAACAACCGTACCTTCCGGCACGGCGTGAATGTCGCCTGTAAAGCGCAGCGTCTTAAGCATTTCCAGAAAGTCTTCGCCAAAAAGGCCAAGCGAACGCAGGTACGCAATGTCTTCCGGCGCGAAATGAATATTGTTGATGAGGTCGATTACCTGGGCAAGCCCCGCCGCGATGGCGTAATTCGTCTCGGGCGCGCGCTTTCTGAAAAACAGATCATACACCGCTTCATCTCTGTGTTTCCCCGCCTGAAAGTACCCATTCATCATCGTGATCTGGTACAGGTCGGTCAGCATTGTCAAGTTTCTCATTTTTTATCTTCCGTTTTTTCCGCCGGTTTATATGTTTCCTTTTTTGGCTCTTTATCTTCCGTTTCTTCCGCTTTGCCGCCGCCCGCGGTTTTTTCATCCGCCGCCTGTTTCGCTTCACCGGCTCCACCGGCCTTTTCCACCTTACGCTTTGCGCGCTGTTCCTTCGCCGCCTTCTTTATAGCTTTCTCTTCTTCCCCGTGCTCTTCCAGCCACCCCGGCAGGTACCTGCCCTCATAAACCGCGTTCGGCTGGTTCTTCCTGCGCATTATAACGATATAGAGCACGCCTATGGCAATGAGCGCCACGGAGAGTATCTGCGAAATGGGCAGCTCGCCCGCCGAAAGCGTGAAAATACGCACCCCTTCGATCCAAAAACGCCCAATCCCATAGCCGATCAGGTACATGGCGAACACATTGCCGTCATGTTTAGCGCGCTTCGCGTAAAACAGCAACAGCACGAATACGCCGATATCCCACATACTTTCATAGAAAAACGTCGCCTGAAACCAGCCATTCAGCGTCTCCCCGCCCACAAACACATCCTGCACCTGCACCGCATACGGAAAGAACTGCAACGCCGGGTCTGTCACCGCCGCGCCAAACGCTTCCTGGTTCACAAAATTGCCCCACCGGCCGATCGCCTGCCCCAATACAAGCCCGGGCCCGGCAATATCGAGCAGCCTGCCGAACGGGAATTTCCGCCATTTTGAAACGATGAACGCCGCCAGCACGCCGCCGATCACCGCGCCGTAAATGGCTATGCCGCCGTTCCATATCGCGACGATCTGGTCGGTATGCTGCGAATAATACTCCCATTCAAACGCCACAAAATATACGCGCGCGCCCACAATAGCGAGCGGCAGCGCCAATATCATCAAGTCGAATATCAGCTCGGACGTATACCCCCGTTTTTTTGCCTGCCACACCGCCACAGCCACGCCAAACACGATACCCGCGGCAATGATGATGCCATACCAGGCTATGTTCAGCCCTTCGAGCCCAAACAGGTTATGTATGGCTATTTTATCTATCTGCATTGCTCCGCTCCCTCTACGCCGTTTCGATCTCCGCGGCCTTCTTCAGGCCCAATTCCTCGATCGCCCATTCGCGCATCTTATACTTTTGTATCTTCCCGCTTGCCGTGAGCGGGAAACCATCCACAAACTTCACGTAACGCGGCGATTTGAAGCGGGAGAGGCCGTCCTTCACATACTGTATCAACTGTTCCTCCGTCACATCCCCCGCGTCTTCCTTCAGCACGACGCACGCCAGAACCTCTTCGCCGTAACGTATGTCCGGCACGCCCACCACCTGCACATCGCGCACCGCCGGGTGCGTGTACATAAATTCCTCTATCTCGCGCGGGTATATGTTTTCCCCGCCGCGTATGATCATATCCTTCAGCCTGCCCGTGACCTTGAAATACCCGTCGGCGTCCATCGTGCCGAGGTCACCCGTATGCAGCCAGTTTTCTTCGTCGATCGCCTGCGCCGTCGCCTCGGGCATTTTGTAATACCCCTTCATAATGTTGTAGCCGCGCGCCACGATCTCGCCCTGCACACCATACGGCGCGTCCTCGCCCGTTTCGATATCGATGATCTTCGCCTCCACGCCCGGCACATGCTGGCCGATCGTCTCCACCCGCTTTTCGATCGGGTCGTCCGTCCTTGTCATCGTGATGGCGGGCGAGCTTTCCGTCTGCCCGTATGTGATGGTGATCTCCGTCATATTCATATCGCTGATCGCGCGCTTCATAAACTCGATCGGGCAGGGCGAGCCCGCCATGATCCCCGTCCTAAGCGTGGAAAAATCGTATTGCGCGAAATCCGGATGGTCGAGCATGGAAATGAACATCGTAGGCACGCCGTGCACCGCGGTGCATTTTTCCTCTTGTATGATGGTCATCACCTTCACCGGGTTAAACGCCTCTAATACCAGCATGGTCGTAGCGTGGGTAAAGCTTGCCATTACGCCCAGTACACAGCCGAAACAATGAAACAGCGGCACCGATATGAGCAGCCGGTCGCGGGGCGTCAGCTTCATGCAGTCGCCCACCGCCACGCCGTTGTTCACAAGGTTATAATGCGTTAGCATCACGCCTTTGGGGAACCCCGTCGTTCCCGACGTATACTGCATATTCACAACATCCTGCGGGTCAAGCGAAGCCTTACGCACGTGGTATTCCTCTTCCGTCACGTTTTCGGCAAACTTTTTAAGGTCGTTCCAATGGAACATGCCCGGTTGTTTATCCGAATCAAGGTACACCACATTCTTTAGGAACGGCAGCTTTTTTGAAACGAGCTTCCCCGGCTCCGCTTCATTAAGCTCCGGGCAAAGGCCGCGTATATGCTCCACATAATTGGAATCCTTGAACCCGCCGATCATCACAAGCGTAGACGTATCGCTCTGCTTCAAAAGGTATTCCAGCTCAAACTGTTTGTAGTTTGTATTGACGGTAACAAGCACCGCGCCAATCTTCGCGGTGGCAAACTGCGTCAGCACCCATTCCGGGTAATTCGTCGCCCAAATAGACACTTTATCGCCCTTCTCCACGCCCATTCCCATGAACCCGCGCGCGATCACGTCCACTTCTTCGTTTAGCTGCTTATATGTATAGCGCAAATTGCGCGTGGGCGACACAAGGCCTTCGTTATCCGGGTATTCCCCGGCCTGCTTTTCCAGCATCCCGCCAATGGTCATATTTAAAAGCTCGCTCATGTAAGGCACCCTCCCAATCGTTCCAATCTACATATTTTATTATTTTATCAAACCGGGCTGTTTTTATCAACATTAATACGCATTCCAAATAGAAAAACCTGAAAACGGCTTTGCTATTCAGCCTGCGGCCGCGCAGATATTGGTTTGCCGGGCAGCACGAACTTCTTGTAAGGCACACAAAAAACCGCATCCGCCACACACTGGGGCAGATACGGTTTTCATTGTTTACTCTGTCTGCCAGATTTTATTCGCCGCCGCCAAACAGGTTCTTGAAGAAGTCGCCAATACCTTTAAAGAAATTACCGACGTTCGCGAAAAACCCCTGTACGCCCTGCCCCGCTTCGGCAAGTTTTATGAACGTATCCGGGTCGATATTCAGTTCGTTCATTTTCTTGATCAGCCCAAGTATTTCCTCCACCTGCGCCTCCGTAAGCGTCGCGTCGTACTCGGCGGCGGTGTCGCGGATAAGCTGGCGGATCTCGTCGTCCGTCATTGTTTTTGTCGTCGCCAGCTTCGCCTTAAGGTCGTTTACAAATTCGGGAGACGCGTCGCCCAAAACTTCCTGCAAGTCGCTTGTAATAATGAGCTCTTCCGTCGCGACGGATTTTGTCGTTTCATCCAAAAGCTGGCCGGTGATATCCTCATACGCCTTGTAGATGCCCGTAAGCGCGCCCGTGCCCGAAACAGGCTTATACGCCGCCACAATCACCTTTGCGTCCGTGATACCCGCGGTAGCCAGCGCGTTTTTGTACATCTCATCCGTCACCCAGTTGATGTTAAACGTTTCCAGTTCTATCCCGCCGCTGTCACGCACTTCAATATACGCGCAGGAAAGCGCCACCGAACCGATTTTCCCTTCCGGCGCGATCCCCTCCAGGTATTTACGTTCTTCCGCGTTTGTCACTTGCAGTTCCGTCACATCGCCGCGGTTGATGCGGAAAAACTCGTACACCGTGCCAATCTGTTCCGCTGTGTTATCCACGCCTATCGTAACGCGCGAATCCCCCGGCGCGGCCATAGCCGGCGCGGCGGCAAAACCCAGCACAACACATATTGTCAATAAAATCGCAATAAATTTTTTTCTCATGTTCCTTCGTCCCTTCCACACAAATTCCATTCAATTATACTACCAAAAGTTACAAAAAACAAATATTTTCGAAATATATTTGAAACATTTGCTATTTCCCTGCTTTTGATCTGCCTTGTAGACGTACAGCAGCCCCCCATCGTTCCATTTTTCCATGAAATTTTTTGCGTGTCCTTTTTTTATTCTGCATTTAGGTTACCTAAACTTCATACACCTCCGGCGGGTTATCGGCAAAGCATATTTTTCCCGCCGTGCCGTCCCCGGCAAAATCTACCCAGACGGGAAGCCCCGTGGTCATTTCCGCCAGAAAACCCGTTTCCACCGGCTCAAAGTAATCAACCGCGCCGCTCTCAAGATCACGCCGTACAAGGGAAAGCAGCGCATCGCCGGACAACCGGCCTCTATCGCTTCCCCATTTTCCGTGGTAACGCGGACGGTGGTGCCATCAAAGGAATCGAATATTCCCCGGGCGTCCGCCTGGGTAAGCTCCATGCCATATGTTTCCGTCCACGCAACAAATGTCTGATCCCTAAAATATTACTTTGGAAGTTATCAGTAGGAATTACTGATGCGAAAAACTCGGACTGCACGGGGGAATTACATAATTCGCATTTTCCTACTGTTGGGTGCCAATCCATGCCCTGCCCTGCGTCGCCATAACCAACACAGCGCACGCTACGGAAACAACGGCAATGAACGCATGGAGCTTGCCGGGGTCTTTTAACCAGCGCGCGAGCAGCGAAAACACCAGCGCCCCGAGCAACCCTCCCAGCGTATTCAAAATCACATCGTCGATATCCGCCGCGCCCACCCCCAGCGCATATTGCGCGGCTTCTACCGCAATACTCGCAAGGCAAACGATAAGCACCGTCCACCGTATTTTTTGCCCGGGGCGCGTCAGCCGCAGCAGCAGCCCCAACGGCATAAAAAGCACGATATTCCCCAGCACGTTTCCCACCGCGATGTTGGGGGAAACCGCGCCGCCAAAAAGATACCCGTGAATCCCCGCAAACGGAACAAAATTCACCGAGCGGAACACATACCGGTCTGGGCTGAAAAGCTCGGTTGGCGGGATATATTTAAACAACAACAGGTTTGCCAGTACAAAAAGATAGACGACAACAGAGCCCCACAGTAACACGGTAAAGACGCGCCGCGTTTTATAGTTCGATATTTCATGCGAAGAGCCTTGCAAGTTTCATTTCCTCTTTTTCTATAAATTGGCGACAATAAGCGCGCCCATCAGCGCCAGCATGACCGCCGAAGCCATGATGCATATAACATTCACCACTGTGAGCGTTTTCACTTCGGTTTTACACATCCGGCGCACCAGCGCGTAAAGCAGCAGCCCCAGCACACCGCCCGCAAAGTTGTTTATGACGTCCGTAATATCCGACCGCCCTACCGCAAGCGCGTATTGCAGCGCTTCTATCGCAACGCTTGTCCCCGCGATCAACAGCAGTTTTTGCCAAACCGGGCGGTTCCTTAGAAGCGCAGCCGCAAAAAAGCCGAACGGCACATACACCAGCGCGTTCTGTATGATCTCGGAAATATCCACAGAACCGTTCACCATAGCGGACGCGGCATACGGCACAAGATTGATCGTCTGTACATGCGGTAAATACGCCAATGAAAACTGCATTTTAAAAAGCAGCACCCACACCAGCATCACAAGGTAAATGGCAAAAAAAACAACCGTGATCCTTTGCCGCTCCAATACATTCCTCACTGTGATCCTTCCTCCCTGTTTTTGTATCTGTCCAATTCGAACAAGCATAAGGCACGGAAAGAAAGATATTTTGAAGACTTTCTTAAGGTTTTGTGAATTTGTCAATACTAATCGCATTTAAAACCGTAGTAAAAACTGCAGGATTGTCGAAATATCTCGTAGTTGTCTTTCTGGCATTCCTTTTGGGTCAAGGTATCCCTGCGGGATGATTTTATGCCTCCGGCGGTTTAGAACCTACGGTTCTAAAAACTCCCTTATTAGGGCATTCCTCTAAAGCTCTGGTGTTGCTTTGGGGTTCTTAGGGGCTTGCCCCTAAGCCGCCGAAGGCGGAATACTATAAATGCGCCGCAGGCTCCTTGACCACAGAGGAATACCCAAAAACAAACACGAGATAAGCGTAGTCCCAATTCAGAATATCTTAGAGTAAAAAACGCCGCGGAATGACGCGGCGTCGCAAAGTGTGCAAGCAATAGGAAACCGGAATCAGACCGGCTGGGTCTGCTCCGCCTCGTCGTGCTCTTTGCGGTCCTCTTCCACGGCGTTCAGGAGCTGGTTGTAGTAGAGCAACGCGTCGATAAACGCTTGGTTCAATGTCTCAATTTTGATGTCGTTTTTGATCATGATGATGGTGCATTGATCCCAATCCGCGTGCTCATACGCGTAAATCAGCTCCATGACTTTGTTGAAATCACCCTTTTTCTGCACCAGCGCCTGCTGTACCTGGTTGTTTACAGCTACCTGCCGGATCGCCTGATCCATAGGCTGGTCCAAAATAACGTCGAGCAGTGAAAACAGGCCGGTCATAAAAAGGCCGGACTGGAACACACCCAGCTCAAACGCGCCCGCGAGGTTTTCCGCAAACTTCGCGCGCACGAGGGAAAGCTTTGTAATTTCACTCGGCTTGTCGTCCATTAGGTTCACGGAAAGGGAAACGGTAGCCCAGCGCCGCACTTGCTTTTGCCCCAAAATAGCGACGGCGCTCTTGATCGACTCGATCTGGCGGGAGAAACTGGCGTCGCCGGAGTTGATGAAGCGGAGCAGCGAGATAGTAAGGTATGGGTCGCGTTCTATGATACGGACGATATCAAGCAAGTCGAAATCTTCCTGGTTGACTTGGTTCAGAAGATGCAGCGCGTTCACCTTGACGGGCGAAAGTATGCTGGTGCCCCGCGTAATGGGCTGGCTGTAAAACTGGCCGGTGAAAAGCATACCGCGGTTCCGCCCCAGCAGTTGATAGGTGTTCATATCCGGGATACTTGAAACAATGGGCCGCACATGCGGCGCCCGCTCGCGCATTGCCTTTAAGTTCATCGTATACGAAGACTCCAGAAAATCCAGTATGACGTAATCGAGGTGCTCTACGATGGGGCACTCGACCCCCGCACGGGGAAAATCCGCCATGGCGATGCCGGCGCCCATTTCCTTCACTTTTTTGCATTGGGCAAGAATTGCTTCATCCGGCGCTGTGTCGCTCGGAAGCACGGCGACCAGCTTCTCCGGGTCGATGTGCATATCGTCGAGCATCCCCGCCAAAAGCTGAAACGCGGTAATATCGATAAAAAGAGGCTGCCCGTTTGTAAACGGATCGATGCCTATTTCATTTACCAATTCAAACGCGTGAGAAGTAAGCGCGTCGTTCATACGCCTGAAGTCTTTGCCCACGCCAAGCATGGTATCTCCGCTTTGGTCACACAGCCGGTAAGCCTGCACAGACATTTCCGAATCGAAAAGCGGTATTGCAACTATAAAAACACTCATTTCCCTCGCACCACTTTCTAATATCTTATTTTCACACAGAGATTCCAACCTATATATCTATTTTACTATAGAACGTAGGCCGCTGGCAATCCTATTTTATGTAATTTTAAAAATAAGTTACCGCCGATCAAAACAGGCCGTGCGCCTCACCCTGTTTCATGTCGATAGACATGGCGGCCGGGGTTTTGGGCAGCCCAGGCATACGCATGATATCGCCGCACAGGCACACGATGAACCCCGCGCCCGAGCACAGCGCCACATCGCGCACAGTCACGGTAAAACCGGAAGGCGCGCCCAGTTTTGTTGCGTCGTCCGAAAAAGAATACTGTGTTTTTGCCATGCAGACAGGCAGGTTTACATGGCCTTGTTCCTCCAGTGTCCGGATCTTTTTTAACGCGGCGGCGGTAAAAGAAACGCCGCCCGCACCGTATACTTTGGTCGCGAGACTCGTTATTTTGCTCTGGATGAGCTGTGCGTAGTCGTAAGGGTGCATGGGCAGCACGTTTTCGGAAAACACGTCCAGCACAGCGGAAGCAAGCTCTTCCGCGCCTTCGCCGCCCTCCGCCCAGGCGTTGCATACGGCGGAACGGACGCGCAGCCCGTCTACATGCGCACGCAAAAGAGACAGTTCTTGATCAGTATCCGTGTCAAAGCGATTGATGCAAACGACGACAGGCAGGCCATAGAGCTCTTTTAAATTATGCACATGGCGGTCTAGGTTGGCAAGCCCGCGCGTAAGCGCTTCCATATCGGGCGTGGTGAGCTGCCCGCGCGGCATCCCGCCGTGGAATTTCAACGCGCGCACCGTAGCGACAAGCACAACGGCGTTTGGCCAGATATCCGCGTTGCGGCATTTGATATCGAGGAATTTTTCCGCGCCTAGGTCGGCGCCAAAACCCGCTTCGGTCACGGTATAATCCGCCAGCTTCATGGACATTTTGGTCGCAATAATGCTGTTGCAGCCGTGCGCGATATTGGCGAACGGGCCGCCGTGCATCAAAACAGGCGTGCCTTCCAGTGTTTGCACAAGGTTGGGGAGAAGCGCGTCCTTTAAAAGCACCGCCATAGCGCCGCCCGCTTGCAGGTCTCCCGCGGTGATGGGCGCGCCCGCCCTGCTGTAGCCTACCGTGATGCGGGAAAGCCTGCTTTTCAGGTCATTCGGTGAGGAAGCCATGCACAGTACCGCCATGACTTCGCTTGCCGCGGTAATGTCAAAACCGTCTTCGCGCGGCACACCGTCCTGCGGGTTCCCCAGGCCGCACACGATATGGCGGAGCTGGCGGTCATTCATGTCCATACAGCGGCGGAAGGAGATGCTCTTGCTGTCGATGTCCAGTTCGTTTCCCTGCTGGATATGGTTATCGAGCAGGGCGCAGAGCAGGTTATTTGCCGCAGTGACGGCGTGCAGGTCGCCCGTAAAATGCAGGTTGATGTCTTCCATGGGGATAGCTTGCGCGTATCCGCCGCCCGCCGCGCCGCCCTTTATACCGAACACCGGGCCGAGGGAAGGCTCACGCAGGCAAGCGACGGCGCGTTTTCCCAACCGCGAAAGCCCGTCCGCAAGGCCGATCGAGGTTGTCGTTTTGCCCTCACCGGCCGGTGTGGGGCTGATCGCGGTAACGAGTATAAGCCCGCCACGCGCTTCTGTTTGCCTGTCCAGTATGGAAAGGGAGAGCTTTGCTTTGTCGTGCCCATAAGGAATGAGCGCGTCTTCTGGTATACCTGCTTTTTCCGCAATCTCGGAAATATCCCGGGTGGTAGCCCGCCGCGCGATCTGCAAATCGTTGTTCATATTGTGTGTTCCCATCTATGCCTATTTATTTTTGTTATGATAATTTAATTTTGATGGAAAGGGATGGGTTTGTCAATAGCATCATGTACAAAGGAGGAGCAGGTTCGTAAACGAAAGGTTCGGACGGCATGGGCGTACAGTGCATTCCTTAATTTGAACCCGCCCCTACTCTGTTGTTGAAACGGCAACACTTGTCACCGAGGATAGTTATGACGCTGCCGCTGGGCGTCAAGGGGGGCAGGGGGATTCGGAATTTCCACCCTTCGCCCCCCTTGACAATCCCCCTCTTTCCCGCTTCACCGTACCGCAAGGGGCAGCGGCTTGCTCACCTCGCGTTCAGCGAAAGCTGTACTCCCTGCATCGCCCATCAGGGCGCGGTCGTTCCGCTTTCCCCTTAAAGCCGACGTAGGCCCGCAACCTTAGTTATCTGGGAAGACTAGCGCTTCAACCTTGTAGACCAGAATACAAAACAAATGAAGTGATTTTATTGGACTGTAAGGCATGGCTTTCCGCGATTGTGTACGTCTTTGCCTTTAATGTAGCCCTTAGAACCGCAGGCTCTGAGCCGCCGGAGGCATATAATACGCCGCAGGCTCCTTGACCACAGAGGAATACCCGCGCCCACAAAGAAATACCAAAACAAAGAGAAAACGGAATGACCGCGCCCTGCATTGATCAACGGTTACCTAAACCCGGTTACGCCATCTTCTCTTTGATCCCCTCCGCCAACGCGTTTAGAATCAGCGCGCAGGAAACGGAGCCCGCGTCCAGCACGCCGCGCGAACGCTCCCCGAGGCGGCTGGCCCTG
>QMCD01003097.1_pt1 | contig 10384 bp, 10 predicted proteins | sample 1821841 | NCBI WGS metagenome assembly QMCD01 (sample SAMN01991225, study PRJNA193472) | Termite gut metagenome, whole genome shotgun sequencing project. | isolation source: worker | host: Macrotermes natalensis
CGGGGGCTGCGATTTTATGAAAATCAGCCGCTTTAGAGACTGTTTAAAAAAGATTCCACCGAATCTATTATGATACTTTTTTGTGCTTTTTTCACTTGTCACACTCGTCAAGGGATCCACCTTACCTTGCCCGACGAGGCAAAAAATCATCAAAAAAATTGACTATCAACAACTTGAATTTTGCAATTCCACGAAACTCACGTTATTTCAACACCAAAACCACGAATACGACACATCCGTAAAAGGTCGATAATACGTCTCTTTTTCGCAAAATATAAACAAATTCCACCGATACGAATATTATTTTATAACAGGGGTAGTATTAACATGCGTAAAAGAGATTGTGATTACGACAAGCCTTTAACACCAAACAAAACATGCCAAGTTATGGATTTTGTTTCCGGGCATCGACCCGGAAAGGCGGATACCCCGGACGTTTATACCTGCGGGTGGTTCACGGCAGCGAGTCGCGCAGCGTGACCTCCGAATACCGGGTATTCCCCGAAGAATGGGACGCCGCAAGTCGGCGGTTGCTGGTTCCCTACAACCGCTCCGAACGAGGACGGCAGTTGGCCGAGATAGAAAGCGCCATGATGGGCGACCTGCGACGCATGGACGTCGTGATAGACAAACTGGAAAAAGAGGGCAGCTACACCATCGACGAACTGATGGATCGCTACCGCGCCGTGATGAAGGGCAACACGCTGGGCGCTTTTACCGAAAAGCTTGCCAGGGAGATGGAGCAGGGTGGATTTACCCGCACGGCCAAGATCTATCGCGGCGCCGTCACACGTCTGACGGACTTTGCAGGGAACAGGAACCTGAGCGCCGATCAGATCACTCCCGAACTGTTGGGAGAATTCCAGGCAGCACTGAAAGCCGCCGGACGAACCATGAACACCATCTCGTGCTACATGCGCACCCTGCGCGCGATATATAATAAAGCCGTAGGCGAGGGGCGCATAGCCCGCCGGTTTGAAAATCCTTTCGCCGGAGTCTACACCGGAGTATCGACCACGCGCAAGCGCGCCCTGAGCAGCAGCGAACTGGCGATTCTGTCGGCGTTCGATCCGACGATCACAACGGGCCGGACAAGGGGGCGACAACTCCCCGGGCATCTGCAATCGGGATTGGCGATGTTCCTGTTCTGCTACCATGCGCGCGGAATGTGTTTCATAGACATGGCCTATCTGAAAAAGAGCGAACTGCGCGGCGACACGATCCGTTACCGGCGTCACAAGACGGGGCAGGCCATGGAGGTTCATGTTCTTCCCGCCATGAGGCGCATCATCGACTGGTTCGCACCGCAAACAGCCGGAAGCCCGTACCTTTTCCCGGTGATCTCCGATCCCGGCGGGGATACCGATCTTCAGTACGAGAGCGGACTGAGGCTCCAAAACCAACGGCTGAAAAAGATAGCCTCCCTGTGCGGTATCGCAAGGAAGTTCTCGACCCACTCGGCGCGACATTCGTGGGCGACCGTGGCGAAGAACCAGGGACTGCCCCTGGCGGGGTTGGGACACACCAATCAGCGTACCACGGAGATCTATATGGCGTCGCTGGAGCGTTCCGTCATGAATCAAGCCAGCCGCCTGGTCTCGGACGCGATAGACCCGGCGCGAAACAGAACGAAGACACGCGATCATGACCCGAACGTAATTGGAAGGCGAAAATTTCATTTAACCGGGGCGTAAAAAAACATCTGTAAAACTCAAAAATACGTTAAATCGTTAAGATTGCTATTGCATAAGAGAAATTATTGGTATATTTGCGCGAATGAATTCGTACCCACCCCCAAACTTATCAGGAAAACTGTTTCTGGTAGCGGCCTGTGTCTTAGTCGCCATATCGACGGTGCAGGCCCAGAATAGCATTGCCGGCTCGGTACCGGCACAGCAGCCACAAACCGCCGTCACACTCCGTCCGGTCGACACCGGGGTGAGTGTGGTTACTTTTTCCATCGGCGACCCGTCTCCGCCGTCCGACCGCTATGCCGTAAAAACCAACCTGCTGTATCTGGCCGGCGCCATGACCCCGAACCTCGGGTTCGACTTCGGTCTGGGCGACAGGACGACCATCGGGTTTGCCGCCGGATACAACAAATGGGGCAACCTGTGGGACTTCTCCGTCGCGGGGCCGGAATACGATGCGGATAACGTTTATAAACGGCGCCTCGACCACATTTTCGGCAAGGTTGAATTCAGATACTGGTTCGACCGCCGTTTCCAGGGCCATTTTGTGGGCGTTAATGCTTTTTATGCCGACTACCGTGTGGGAGAGTTGAACCTGCCGCCGATCTTCGAGAAGAGATACGACCACGACGGCAACGTCTACGGCGCCGCCGTGTCGTACGGTTGGTTTTGGCGATGGACGCCTCGCTGGGGCATGGAATTCAATCTCGGACTGGGGGCCGCCATTATCGAGTACGAAAGGAGAACCATCGAGGTTGTCGACGGCGCATTCGATCTTGTCAACCCGAGCCGGTACCGAAAAACCTACATAGGCCCGACAAATCTCGGCGTCAACCTGGTATTCACAATGTAACCCGAAACCTGCAAACTTTAACCCGCGCACATACAATCTGTAAATCATAATACAAAATCTGCAAATTATTCATTTGTATATGAAAAAAGTCATACTCTCCATCGTTTTGTTGACAGCATGTACGCTGACCCTGTCGGCCGGCAGCTCGACAATGATCCTTTCGGCCGACGGCTCGACACAGAACGACGGGAACAGCGTCAGCGTCGTCGGAGCCGAAGTGACACGAACCGGCGCCGGCACCGTAAGTGTCGTTTTCCAACTCAAGGTCGGCGATGGTGTTACTGCCAGAAACCGCAGCCTTATAGTGCGACCCGTACTCATCGGTGAAGGCGGAGAGAGTGAACTGCCTCCCATTGTCATTCGCGGCGACAAGGCCAAAGCCGCCGACGAGACCCGTGCCATGAACGCGGCAGGCGTCGATGCCGAGGGACGCTATGTCACCGAACCCGGCGCGGATCTCGATTACTTCGCCGAGGTTCCCTGGCAGGAGTGGATGAGAGGATCCAGCCTGGTATTCAACGGCATCAATGCGGGTAAGGGCGACGCGACCGAGGTCAATATAGGTGTGGTGGCCGACAATCTGCTCCCCGGACAGACCGGATCCCTGTACGCTTCCGAAGCCCTTTTGGCCGCGGCCGCACGTGGAGGATCGACCGACGGCCAGTCCGCTTTGGCGGCTTTGGCGACCGATCAGGTTCAGGCACAAACTTCGACACAGGCTCAGATGCAGGCTCTTATACAGGCGCCCGTGCCGCCGCCGATCACGGTGGGTGACGAACTCGCCGCCCGTTTCACTTTCGTTGAACCCGGCATTAAATATATCACGGCAAGGGACGCATCCAACGTCGACGCCGTTTTCGACTACAACATGCCGCTGGTGATAGGCTCCGCCACGCCTCCGGAAAAGGAGGACGACATAACCAAGTTCGTCGAGATGACGCGTCATGGCGCCGTCCGTATCGAATTTGCCAGAGGCAGCCATGTCGTCGACCGCGCGTTGGGAGATAACAACAAAATGCTGGTCGAGCTAATCTCCTCGATCAACGTTATAGAATCCGCTCCCGGCTTGCGCGTTTCGCAGGTGATCGTAGTCGGATTCTCCGCACCCGAGGGCGCCGACGAGAAGGAGACTCTCGGATTGGAGCGCGCCCAAAGTACCCTCGACGTTCTAACGGCCAACTCGAAGGTCGATCCGGCGGTCATAAACATCTACAACGGATCGGTCGACTGGGTTACGCTTCGCGCCCTGGTCGCCGAGTCGAACATGCCCGACAAATACAAGGTTCTCGAGACCATCGACAACGTCCCCGCATGGGGAAGCACTCAGGGTAAGGATCGCATGACCCGGTTGATGGAACTGGGCGACGGTGCGGCATTCAAGCATATTCGTGAAAACTTCTTCCCGAAACTCCGTCAGGTGGGGTCTTACGTCAAGGTGTACTACGAAGCCTTAAGATAACCCTCCGGGTATCCCACAGTGGCCCTGCCTGTCCGTCAGGCGGGGCCTTTTTTTTTGCCAATTTGTCACTCCCGGCAGGTGGAAATGTCAGTAAAAAATGCCATATTTGCACCTCGAACCGTTTGGCACGCGCATTGTGTAGAGGGGCCGCGTGAATATACTGATTCAGTAGTTTTATTAACTTATAACTTATAATAACCATGAAAATTAAACCATTGGCAGACAGGGTGCTTGTCAAGCCCGACGCAGCCGAAGAGAAAACCGCCGGCGGACTCATCATCCCCGACACCGCGAAGGAAAAACCCCTTGCAGGAGTGGTCGTTGCGGCCGGCCCCGGAACCGAGGAGGTCAAAATGGAGGTCAAGGCCGGCGACAAGGTGCTTTACGGCAAGTATGCCGGAACCGAGATCACCCACGACGGCGAGACCTACCTCATGATGAAACAAAGCGATTTGTTTGCGATCATGTTGTGATAGTGCGCAGCAAACCCGTAATTCGTAATTTGTAATTATAAAAAGCAATGGCAAAGGAAATCAAATATAACGTGGAAGCGCGCGAACTTCTCAAGGAGGGTGTCGACGCGCTCAGCAACGCGGTGAAAGTGACTCTCGGCCCCAAAGGCCGCAACGTCATCATCGACAAGAAATATGGCGCACCCCAGATCACCAAGGACGGTGTAACGGTCGCAAAAGAGATCGAACTCGACAGCCCGTTCGCCAATATGGGCGCACAGATGGTCAAGGAGGTTGCCTCCCGCACCAACGACGACGCCGGCGACGGCACTACCACCGCAACGGTTCTGGCGCAGGCCATAATCGGCGTGGGCATCAAGAACGTCACCGCCGGAGCGAACCCGATGGATCTCAAGCGCGGTATCGACAAGGCCGTGGCCGAAGTGGTATCCAGCCTCAAGAAACAGAGCAAGCAGGTGGGCGAGGACATAGAAAAGGTCAAACAGGTGGCGGCCAGTTCGGCCAACAACGACGAGACCATAGGCGCACTCATCGCCGAGGCCGTCGGCAAGGTCAACAAGGAGGGTGTGATCACCGTCGAGGAGGCCAAAGGTACCGACACCTATGTCGACGTGGTCGAGGGGATGCAGTTCGACCGCGGCTACATCTCGGCTTACTTCATGACCGACAGCGAAAAGATGGAGGCCGTGATGGAGAAACCCTACATTCTCATCACCGACAAAAAGATCTCGACCCTCAAGGAGATAATGGGCGTTTTGGAACCCGTCGCCCAGCAGGGCCGCGCACTGGTCATCATCGCCGAGGATGTCGACGGCGAAGCACTCGCCACGATGGTCGTAAACCGTCTGCGCGGCACTCTCAAGATCGCAGCCGTCAAGGCTCCGGGCTTCGGCGACCGCCGCAAGGAGATGCTCCAGGACATTGCCATCCTCACCGGCGGCACCGTCGTCAGCGAGGACACCGGCTTCAAACTCGAACAGGCCACTGTCGAGATGCTCGGTACGGCCGACAAGGTGACGATCGGCAAAGAGAACACCACCATCGTGAACGGCGGCGGTAAGAAGGCCAATATCGACGGCCGCGTTGCCCAGATCCGCAAACAGATGGAGAGCACGACCAGCGACTACGACCGCGAAAAACTTCAGGAACGCCTTGCCAAACTCGCGGGCGGCGTTGCGCTTCTCTACGTGGGCGCAGTCACAGAGGTTGAAATGAAAGAGAAGAAAGACCGTGTCGACGACGCTTTGGCTGCTACCCGTGCAGCCATCGAAGAGGGTATCATCCCCGGCGGCGGTGTGGCCTACATCCGCGCGGCCGACGCCCTCGAGAAACTCAAAGGCGCCAACGACGACGAAACCACCGGTATCGCCATAGTGAAGCGTGCTATCGAGGAGCCTCTGCGCCAGATCGTTGCCAACGCAGGCGGCGAAGGCAGCGTGGTTGTCAACAAGGTTCGCGAAGGCAAGGGCTCGTTCGGCTACAACGCCCGCAGCGAGAAGTACGAAGACCTGTTCGCGGCCGGCATTATCGACCCGACCAAGGTTGCGCGCGTCGCTCTGGAGAACGCCGCCTCCATCGCCTCAATGTTCCTGACGACCGAGTGCGTGCTCGTCGACAAGAAAGAGGAGAATCCCGCTCCGATGCCCCCGATGGGTGGCGGCATGGGCGGCATGATGTAAGCCGGAACTCCGGCGGCGGATTTGGCAGGCACGACGTTGCATGTGAGAATGTGATGAAGTGATGCACTTCCGGTTGCAGAAAACCAGGGGGGCTTCCGAAAGGGAGCCCTCATTTTCTGCAATTACGAATTAAAAATTACGACTCTACTACGCACATAATTCGTAATTCATAATTCGTAATTCGCAATTGATCGTTACTTTTGCAGAATGGCAAATGTAACGATCTACACCGACGGTGCGGCGAAAGGCAATCCCGGCAGGGGAGGCTACGGCGTTGTGATGCTCGCTCCGGCAGGTGCGGGACTGCCGCCTCATCGCAAGGAACTTTCGGCGGGTTACCGCCTCACAACCAACAACAGGATGGAGCTGCTGGCGGTGATAGTCGGGCTCGAGACTTTGAAGGGCGACGGCCACGAGGGGACGGTTTACTCCGACTCTCGATATGTGGTCGATGCGGTCGACAAGAAGTGGGTTTTCGGCTGGGAGCGCAAGAATTTCAGCGGCAAAAAGAACCCCGACCTTTGGGCGCGCTTTTTGAGAGTCTACCGCCGCCACTGTGTTAAGTTTGTCTGGATCAAGGGCCACGCCTCGATCACCGAGAACGAACGTTGCGACACCCTCGCGGTTGCCGCTGCCGAGAGTGGCCGCCTGCTCGAAGACACGGGCTATAATCCCGCGGATTAATTACAAATTACGAATTACGAGCGCAGAAATTGAAAAGCGTAGCTTTTCTAAAAATTTTTGATGAAACTTTTTGTAAAAAGTTTCGATTTTGCGTAGCAGTACAAAAAAAGCAGATTTCACGAAATGAACCGTGAAATCTGCGTAAAACACAAAATCCAGCTCGCGCGTAGCGCGCAAATAAATTCAATTACTTTGCGTAAGAAACCGCCCTCGTCTCGCGTATCACCGTGATCTTCACCTGACCGGGATAGGTCATCTCTTCCTGGATCTTTTTGGCGATGTCGTGCGAGAGAGCGTCCGACTCGGCGTCGTTGAGTTTGTCGGCGCCGACTATCACGCGCAGTTCACGGCCTGCCTGAATAGCGTAGGTCTTCATCACGCCCGGGTAGGCCATAGCTATGTCCTCCATATCCTTGAGACGCTTGATGTAGCTCTCGACCACCTCGCGACGCGCACCCGGACGCGCACCCGAAATCGCGTCGCACACCTGAACGATGGGTGCGATGAGCGAGGTCATCTCCATCTCGTCGTGGTGGGCGCCGATGGCGTTGGCAATGTCGGGCCGCTCCTTGTACTTCTCGGCGAGTTGCATCCCTATGATGGCGTGCGGCAGTTCGGGCTGGTCGTCGGGCACCTTTCCGATGTCGTGCAACAGACCCGCGCGGCGGGCGGTCTTGGCGTTCAGTCCGAGTTCGGCAGCCATGATGCCGCACAGGTTCGCAGTCTCGCGTGCGTGTTGCAGCAGGTTCTGGCCGTAGGACGAGCGGTACTTCATCTTGCCGATCAGACGGATCAGTTCGGGGTGCAGGTTGTGGATCCCCAAGTCGATGGCGGTTCGTTTCCCCACCTCGACGACCTCCTCCTCGATCTGTTTTTCGATCTTTGTCACGACCTCCTCGATGCGTGCAGGGTGGATGCGTCCGTCGGTAACGAGTTGGTGCAGGGCCAGGCGTGCGATCTCGCGGCGAACCGGATCGAAACCCGACAGGATGATAGCCTCGGGAGTGTCGTCCACGATGATCTCCACACCTGTTGCAGCTTCGAGGGCGCGGATATTTCGTCCCTCACGGCCGATGATCCGCCCCTTGATCTCGTCGCTCTCGATGTTGAATACGGTGACGGAGTTTTCGATGGCGGTCTCGGTGGCGACTCGTTGGATCGACTGCACGACGATCTTTTTCGCCTCCTTCGAGGCGGTCATCTTGGCCTCTTCCAAGGTTTCGCTCACATAAGCCGCGGCCTGGGCCTGCGCTTCGGAGCGGAGATTTTCCACGAGGATGCTTTTTGCCTCATCGGCGGTCAGTCCACCGATCGCTTCGAGCCGCGTGTTCTGCTGGTCTATCACGGCGGCGAGTTCTTCTTTTTTCCGGTCGAGCGATCCCATCTGGGCGACATACTGCTCTTTGAGCTTTTCGGCTTCGCGCATCCGGCCCTCCAGATCGCGTCCCTTGTTTTCGAGGTCGCGTTTTTGTCCTTCGAGACCGGCTTCGATCTGTTTTGCCCGCTGTTCGCTTTGCGCGATCTTTTGGTTTCGTTCGTTTACGACGCGGTCGTGTTCGCTTTTAAGTTGGATAAATTTCTCTTTTGCCTGAAGGATCCTCTCTTTTTTGATCATTTCGGCTTCTGCTTCGGCCTCTTTGAGGATCGACGAGCGACGTTTTTTCGACATGCTGCCTGTCAGGAACAGGGTGAGTCCGGCAGCTATGGCAGCCGAGGCAACCGCGATGACAACAGTTATGATGGTGTTCATGGTAAATATATAGTTTATATGTTGTGGGGCACGTCCGACCCGCCCCTCCGGTCGTTAGAGTTAAGAGCTCATCACTCTTCACTATAAAAAAACCGCCGATTCCTTTTCTTGTTTGACGAATCTCCGAGACGTCATGAACGGGGTCTGGCTCGCAGCCGCAAACGTCCAACGGCGCAAATGTACACTGCGCACCCCGCGAGCGGGGTTAAGGCCTGTTTTTAGCGGAGACACTTCAACCCTGATTTATAAAGTGTTGAGTTTCGCAAAGCTTAAGGAATCAGCGGGACTTTCGGAGCCCCCGGATCATATTCGAGCGCCCCTTGTATCTTTCCTGTTATGTTAAAGAACGTAAGTTTTTCTTTGTGTACCCATCCGATCCGTTTCTGTGCCGACCGGCACGGGGTCGTTACTTTTTATCGACCGGGTGCAGATATTCTTTCATCTGCCGCTCCACCTCGGCGAGTCTGTCGAGGTCTGTTCCCAGCGACCGGCTCGACCGGAGTCTCACATTTTCCATAGCGAGCGCGAGAGCGGCCAGTGCGAGTTGATCCTTGGGCAGCAGCGACGGATGTGCATTCTCCGCGAACAGCCGGTTGACCTCTCTTTCGGCATGCCGATAGACCTCCTCCTCGGAGTTCTCTATGTCGGGGAACGGATAGCTTGTTCCCGCGATCCTGAGGGTTATCGACAGTTTAGCCATTTAATCTTTATTCAGCAGCGCGATGCACTTGTCCACCTCCCGCATAAGACGGTTGACGCGTGCCCGTGCTATCTTCGCAGCATGCCGATCTGTTGTTTCGCCCGCAAACCCCGAGGCGAGATCCCTGACGGTGAGTCGCCGTTCGAGGGCGGCATTTTCGACTGAGAGACGTCTGTTCTCTTCACGCAACCTCTCCCTTGCGGCCTCCAGTTTTTCAACCTCCCCCCGCAACTTCCGGTTCTCGCCGATCAACTTCTCCGCACCCTTTGCGATGCTCTCTATGAGGGTTTTTGACGACATGACACAACAAAGATAGTGGGAAAAGGGGTATAATGCAAATTTATTTGCGATACCCTCAGAGCCAAAAAGCTAAAAACCTTTCCAAAACACTCACAATATGTACTTTACCGAATGTTTACCTCGCTGTACAGGTCACGATTCAGGTCATTTCGGCCTGCACCCGGTTGCTCTTTTCCGCCGCCCCCCTCGAGAAATAAAAAAATCCTTGTATATCGCTGACATACAAGGATTTTCGCTTTTTGATGCAGCCTCTGACCTGACTGCCCTGGGGTGGAAGATGGGGCTCGAACCCACGACCTTCGGAACCACAATCCGACGCTCTAACCAGCTGAGCTACGTCCACCGTATACCTGAAAATAAGTTTGCCGTCAGAATGGTGGCTATGCAACGCTGTCGACGAAATCGTGAGGGATGTGACCGAAACGATTTTGGAGACGAAGGCAGCAGAGCCGCCGCTATTACGACAAACCGTTTACGTGGAGCTGAAGGCTGCTCTTAAGGTTGCCGGCCTTGTTCTTGTGGATCACGTTCGATCCGGCCAGCTTGTCGAGCATTGCACTCACCTTGGGGAACAGCGCTTCGGCTGCCGCCTTGTCGGTGGTGTTGCGCAGTGCCTTCACCGCGTTGCGCGTGGTCTTGTGGTAATAACGATTGCGCAGACGACGCACCTGCGTCTGGCGGATCCTTTTGAGTGATGACTTGTGGTTTGCCATTATCTTATTGTTTTATTTCCAGTCAAAAACGGGCGCCTCCCTTTGGTCGGCACCCATCTGTTTCAAACGTGCTCGCCAAAGC
>QMCD01003637.1_pt1 | contig 10383 bp, 9 predicted proteins | sample 1821841 | NCBI WGS metagenome assembly QMCD01 (sample SAMN01991225, study PRJNA193472) | Termite gut metagenome, whole genome shotgun sequencing project. | isolation source: worker | host: Macrotermes natalensis
TTGTTTCGTCACCCAGCCGTCGCTGAGCATGCAGATCAAGAACCTCGAAGAGGAGCTCGGGGTAGTGCTGCTCGACAGGTCGAAGAAGCCCGTGATGCTAACACAGGCAGGCGATGTGGTTGTGAAGCGCGCCCGCGATGTAATAAAGATGTACAACTCGGTGTATGAAGATGTTGCCGTATTGAAAGGCAATATATCCGGTGTGCTGAAGTTGGGGGTTATACCTACCATAGCGCCCTACATCCTGCCCGAGATGGTGCAGGACTTCGCCGAGCGTTGCCCGCATGTCGATCTGGAGATCAAGGAGATGACGACTTCCGATATTATACGGGCCATGGAGCGCGACGAAATCGACGCAGCGATACTCGCGGGAGGCACATGCCCCGACGGGATCACCGAAGAAGACCTTTTCGACGACAGGTTCTATGCCTATGTCTCACCCGAAAATCCGCTCTACGAACGCGCGAACATAAGGGTCGAAGACCTGAACCTGAAGGAGATGCTACTGCTCTCCGAGGGGCATTGCCTGCGCGACCAAGTACTCGACCTCTGTCCGTCGAAAGGCATCCGCAGGAGTGCGTCGTACTATTTCGAGAGCGGCTCTTTGGAGACCCTTATGAGGATAGTAGACAGCTCCGAATACATGACCATAATCCCCGAAATAGCCCTGCCGTACATAGCCTCCGAACACCGCGGGCAGGTCAAAACGCTGGCAAAGGGTGCCATGTCGCGCAAGATAGCCATAGCCGTAAGGCGTACATACGTCAAGGATACCTTGGTCAAGGCGCTGCGGGAGTCGATAATGGAGTGCCGCGAACGACAGTACGAACAGCAAAATGCCGTGGCCGTTTAGCCCTCGCCCTGCATTTTCAAATTCCCGAATTCCCGAACTTTCAAATTAAAACCGTACATTTGCAGGATTATACTGTAAACATTTTTTTCATAATTTAATGGATAAACTTCTAAAGAGCATTATTTCAGCCGTTGAAGACAAGAAGGGCAAAGGTATAGTGTCGCTCGACCTTTCGGGGTTCGACGGGGCTATCGCCTCGTCGTTCGTTATATGTAACGCCGATTCCACCGCCCATGTAGAGGCCATAGCGAACGGCATCGAAGAGAAAGTAAGGGAAGAGACGGGCGAAAAGCCGCGCAGGACCGAAGGGTTGAACAATGCGATATGGGTCGTCATGGACTACTTCGATGTGATGGTGCATATCTTCCTCACCGAGGCACGCGAGTTTTACAAGCTCGAACAGTTGTGGGCCGACGCCCCTGCCACGCGCTACGACTACGATATGTAATAATCCGCGTTTGGCAGCGTTTAACATTTACACAAACTTAACCGATAACCGTCAACTGATAACTGTTGACTGTTAACTGAATTTTATGGCTAATCAGAAAAACAATAACAGGGGATTGCCGCAGCCGCGCAAGCAGCGCAATTTCTTCTGGATGATATACGGCCCGCTGATATTGATGATATTGGTGTGGAATTTCCTCGGGCGTTCGGCTTCGCCGCTCAATTCGAGCTGGAACGATGTCGAGAAGATGATCGTTGCGGGCGATGTGGCGCGCATCGACGTGGTGAACGAGAAACAGGCGGAGGTCTACCTGCGTCCCGACGCCATCGCAAAATACAAGGCGCAGGACAAATACAAGAATCTGCCGGAGTCGGACCATCAGCTTGTGTTCAACGTCGGCTCGGTGGAGATATTCGACCGCAATATGGAGAAGCTCTACGCCGCAGACCCGTCGCTGAGGGACTCCATATCGCTGGACTACCCTACGCGCAAGAGTATATGGCTCGATATTCTCGGATTCCTGCCGCTGTTGCTGTTGGGGCTGTTCGTCTTCTTCATGATGCGTTCGGCAATGCGCGGAAGCGCAGGCGGAGCAGGCGGCGCGGGCATCTTCAATGTAGGGAAGGCCAAGGCGCAGGTTTTCGACCAGAACGACAAGGACAGGGTTACGTTCAAGGATGTGGCCGGTCTCGAAGAGGCCAAAGTGGAGATTATGGAGATCGTCGATTTTCTACGCAATCCCGACAAATATAAGGAGTTGGGCGGCAAGATACCCAAGGGCGCGCTGTTGGTAGGCCCTCCCGGAACGGGTAAGACCCTCCTCGCCAAAGCTGTGGCGGGCGAGGCCAATGTGCCTTTCTTCTCTATGAGCGGCTCGGACTTCGTGGAGATGTTCGTCGGCGTGGGTGCCTCTCGCGTGAGGGACCTGTTCCGTCAGGCCAAGGAGAAATCCCCCTGTATAGTTTTCATCGACGAGATCGACGCCGTGGGGCGCGCCCGCGTGCGCAACGGCGGCTATTCGGGCAACGACGAGAGGGAGAACACCCTCAACCAGCTGCTTACCGAGATGGACGGCTTCGGCCCAAAGTCATCATACTCGCCGCCACCAACCGTGCCGACATTCTCGACAAGGCGCTCATGCGCGCCGGAAGGTTCGACCGCCAGATAGAGGTAGGCCTGCCCGACATAAAGGAGAGGGCGGAGATATTCGACGTCCACCTGCGCAACATAAAGCTGGACGCCAACCTCGACCGCGATTTCCTTGCCAAGCAGACGCCCGGATTCTCCGGCGCCGACATTGCCAACGTGTGCAACGAGGCGGCGCTCATAGCCGCCCGCAACAATAAGAAGTTCGTTGACAGGGAGGATTTCCTTAGTGCAATAGACCGCATAGTGGGCGGGCTCGAACGCAAAAGCCTCGTGATGACCGTGCAGGAGAAGCGCATCACCGCCTACCATGAGGCAGGCCACGCCGTGGTGAGCTGGATGCTCGAATATGCCAACCCGCTCATCAAAGTAACTATCATTCCGCGCGGGCGTTCGCTCGGCGCTACGTGGTTCCTGCCCGAGGAGCGCCACACCCTCTCGCGCACCCACCTCATCCATGCTATGGCAGTTGGATTGGGCGGGCGTATTGCCGAGCAGATGGAGTTCGGTATAATAGATACGGGTGCATTGAGCGACCTCGAAGGCGTCACAAAAAGGGCTTACGCTATGGTTGCATACTACGGCATGAGCGAAAAGGTGGGTAACCGCAGCTACTACGACTCGTCGGGGCAGAGCGACATGGCCTTCACCAAGCCTTACAGCGAGGAGATGGCACGCCTTATAGACGACGAGGTTAACAAGCTTATAGAGGAGGCCTACGCACTGGCCGAAAAGACGCTGAAAGATAATATCGACGGCTTCCGCAAGCTTTCGGAAGAGCTGCTCGAAAAAGAGGTTGTATTCACCGACGACCTCGAACGGATATTCGGCAAAAGCCTTTATGATCAGGTTAAAGAGATTGAAAATGGGCAACCGACGCTCGCAGCAGGCAGCATAGACTGTTCGCAGGCTATGCCCTGCAAGGAGGATGACAACGAGCTCTAAGTTAATTGAAAATGGAAAATGAAAATAGCCTGTAACCCACTTCTATTTTTCGCTTTCAATTTTACATTTTAAATTTGGGAAAGTTCGGACATAATATCGTAGTGAGGACACTCAGCGGGGCGGCACTGTTGGCTGTCGTGCTGGCTGCCGTGTGGCTGTCCGAATATAGCTTCGCGGCACTCATGGTAGCCATAGGCGTCGGCTCGCAATGGGAGTTCTACCGCATAGCAGGCAAAACAAATGCTGGGGCACAAAGGTGGTATCCGGCTATCGTCGGCGGCATATCCATAGCGGCCTCGTTCGGAGTTGCCTCCGGAAGGCTCGGTGCAGTATGGCTCGCCTGTGTCATCCCCCTCGTGGCCGCAATACTATTTGCCGAACTCTACCGCAAAAAGGATAACCCGTTGCTCAATATCGCCGTGTCGCTCGGCGGGATTTTCTATGCGGCACTGCCTATGGCGCTGATATGTTTCATTGCATTCGGCGGCGGCGTATATGACCCATACATAATATTGGCCTACATATTCACCGTATGGGTGAACGACATATTCGCCTACCTTTTCGGTGTGGCGCTCGGCAGGCACAGGCTCTTTGAGCGCATCTCCCCGAAAAAGTCGTGGGAAGGGTTCTTCGGAGGGCTTATATGCGCAGTAGCTTTTGCGGTGCTTTGCGGCCATTTTATAGGTAGTCATCTTACACCGACCGACGGAACCCACCTTGCGGGCGAAGGCAACCTTATTGTATGGGGCGGCTTCGGGTTGGTGATAGCAGTTACGGCAGTTCTTGGCGACCTTGTGGAGTCGATGTTCAAGCGGGCTGCAGGAGTGAAGGATTCGGGGTCCATAATCCCTGGCCACGGCGGTTTCATGGACCGGTTCGACGCCCTGCTTATGTCGGCGCCGTTCGCATTCATTTATTGTATCATCTTCATGTAATATATTGGCTTTGATTAGAATAAACAAAGAGGGGTACTGGATAATAGTTAAATCGTTTATCTTCCACGCCGCACTTACGGCAGGGCCTTGGTGGTTGCTCAGATACTTCGGCGGACCGATGTGGCCGATGTTGTTCATCGGAACTGCGATGTTGGTGCTGTTCCTGCTCACGGTATTTTTCTTCCGAAATCCGCGGCGGCAATATTTATCCGACGACGGATTGGTCTTTTCGCCTGCAGATGGCAAGGTTGTTGTAATAGAAGAGGTGACCGAAACAGAGTACCTCAACGAAAGGCGCATACAGGTGTCGGTGTTCATGTCGATAACCGATGTGCATAAGAATTGGTACCCTGTGGGCGGCGCGATAGTTTACTGCCGTCACCATCATGGCGAACACATGGTCGCGTGGCACCCCAAGTCGTCGGAGCAAAACGAACGCATGACAGTCGCGGTCGATACCGGCAGGCATAAGATATTATTCAGGCAGATAGCGGGATACGTCGCACGGCGCATTGTCAGCTATGCAAAGGAGGGTGCGCGTGCGGAGCAGAACACTCCGTGCGGGTTCATAAAGTTCGGTTCGAGGGTCGACCTGTTCCTGCCCTTGGACAGCGAAATATTGGTCTCCCCCGACCAAAAGGTGGTAGGCAGTCAAACGCCGATAGCAAGACTTAAATAATTATGAATTATAAATTGTTGCGTACTTCGCACATTTATAATTCACTTTATAAAATACATAATCTACTTATCATTAATATCATAATAACTCGCAAACGTAGTTTGCCCCTAAACTCATAATTCATAATTAAAAAATGAACCGGACGTTGAAATACATTCTCGGAGGGGTGGCTGCCGTGGTAGCGGCGCTTCTGGTGTGGTATTTCAGCGACATTGTTTTCAATATCATCATCGCCGCGGTTCTCGCAATAGTCGGGCGTCCGTTGGTCAGGATGATACAGAAGGTGCATATCAGGCACTTCAAGATGCCTGACTGGTTGGCCGCCCTCATAACACTGATTGTGCTATGGGGAGTCATCATTCTATTCTTTACGCTATTCATACCGCTCATATTCAATAAAATGAGCGACCTTGCCAACATAGATTTCTCAAGCATAACGAGCTTTCTGGAGAAGCCTATAGCCGGTTTAGAGGGATTTCTTCAGAAGTATTTCGCCGTAAATACCGCCGAGACCTCCGTTACCGAGATAATCGGCGACCAGATATCCAAGATATTAAATCTCGACGCACTTAAAAATGTGATAGGCTCTGTGGCATCCGCCGCGGGCAGCCTTGTCGTGGCGATATTCACTATCACATTCACCACGTTCTTCTTCCTCAAGGACGAGACGATGTTCCTGCGCATAGTGCTGGCCGTAACGCCTACAAAGTATGAGGGCAATATCAGGCATGCGCTCAACTCCACATCGAAGCTCCTGTCGCGTTACTTCATAGGCATTATACTTGAGTCCACAGCGATGATGCTGCTCGTGTCCATACCGCTCATATTCTGCGGGTACAGTGTGTCGAATGCATTTTTCATCGGTCTTATAGTCGGCGTCTTCAACCTCATACCGTATATTGGGCCGTGGCTTGCATTCTTCGTCAGCCTGCTGATAAGCGTCGCCGTAGCGTCGAGCGGCATGACAATGACATTCGTATTCTACTCGCTCGGCATAACCATACTGTGCGCGCAGCTGATAGATAATTTCATACTTCAGCCCGTACTCTATTCCAACAGCGTCAGCGCCCACCCGCTCGAAATATTCATCGTCATACTCATGGCCGGCCATGTCGCCGGAGTGGTGGGAATGATCATCGCCATACCGGCATACACGGTCATCCGCGTAATCGCAAAAGAGTTTTTCAACAAACTAAAGATCGTCCGTAAGCTCACCGAGAGCATGGAGGGCGAACAGGAGTTTATCTGAAATTTTCCATAATTCAGTCCGATTTCAGTTTTTATTGCGTATTTTGCGCAAATATGAAGATACTGATTATAGAGGACGAACCCTCCCTGCGCGAAGTGATGCAAACGTTTCTGGAACGTGAGCGCTATATCATCGAGACGGCCGCGAACTACAACAAGGCGATCGAAAAGATAAGCGGTTACGACTACGACTGCATCCTGCTCGACATCATGCTGCCCGACGGCAATGGCCTGTCGGTGTTGCGCAAACTCAAGGAACTACATAAGAGCGAGAACGTTATTATCATCTCAGCCAAGGATTCCATAGATGATAAGGTGGCAGGCCTGGAACTCGGGGCCGACGACTACCTCTCGAAGCCGTTCCACCTGGCCGAGCTGCACGCCCGCATCAAGTGCGTGGTGCGCCGCAAAATGTTCGACGGCAACAATTTCATCACTATGAACAATGTGCAGATAGACCCCGAACGTTTCGAGGTGCGCGTGGACGGCGAGCTGCTGGAGCTCAACCGCAAGGAGTACGACATATTGCTCTACTTCTCCGGCCGGCCGGGACTGCTTGTCGAGAAGACCACTTTGGCCGAGGCTGTGTGGGGTGATCACATCGACCAGACCGACAATTTCGATTTCATATACGCCCAAGTCAAAAACCTGCGCCGCAAACTGCGCGAGGCCAACGCCGGCATAGAGATACGGGCGGTTTACGGATTCGGGTATAAACTTTTCATAGAACAACAATGAGACTCATCAGCCGCGTAATATTACGCCTTTCGATAGCCCTGCTGCTCCTGCTGGCTGCATGGGCGACGATGTTCTACTACATAATGGTGGACGAGATAAACGACGAGACCGACGACTCGCTCGACGAGTATTCGGAACTTATCATCATGCGCGCACTGGCTGGTAAAGAGCTGCCTGCGGCTGACAACGGCACCAACAACAGCTACTACATGCGTGAGGTGACGGCCGAATATGCACTGCAAGTACCACACGTACAGTATCTCGATCAGGAGATCTATATCGAGTCTATCAAGGACATGGAGCCCGCCCGCGTGCTGCGCACCATATTCCGCGACGGCAACGGCCGCTACTACGAGCTTACGGTCATGATACCGAGTTTTGAGCGTGCCGACCTTATGGAGACCGTGTTGTGGTGGATAGTACTGTTGTATGTCGTTTTGTTGCTGGCACTCATCGCACTGAATGCATGGGTGATATTCCGCAGCCTGCGCCCGCTCTATGCCCTGCTCAAATGGCTCGACAAGCTGACATTGGGCAGCGCCCTGCCGCCGCTTAAGAACGACACGAAAGTTACGGAGTTCCGCCGCCTCAATGAGGCTATGCTTCGCAATGCTCAGCGCAACAATGAGATGTACGAAGAACAGCAATCATTTATAGGCAACGCATCACACGAAATACAGACCCCGCTCGCCGTGGGCATCAACCGGTTGGAGATATTCGCCTCAGACCCCTCGCTGACCGAGGAGCAGTTGGGTGCGGTACTCGAGGTGGGACGGACGCTCGACCACCTGTCGAAACTGAACCGCACGCTGCTGCTGCTGACAAAAATCGAGAACCGCCAAATTCCCGAAAGTTCGGAGGTGGATGTTAACCGCTTGGTCGAACAACTTGCGGCCGACTGCTCGGAGGTTTACGCCGGGCTCGGGATCAACGTCGATATACACGAAGAGGCACCGCTGAAATTCGTCATGAACGATTCGCTGGCCTCCACGCTCTTCGGCAACCTCATTAAAAATGCCTTCCTCCACTCGCCATGCGGTGGAACGATCGAGATAAATGTCTCGTCCCGGACATTTTCCGTATCCAATACAGCGGAAGACGGCCCGTTGGACGGAGAGCAGATATTCCGCCGCTTCTGGCAGGGCGGCAAGCGTACAGGCTCGATGGGGCTGGGGCTTCCGATGGCCGAATCCATATGCCGCCTGTACGGGCTGCGCATCGCCTACAACTATAAGGACGGCATACACCGGTTCTCGATCTATTTTTAGAACTTGTTCGGCGGTTTTGGGAATTATTCCGGAATATACGGGAGGTGGTTTTTGTGACTGCTTCCTGTTTGTTTTTGAAAGTAACAGCAATATTTCCGAATCTTGAAAATATAATAACGACACAGCAACTGTCAGGTGGAAATAAGTCAGTATTTTGCAGTGAATAACAAATCTGCAAATTATGAAAAATTTATTTCTTCTATTTTGTATCGGCACCACCTTGGTGTTTGCAGGATGCGAAAATATAGGCGCTCCCGAACATGACACTTACGCCATCCTGTTAACAGTAGCGGACAACGCCGGCAGTGCGGAGGCACAAATCGGCGGCAGTGCGGCGGACAAAGCTGCCGGAGGGGCTTCGGTTACACTCACAGCCACACCGTATGAAGATTTCACGTTTGTGTGTTGGGAAGTAAATACCGGTAGTGTAATCCTCGCGGACACTGGTGCGAATCCTGCCTCTTTCATCATGCCTGCGGAAAACGTATCCATTGAGGCCATATTCGCCTATTCTGGCTCATATCCAATAACCAAGCTCGATTGCGAACACGGCTTCTTGGAGGTAACAATACATGGCAGTGTTGTCACGGAAGCGCGCGAGGGAGAGTATATAATTATCACGGCAACGCCCGAAACAGGTTATCTTTTTAACGGCTGGACGACAGCTCCGGAACTTAATTTCAACCATAGTACCAATCCTGTGGCTATCCAAATGCCCGCATGCGGTGTGATAATCGGGGCGGAATTTGCGTTCGATATCTTTCCGGCGAATGCAGACCCGCGATTCAAAGAGTACTGCACCAGAGAATTCGATGTGGACGGCGACGGCATTCTCTCCATCTCCGAAGCCGAGGCGGTGGAGTCGATCGACTTAAGTTCGTTGTCATATAAACTTGCATCATTGGCTGGAATAGAGTGTTTCCCGAACATCTCTTCGCTGATTTGCAGCGGGCTCGCTCTCACCTCGCTCGACTTGTCGAACAATACGGAGTTGCTTTATCTGGATTGCAGTGAAAATCAATTGACAACGCTCAATGTGTCGAACAACGAGACGCTGACTCAACTGTATTGCGACGATAATCAATTAATGGCGCTCGACATGTCGAACAATCCGGCGCTGACCCAACTGGATTGCAGTAACAATCAATTGACAACGCTCAACGTATCGAACAATCCGGCGCTGACCCAACTGGATTGCAGTAACAATCAATCGACAACGCTCAACGTATCGGGCAACAGCGAACTGTTACATCTCAATTGCTATGACAACCAATTGACGGCGCTCAATGTGTCGAACAATACGGCGCTGATACGACTGGTTTGCGGCAACAATCAATTGACAACGCTCGATGTGGCCAGCAACAGCGAACTGCAACATCTCTATTGCTCAATGAACCGTTTAACGTCGCTCGACGTGTCGAACAATATGGAACTGATCGAATTATTTTGTTTCTTTAATGACTTAACCTCGCTCGATATATCGAATAACGAAAAACTAATAAACATCTTCTGTTCGCTTAACCACATGACAGTGCTCGACGTGTCGAAAATGGCAGTCGATTCGAATAACCAATACCATTTGTATTGTGGCCAACAGAATGTGCAGCACTCTTCCGGCGAACCGGAACCTCTTACACTAACCCTAACCATGCGTGAAAACCAGAAAGAGCACTGGAACAGCTCTCTTGCCGACTCGTCCGGTAATGTCGATGTCATACTGGCCAATTAACTGCAATAAATCAACCTCTCATAAATCCCCCGCCTCGAAATTCGATTTCGAGGCGGGGTTGTGTTTATATTAAAATGTCAGCTAACCGTTAATTGTTGGCAAACCACTGATCATATGATGAGAAATATAAGATTAATAATTTCCACTGAAAAACAGCGGGTTAATTTTACCTGTGCAATGTAAGAGTCTGTACAAAAAAGGTTATAATAAAATATTGCCACCCAATTTATTGAGTCTTCTTCTTATCGCGAAGCAAGCCCCGCCGCTGAAAAAGGCGTTAAAAAATGGCTTGGCTAAAAGTGGTAAGAAATCGAGACGTTTTGCTTGCAAAACCGGCGAAGGCTGTCGATTTCGAATGTTAGACAAGTCATTTTAGACTTTTTCAGCATCGGGG
>QMCD01003241.1_pt1 | contig 10382 bp, 15 predicted proteins | sample 1821841 | NCBI WGS metagenome assembly QMCD01 (sample SAMN01991225, study PRJNA193472) | Termite gut metagenome, whole genome shotgun sequencing project. | isolation source: worker | host: Macrotermes natalensis
CTGGCCCGAAAACCAGCGTTTCAATTTCGGTGATGGTTTCAACGAGCTTGTCGGCGGCTTGCTCGAAGATGCAGAGCATATCAAGAACTTCGCTGAATACCGCTTCGCTTGCGTTGTCTGCGGTGAAGTGGATCGCCCCGCGCAATACGAATATGTCACGAACGGCGGTATCGATCAAATCGGTCAGGGGTTTCGAGTTTGCCATTTCAACAGCTCCTATCTTGCAATTTCCCGCCGGGGCGGTTATAATGAGTATGTGATTTCTATAACATCCCCGGCGGCGTTTGAGGCTTCTACTGTGGCTTGTAGGAGCCTCCTACTTTTCTAGAACGCTATCGCATATCCGGCGAATCTCGTTCCACCGCCAGCGGCGGCGACGGGCGGCGCGTCTGCGTTTGAACATGGGCGGCTCCTTTCTCACGCGACGGTGAACCGGGTCGAGGTCGTTTTCTTCGTGAACGCGCTGTAGATATCGCTGTGAGCGGCTTTCAGGGCTTTGGAGTCAAGGCGGCCGCTCTCGACCAGCTTGTACGAAACCTTAAACTCTCCGGCCTGAACGGTATCGACGCGGCGGTTATCCATCTCCTTGATGAGGGTTTGCTTCAAGCTGTCGGCCTGCTCTTCGAGTTCCTTAATCATGGCCTGAATCTCGCGATACTCGCGGGCGACGGTGTTCATTTCGTTTGTGCTCATTATTTGTACCTCCTGTTGTTCTCCGTCTTGGTGTATATATTCTACATCATTCTGTAGATGCTGTCAACACCTAATTATAGAAATACTACATTTATTTGTAGAATTACTATTGCGCCTTGTAGATGTCTGCGCTATAATAGAGGTAGAAGGAAGGAGGGTGAGCAATGGCTTTCTCATACAATAAGCTCTGGAAAGTGTTGATTGATCGCGGCATGACTAAAGAGCAATTCAGAACACAAGCGAAGCTTTCGCCTACAACGGTTGCCGCAATGGGGCGCGGCGAAGGGATATCGCCAAAGGTGCTAGAGCGCATATGCGTATCTCTTGGATTGCAACCCGGCGATTTGATGGAGTACGTACCGGGCGAGACGGGCGAAGCGGATAACGGAACTCAAAAGTAATAGCGGATAACGGAACTCAAAACGCATACGGGATAATGGTACTCAAAAATACAGGACGTTTCGGAACTCACTATGTTATGGAACTCATAAAGAGAGGCGGCGAGCAATGGCAAGGCCAACAAAGGGCAAAGAGGCGCTAACTAATGATATTAAGGTGCGCGTCGATGATAAATTGCTGGGGTATATTGATGAATACTGCAATGCGGGCGGCGAGACTAGGGCCGATCTGCTGCGTATGGCGGCTTTTCATTACCTATGGGAACGCAGGGTGCCGCAAAGAGATTTTGACATATTGGCAGAAGTGCCTTTTTACCTAGAACTAGCCGATAGATACTTGGAGGCGGCAGACAGAGTCAATTTAGAAATAGCTTGGGAACAAGGGCAAGACGATAAGGGGAGGCGTGAGCTAATCGAGCGTCTTTCGCAGAGAATTTGTGAGTGTCAGAATACATTGCGCGGTCTAGTTACGGAGCTCGATAACGCTGGATTCCCCATAACCTTTCATCCGATGACGGGCGTCAAGGTTGCGCATGGTGGACAGAGCGAGCCCAAGCCCAAACGCCGGAAGAAAGCGACAACCCCTCTGGGCGGTGAGTAGCTAACCCAACCGCATTGGGCAAGCTCACAATCCCTACGGCCCCGCCCGGGCCACGGCCCGCCCCGTACCCCATCCCTATGGTGTGCGCGGCGCTGGGGGCGGGTTAAAGGGTGAGAATAGCCGCGATATTTGAAAAAGGGGTTTCGGGTATTGCGGCGAAGTTCAATTTTTTACGCGATAAATATTGATTACGTACAATAGGTGCACTATAATAACAATACGAGATAAGAGAGAAGGGCATTTATCAAGAAAGAAGGGCATAATCTCCGTAATTAGGGGGTGTGCTTGATGAAAAGGAGAGTGAATGTCATGACGCTTATGGCAGGAGGACAGCGCCCCGCTCGCTTTGTGGAGCGTGTGAGCGCCAATACGCCCGAAGGAGCGCGAATCCTTAAGGAATCGTTTCAGCGGGACATGCGAGAAATGACTCGCGAATCAGCGCTTGCGGCGCTGGCGAGAACGGGCATGTATGATAATCAAGGCCGGATTAAAGAGGAGTATCGGTAAATGTATTCGCGTTTACCCGCGTTTGTACTTGGCTTTCATGGCTGTGATCAAAAAACTAAAGATGATGTTCTCTTGAGGGGAGATGTTTTAAAGCCAAGTCGAAACGCATATGATTGGCTTGGGAATGGAATTTATTTTTGGGAACAGAACCCTAAAAGAGCAATGGATTTCGCGGAGAATGCTAAACTCCATCCTGAATATAGTAAACACCCAATCACTAACCCCTCTGTGATTGGCGCTGTGATTGATTTAGGGAACTGCCTTAACCTGATGGATGCCAGCTCCATCGAAAGGCTCATAGAGGCATATGAAGCGTATAAGGGGAGGGCTGAACTTACCGGCGCTGCGATGCTGATAAATAAGGGCAAACTGCCTGACAGGGTATTGCGATTTCTTGATAGGGCTGTAATCGAAACGTTGCATGACAAAATTGAGTCTAACCCTCGCGTTGAGCCATACGATACAGTACGCGCATTGTTTGACGAGGGGATAGAAGCGTATTCAGGGGCAGGATTCCACAAGGAGACGCATATTCAAATTTGTGTGAGGAATCTAAACAGCATCAAGGCGTTTTTTGATCCTCGCGCAAAACTGGACAAGCCGTTCACTCATTTGGCTGATGATTAGATTTTGGTGTTCTGCAATGCGGGAGCGTCGTCAAAACTGGCGGCGCTTTTCTCTATGCGCTTTTCCGCTTTTCAAATGCGTTTATTGTGATCTGAAATCGCATTATTAGCGCGTGCATTTTTGACCTCGCTTCATGGATTCGTTCAGCGCCAACGGGAAAATCCGTTCGTTAAAATGAGTACGCTCAAACCCTCCGCATAGTCACTGAGCCGGATATTCGGCCCAGCGCACCCGAAATTCAAGCCCGCTGAAATGCCGGATGCTTAGTATCTTGCAAAACGCAAGGAGCTGCGGCAACGTCCAAAGCGGGCCCGGATTTGAAATCCATACCTTACGCCCCGGCGCGTACCGTTTGGTACGGGGTGGACCGGCAAAACCGCAATTTGCGTTGTCGTGACAAACATCCTTCCTCAAAGTCATGATGCCTCAAAAGCCAATTTTGGATTATGAGAAAAATCGCAAAAAAGAGTTTCCCCGTGAGCTGGGGAAGGTCGGCAGCAGTTCCGTCATTTTGTCGGGTCTGCTCAGAGTTTCCCAACATCTTGGGAAGGTTCGCATTTGAAAAGAGCGCCTTGAAGGTGATATTTGAAATCACAGCTTTTGGGCGCATAACCGACCGAAAGTTCGGCTCGTTGCTTTCTAGGTTTGAAACCGATAAAGCCCGCGCATTATTGCACCGTCCTAAACTGGCCCGATATCGGGAGGGTATCTCCAATTTTGGGTATACCCCGGCGCTCGCCCTCAATGGCGAATGGGCTTCCTCATTTTTGAGGATACCTAGTCGCTCTCAGTGATACTAGGTTAGTCCAACATTGGGCCATCTAAAACCCGCGCAATATTGCGCCGGTTTCCCGATCTGAAATCGGAATACTCCGCTCTCTGCACTTTTGCAGACATCTCATGCTCTTCCTCGATGAAGAACAGGGCGTAAAACTCTTAACGCCCTACATCTTGTGCCTTACCATGTTGGGAACCCACCATATATAGCCGTCAGCCCTCGCAGGAAGCCCGTAGCGGCGTTTAATATGCGTTCTGGTACAATCTACTTACCCGCGTATCGAAACGCGCATATGGGGGCGCTGTGTGCGTGTGCGTGCCGCCCGTAGGGGAATAAGAAAGGAGCAAGCTGTTTAGGCTCGCTCCCTTGTCAGTAAGAATTAGGCGGGGTGGCAGTTCCCGCATGTCCTAACCTCTATTCGAGGGGTGATGGCTGCCCGTTCCATCCTCTAATTCTTTACTTTATTATGTCTATTAACAGAATACCTTAATCGTGCTACTCTGTCAACCGTTTTAGCGTTCCTTTTCCGATAAAGCGCCTGACGCGATTCGGATTCAAAACGTAGAGCGAACGGACGAAAAACACGCCGTTATTGGTTGCTCGTACCGCTACTTTGACAAAATCACCGTCAATCTGAAATTCTTTGACCAACTCGATTGAATCATCTTTCTGATTTAGGCCCACATAATCCGGCGCGGCTACGATACTTCCGATCATGCCGCCGTACTTCAAGTAATCGCGCCCGTGCTTTGCTTTCATATGCTCAATGTTCGCTTGCCCGATTAAAACAGGCGCTTGCGGCTTGGCGTTCAGGTTAAGTAACTCAATAATGCTCTGGCTGATAGTTCCAACCTGTTTAGGCTTTAAGCTGTCCATTCGTACACCCGCAAATTCTATGTGCATATAATCATAACAGATACGCGCCGAAAGTCAAATAGTGTTTATTCTGTAAAAATACTGTATCAAACATATGAAGCCCGCTCAAAATATGATAGAATCTTTCAAACCTTTCGGGAAGTGATTCTATGACAGCATTAGCCCTTCTCTCGTTTTTGGCCGCTATCGTCCTGCTTGTTGTGTTTATAGCTAGGTGGATCAAAAAGCAACCAAAGAAGTGGATCGGTCTTTCGTCGCTGCTTTGTGTCACGGGGTTTATCTTCTTTGCGGGAATGTCGGTTAATCAGGGCTACGTGCCGAATGCCGCCGCGCCTACTGCCGCTCCGAATATGGAGATTGTGCCATTGAGTGCCGATGCGGGGCCGGTTGTCAAGGCGACGCCCGCCGCTACGATTGCCCCTACGCCGCGCGTTTCCGGCGTTGTCGTGAACGTCAAGGAATATGCAAACGTCCGCTCCGAGCCTCATACCGATGCTGATATTATCGGCAAGGCAAGCGGCGGCGAAAAATTGATCGTGCTGGAAGAATCGCATAGCCCCGGCTGGCATAAGATCGAGTACGACGGGCAAGTAGCGTACATATCGGCTGATTATTTTGAGGTGGGCGCGTCCGGCGAAACTCCATCGCCTACGCCTCGCCCGCAAGAAACAGAACCGCCAGAGGAACCAGAGCAAACGGCAAAGCCAACCGCTACGCCAAAGCCTACAGCCGCGCCTACCGAAACCCCAAAGTCAGCTAATTCAAGCGTTACTTTCGAGCAGATTTATAAAGATTACAAGGATAATGAATATAGGGCCGATGATAAATATGCGGGCAACCGCTACAGGATAACGGCAACGGTAAGCAATATTGGCGGTGGTGTACTTGATAAACTCTTGAATTGGGATGATGATATCTTTGTGGCCTTTGAGGTGCGCGTAGGCCGCACTATCGCGCTTTTCAAGGGGCAGTTTCCGCAAAGCCAATTAGAAGCTATAAAGAAGATTAGCAATGGCGATAAAGTGACCTTTGAGGGCGAATGCCGTAGTTGGGGAACTTGGTATGATTGCAAGCTAGTGGATTATTAGGTATTGGTTCGTTCAACAGTGAAGCGGCCCCAATCGGAGCCGCTTATTTGCGTTCTGTTTTACTGTTAATGGGGCAGTCCGTTTTCGTCCATTTCGACCAGCGGCGTTTTGCCGTCTATCAAGTCGATGATTTCTTGCAGCTCATACATCCCGTTCGCTTTATGCCCCGTCTTGATTTGATGGATTGCGTGACACAAGCGCGGGACAATTGCGATAGCTGGCAAAATGCTTTTCGGTTCTGCGCCCGTATCTTCGGCGGCGGGTTTCTCGTCTATGAATCCGAAGTCCTTCATGGTAAGCTTGCGCCCGTGATACTTCATCGTTACGGTATCCGTTTCCTCGCTAAACTCGATTGCGTCGGGCATGAGGCCCAGCACCGCGCACGGCGGGATGATCCTGACACTCTCCACGTCGGGCATTCCTGAAACGGTCACGCCGTTGAGAATTATCTGCATTTTGTGTCCTCCCTGATTAAGCTGATTGTGTTGATTCAGGCAGTAGCGCCGCCGTTATTTCATCCCGCGTGAAATTCTCCCTGATCGCGAACAGTTGCGCCCGCGCTATAAGTTTTCCAAGCCGCTGCAATTCGGGGCGCGTTTGGCAAACCGTCAAGGAAAGCCGGATGATCCTCATAAGCTCGTTGTTCGCTTCTTTGGCGGCGTCCTTGTCCATGAGCTGAACGCAATCGAACAGGGTTTCAACGGCCTTGACGTCCGATAAGCGCATAGCCGCCTTGATCGCGTTGTCCTCGTCGAGCTCCCTTGTTTCGACGGAGAGCGCGTCAACGCCGCCGGTGCAAGTAATCTTGTCGGCGTTAATCTGGATACTCTTGGCGTCGGCGTCAATCTCGACGCTGCTGCCGCTGAACCTATGAGGGGAAAGCGTGATCTTTATGCCCTCGCCGCTTGTTTCAACATGACATGCACAATCGAAGTTTTTGCACTCTACTCCGTCGTTCGTGGTATGCCGTAACTGTGGTTGAATCCCTCCAAGAACGCTTCGTCCTCCGCTTTGGAGAGCCTGTCATAGAGCGTCGGATTCACCTTCTGTAAATGTGAGCGCTCATGATCGCCCATGTCCGTGAAGTCATTGAGAGTAATGTTTGTATCCATCTGTGTTGTCCTTTCGTCTATGGTTTTTGTTTGGCCCCGGCCCCCGCGCCCCATACCCTATGAGAGAGGAGCGCGGTCAGGGCTGTAAGCTGCTCTAGTAGCCGCCAATTTTCAAAAAAAGCTTAAAAAGGCGGCGTGTATCGGTGCTTGGGTTTATTGGGTTCAGCTCGCACCAAATCGGGATATTCCGTAATGGTCGAAACTCCAAACCCGTTTATCTTGCACAGTAGCGCCCTATGCGCCGGGGTATCGCCTTTTGCCGCAATCGCCATACCCTCTAGGAGCATCCGCTTTCCATACTCACGGGGTGTTTCGTTCCGTGCGCTCATCTACTGCCGGGAAATACGGGTTGTTCGTCCTGCTCTGCGGCGAGCGTTGCGTAACGAGTCGGGTACTTCTGCCGAATCTCGACAATCTCGTTATACGGCAGGGCGAACAAGTCATCCGCTGTCATTTTGTACGGGTTGGGCTTTGGTTTGGGCTTCCGTTCGGGCGGGTTTAATATGGTGCTGCGAACGTGCGAAAATGGATGCATAATTTTTCGATCCTCTCTTTCGTAAAATAATTAGCTGGATTTTCCCATTACGTTTTGGAAGATGTTCATAACGTCATCGTCGTACATGTACTGAACGAAAGTTTTGTCGATCCACGTTGCGCCGTCATCCTTGCTCATGCGTTCGAGGTCGGCAAATATCTTATTCGCGCTGCCGCCGTATTTACGGGAAGCAAGGATTTTGCAATATTCGCGTAGAAACTGCGTCGCCCTCGGAACCTTATCATCAAACCATGATAGATAGGTGACAAGCGCCGTGCCTCGCATCGTGAACACGACTTCTTCTTCGCCGTCGATGACCTTTTTCCGCGCCATCGGGTTTTGAGTTTGGCGGGGAACGATATTCGTATAATCCCCGGCCTGTAGTTCCTTCGCCAATTTCGCGGTTGCAAGGTCGCGGGTTTTGTTCGCTTGAATCGCCTCGTCCGTGATGGATAAAACATTGTGAATCTCGTAGTCCGTCCTCATGCTCTCGTTGAACGCTTCGAGGGCTGCGCCCGCTCCGGCTCCAGCTTCGTAAAGGTTATAGGGCTCGTCATCCTTTACGCTGTTCACAGGGGGATGGATAATGCGAACCTGATACCCATAGCCGAATTTCCGATTGAGTTCCAAAACTAATTGCAACATGTGATTTCTCTCCCTAGCTTTTATTTTGTCGGACATATATCTAAACGGCGGTTATGCCGCAAATTGTGAAAGCCTCGTCAACGGTTCGAGCCACGCCAGCATAAGCGCCTAAAGAGCGCATACGGGCAATAAAGCGTTCCTGATCCTCGCTAGGCTTGTTCTTATCGACCTTGCACTCGATGAACGCGACGCGCCCGCCGGGGAGGACGGCCATAATATCAGCAAACCCGCGCGGCATAGCGTTGAACCGTTTCCCGTTCGGCAATTTGACGCTGCCGCTATTCGTGCGAAACACGGCGGCGTGTTTTCCGATTTCGCGCATGATCTCAAAAACTAATTGCGATTCACTTACGGGTTGCCGCGCTTCAACCTCAATCGTTTTGCTCAAATTATCCTCCTATGGTCTGTTTTGGTCTTGCCATCGCGCGGCGTTCCGGCTATAATGAATGTGTGAGAAACATCATAGTCGGAAGCCACACAAGGGCGCTCGCTAAACGGCGGGCGTTTTGGTTTTGGTGGGCGGCGCTACCTTTTCTTGCGGACGCTGTAGCCGATAGATGCCGTCAAGAATGTTCTCCTGCATCGCGACGTGGGCCGTCATGCAGCAACCGTTCACATACCTCCACGCGCAATCATCGCGCTTGCACATCGCGCCTCTGAGAAGTGGGCAAAGTTTTTGGTCGTTCATCTTGATAATCCTCCTGTAATAATTTTTAAGTTGTTGTCTTTGAGTTTACGCGCCCTCGTTGTGCAGCGCGGACACGTTACGGTCATATGGTAGGGGTCAGGTTCGCCAAGAGTGGTCAGAAAGGCGAAATATTCATCGAAAGTAACATCCTCGTACTTGCCGCACTCCGCGCAAACGAAACCATATTCCTCGCTGCCGTCGAATGGTATGCGCACTATTGCGCCGTGGTCGTCTTTGCGTTGAACGTAGAACATTGGTTGTGGCTCCTTTCTGTATTGGTTTTGGTTGCCGCCCGTCTGATTGGTATTAGCCGTAAAAAGGAGGGCGGTTTTGGTCATTTTTCGGGCTTGTCCCTACATGATTCCAAATTCTGTCAGGGCTTGGAATGCCCTAAAATAGTGGCTTATGTAGGGTAATGTATGGTCATGTATGATTTTTGAAGTTCTCTCTATGTAAATTCTCGCGTAGAACCTAATTGAAAAAACCTACATAACCCTACATCCCTACATTGCATCGCGCCTCCACTCCTTCGGAATGCTGGATTTTAGCATAATGTGGAGGAAGCCATTACCAGCAGTTTTTCGTTGATCGCGATACCCGCGAGACTTCAATTCAAGACTGAAATTCTTCGAGCTAAGAGCGTGATGACCGTTATCCTGCGCCCATTTTTCATACTCCTGATACAAAACGCTCGATCCAGTCCAGGCATTTTGACAATCCACGACGCAATCGCCAAGAAAACGCCCGAAAGTGTCGGAATCCTCGCAGTATTGCCGCGTGGCGGCTTTCACGGCTTCGGGTACATTGCTCCGCAAGCCCTGCGCCCGGTAGAGCGCGACGCCATCCAGAATCCAATTCAAAATAGCACTCCGCGCCTGTGGCGTAGAGAACTGTTCGAGCAGATTCAATTCGCGCTTATTTTCGGGGAAATGCACGTCAAAGGGGATGACGAATATGCGCCCGCTCGAAAATAAAGTCATATCGTCGATCCGGGGCAAATGATTCGTATTCATGCAAAGTACGAACCGGGGAATAAACTCGAAAAACTCCTGATTCAGAAATCGTGCCGTGATCGGATCGCGCCCGGTCATCTGTTTGAGGTTCGCTGCGTCGAACACCATATCTTTCGACGGCTCACTCGCGAGCGCGAAACGAATGTTATGCAGCCGCGCCTTGTCCGGGTTCGGGCCTGAACCGCTCCGATACTTGTTTACGGCCAGCGTATCGGGCTGAATATTGCAGCCGTAATCGCCATAAACGTTCAGAATCGAGCGCCCGAAAGTGCTTTTTCCGTTCCGGGTTGTTCTCCCGTCAAGGATGCCCATGCAATCTTCGGTCGGATTGCCTAATAAGGCATAGCCTATAAGAGTTTGCAGGAATAATTCACGCTCGCCGTCGCCGTCCATGATTTCGATTATGAATTGTTCCCAGCGCGGACAACGCGCATCAGGGTCATAGTCTGCGTTCATGGTTTTGGACAGCATAAGCTTTGGGTTGGGCATTAGGTAACGGCCCTCGGCAAGGTCGTATGCGCCGTTTAGCAGCCCTATGATATTCGGGTTTTGGTCGAAGTCCGTTATGCTCGCGGCGATGCTCGGAACGCTCCGCGCTGATCGCAGTATTTCGGCGCGTGCGCGGTTGCTCTGCACACGCGGAATATACTTTAGAAATTCCATGCGGTCATCGTCATCTTCGGTTGCTGCCGCCATGCGTAGCAAATCCTGTGAAACAAACTTCTTGCCCCACTCTTGAATAAGCTCGCGATTGTCCCGTATCCATTTCGGGGCTGTGGGTTCTGGATAAATATAGTATGCGCCCTGCTCCGAAACATACT
>QMCD01004914.1_pt1 | contig 10370 bp, 9 predicted proteins | sample 1821841 | NCBI WGS metagenome assembly QMCD01 (sample SAMN01991225, study PRJNA193472) | Termite gut metagenome, whole genome shotgun sequencing project. | isolation source: worker | host: Macrotermes natalensis
CCGCCGAATCTATGCCGCCCGACATGCCCAGGCACGCCTTCTCAAAGCCGTTCTTGCGGAAATAGTCGATAAGGCCCATCTTCATCGCGCAAAAAACGTTGGCGGTTTTGTCCTGCGGCGGAACCGGAATAGCCGGAGGGGAGGCGGCTGTATCGACGATCTGCATGTCTTCCTCGAAATTCTTCAAAAGGCAGATCGCTTTTCCTTTGGCGTTGAAAACTCCCGACGAGCCGTCGAACAGGATGTCGGTCTGGCCGCCCACCTGGTTGACATATACCACGGGCCGTCCGGCCGCGTACGCGATACGACTGTAAAAATTGTAGCGTTTTTCGACTATGCCGCGGCTGTAAGGGTGCGATGTGATGCTGATTATGAGGTCGGTATTGGGGGAAAAATCGTTGTCCGCGACGATGTCCTCGCCCACCACGACAGCTACCTTTTCACCTGCGATACGCAGATATTTGATACCGTTGCCCGGAACGAGATATGGCTTCTCCTCGCGCGAGGGAATGAGTCTCTTGCCGATGAAGTGCTCTATGCGGCGATTGTGGATATGTGCCGCGGCGCACACCGTGCCGCCCTGTCCCTGAATGGGCAGTCCGACGAGTACCGAAATGTCGTCGCAATGGGATGCGATCTCGACCAGTGTCTCTTCGGAGTACTCGAGGAAGGTGTACTTTCTCAACAGGTCGTATCCCGGAGTGCCGCTGATGGCTCCCTGCGCAAATATCACCAAGTCAGCCCCCCCGGATTTCGCGCGAGAGATGCTTTCGATGATCTTGAGGGAGTTGCCTTCGAAATCTCCGATGGTATAGTCGAGCTGACAGACGGCGATCTTCATAATACCTTGCTATAAGAGGAACGGCGCAAAGATAGTGCAAGCCGAGCGCAATCGCAAATTTATTTGCGATTGCCGAGGCGCCGCCTGTCTAAAACAGATGCGGTGCCGTTAAGGATGGTGCAATTTTTTTGGCGGCCGCTATTGTGAGGTAAATTTTTATGTCTATCTTTGTCCCCGCAAAAAACCCAATGGTACCATAGCTCAGTTGGTAGAGCAAAGGACTGAAAATCCTTGTGTCCTTGGTTTCGATTCCGAGTGGTACCACGTCAAAATCAGCGACTTACGAAAGTGGGTCGCTTTTTCTTTGTATCGAAGTAGTATCCGTTCGCTGTGTTCGTAAATAGGGATAATAACTCGCTAAATTTGACCTTGTAACGTTTGTTATTGTTTCAGCGTTTTGTAAATACCTTATTTTGGGTGTGTTGCAATTTGTAGCGCCGCTTAAATGTGTGTACGATGGGGGTACTTATCACGTAAAAAGTGGCATTTTTGCCCTGTTTTTGTCCTTCATGGGGTATTTTACCGGCTTAAAATGTACTCCAATAGTAACCCCAACATGCATTTTTGAATTTTCGAACCGGTCTTGAGAGGTTCAATTTTAGGCCAAAAAAGAGGGGGTTGAAAACAGGTTAATCGGTGTTTAAGTGGCGAGGACATTATACGGCGTTTTGAGTTCGTGTAGCTTAAATCCCGTGCAGAGTGGCACAACGGCTTGATCGGGCATGAAAAAGGAGCGTAATCGCCCCGTTTTGCCCGCCGATGTAAGTCGAATTAACATGAAGTCCCGTTTCGGGGCTTAAAAATTAACGATGAATTAAAGCAAATGCACATTTGAATTTGTGGGTCGTTTTTTTTGTTACTATCTGTAAATGGTTATTATATATCTATTTTATCGTTGATGGAGTTGTACATTTAAATTTTCCGCCCGTACAAGCATTATTTTTTATATCATCATATTTTTTTATATCAGAATTTGGATAATTCATTTTTTTTTCATCTCTTTGTAAAACCGACTTTAACACCCCCAATTATTATGGATCCCCACCTTTCCTCATCTTCTTTTTCTCTATATCTTTGTGGACGGGTAGCCGTGCCGTTTGTCTGGTCGGCCATTGCACGATATTTTTCAGGTAAGGCCATCTTGGCAAAATATCTTAAAAAAAATCCCTCTATGAAGAAACTCCAAAAACTAAAATTGACCGAGATTAGCAAGACTGATCTCGAGTTGAGAGTCCAGCAGGAACTTTTGGGTGGACGTTACGATTGTTCTTGTGGTTGTACGGGACCATCATCGACCAAAGATAACAAGAATGCTAACATAGCGGATGATTTAACAACACCCGGATACGATGCCTGCAACGTTTGGTTGGTTGACCGGATGACGGTAACATGGCAGTAATTGTATGATCGATAGCCGGATGGTATTTCCGACTATCGATTTTTATAGTTGTATTAAACATAAACAAAACCAACCAGAAAGCCCATAGTCTTGTGAATAGCCGCGCAGAACGTGTTGATCAATTATTTGTGAAATGAATAAGGAATTTAAATCAGCGGTAGGAGCCGTTATCTGTAATTGCGAAACGTATATCCAGGAATGGTGTTGCTTCCAATATCTGACAGGATTCGACAAAATCATTATTTGTCTGGACAGGTGTACGGATGGAACACGCGAACGTATTGATAGTCTATCCCCTGAGGTGCGGCAGAAAATCGATGTGTTTGACAACAGTCCGCATGATCCCGGAGAGGGCTTTCAATATCGAGCCTACCGGCACATATACGAAAGATACCATGATAAGGTCGAGTGGTTGGCCATGTTCGATGATGACGAGTATTTCTACGACTCTCAAGGACGAAAAATTAATGAAATGTTGGATACCATTCCGGACGATGTTTCGCAAATCGTGATTCCGTGGTTAAACTTTACACATAGCGGTCAGGTACTATCCGCAACACCGGACATAACGCGGCTACGGCATTTTACAAAGCGCGAGCAAAAAAATCCGGTCTGTTGTAAAACAATAATCCGTTTGGATGATATAAGGCATAACGAGATTCCGAGCGGTTGGTATCACGCTCATTACGCAGACGTGTCCGGCAGAGAGGTGATGTTCGACGGTAAAAACTCCACCCGTATGGCAAAGTATCCTTGTCTTGTAGTAGCCAGGCATTTTAACACGGCTTTGGTGCATTATATCCACGGGGCAATGGAAGACTGGGTAAACAAGTACAGAAAATGGAAGATAGCACAAGACACTATCGGTTCGCCAATACAATGGGGTAATTATAATTTTTGCCGTTTTGACAAAGATCATGTGGAAGACCTCCGGATGGAACGGTATGCGGATGAATTAATAGCGCTATTACAACGAAAGGATGCGTAGAACAAGGCGTCGTCTTGCATAAATAGACCTTATTCAAACTAATATCTTATAGCTATGGCCCCATTCAACCCCGAAATTGCAATCCTGGTAATATTATCGTCAAAGAACATTGGATATACTACACGTGTTTTTGACAAAATAAGAGAAGTCAAGCCCACAAGGCTTTACATTGCGCATAATACGACAAAAGAAGCCGAAGAGGAGGACGAATTAGAAGTCTTTTTGGAGGGTCTCGAATTTATCGATTGGGAATGCGATGTCAGCACCTTGTTTAAGGAATATTCTTCTTCTGACCATTTGATTAACGAAGCCATATCCTGGTTCTTCAAAGCGGAGCCCCGAGGCATTGTTTTAGAGAATGTATATGTGCCGCAAACAGACTTTTTCGGATTCTGTTCGGAGTTACTTGACGAGTATGAAAATGACGACAGAATTTCTCATATCTCGGGTACAAACTACCATCAGAAATTAACGAAGGAGAAAAATGAAAGCTATTATTTCTCATCTCTTACAAGCATTGAGGGATGGGGATGGGCAGGTTGGCGCCGTACTGTGGAAGGCATGTGTGTAAAAGGCTATGCAAAATTCAAAAAAGCCGACTTATTGAATAAAATACCGAGTTACACATTCTTTAAAGGCGCATGGTATGATATATTCGACAAAAGCATTAACAATAAATCGGGGAGTTGGCAGGCCAAACTTACCTATTCGAACATCGTTAAGGGTAGATTGAGTATTGTTCCCCGTGTCAGTTTGATTGCTAATGCCTGGGCTAAATTCGATCCTTCGGCTCCTGAAATGTTGGAGATCGGGGAGATGAAACATCCTGATTTTGTCGTTTATGACTATGAGATAGACATAAAAAAACAGGAGAGGTATTTCTCAATGCCCGTGCTTACAAAGAATGTTCCTGACGGATACGACTTTGTGAATAAAAAGTTACTACGATATGCCGAGAAGATAAAAGGTGATTTGCGGATACCTAAAATCATCCATCAGATATACGAAGATCCGGCGGGGCCGCCGGAACATCTTTTGCAACTGGCCGAATCGTGGAAAGAGAAGAATCCCGATTGGGAATACCGTTTTTGGGGCAAAAAGGATATGGATGATTTTTTAGAAGCTCACTTCCCCGAGTTTATTTCGATTTATAGAAATTATCCGTATAATGTCCAACGTTGGGATGCGATAAGATATCTGATACTATACACCTTGGGCGGTTTGTATGTGGACCTCGATTATGAATGTTTTGAGTCGATGGATGTGTTGTTGAGCGGTTCGACTTGTTGTATGGGAATGGAGCCGACAATAAATTCTGTGGTGCACAACAAGAAACTTATTGTGGGGAATGCGATGATGGCTTCTGTTCCCGGGCATAAATATTTCGAGATGATCATCGATGACATGATCGAGAACAGGAACACTATTTTCTCAGAATATGGCCCCACGCAAATAATGCAAACTACTGGCCCGTTTCTTACGACTCGGGTTTATGAAAAACTTCGCAGGAAGAGTATCGTTACCCTTCTGCCCGCAGGATTGGTAGCTCCTTTGACTATGAACGAGGTACGACAGATGCTTGCCGGCAAGGGGACTCCATTTATGTCCGAGAAATTGGAACGCGCCTATGCTGTTCATTATTTTTTAGGCTCTTGGTGTACTTCGGATGTATTTTAGCCTGTAAAGTAGATATTTCGCTCGTAGTTTATGTGTGCTTTATTATCAAATTATGCGCATACTATAGATGTCGGTTAAAAATTTCAATTTTTTGAAACCCCTGTCAGTTGCGAATAAAATTCGCCTTGGCAAGGAAAAAGACGGAGGATATGTCGTATATAAGCCGTCGTTGAAAAAGGTCGATGCTCTGCTCACTTATGGAGTTGGGTGGGATGTCGATTTCGAGGTCGATTTTTTCGACCTTACTCAAAAAAAAGTCTTTATGCATGACCACACCATGCTGCCCAATGAAAACGGCGTCACGGGATCGCTATACGGATTTGATCAAGAATCACTTCGCATGCATATAGACCACATAGACGAATGGAAAGAGTACTTGGAATATCTGAAAAAACACGGAGTAGTGTTCTACGACGAGGGGATATCCATCAGGCAGGAAGGTAAATGCAATACCCTCGCCAATCATATAAATAAATACGGGCTACATAATAGTCGGGTCTTATTGAAAATGGATATTGAAGGAGCAGAATACCCAATCCTTGACAGTTATGAGTTTTACGATCACACCGATATCATCGACCAAATCATCGTGGAAATACACGATGTTAAAGATAGGTTAAGCGACATCGCTCGTATCGTGGAAAAACTCGGATCGCGTTATGAAATCGTCCATATTCACGAAAACAATTGCGCAAACAGTTTCATTTTTCATACTGAGCGCGGCGACATTTCTTTCCCCGATGTGATCGAATTGACATTAGTTAAACGAGATAGCATCAGGCCAAAAGATATTTTGGTGACCGAAACCGAATATCCCATAGAAGGGTTAGATTATCCTAATGATCCTGATAGGTCATATCTTGGTAAACTGGCATTTGATGTAAAATAACGCGGTTGGATGGATGACAAATTCTTTGCTCAAAGAACGCGATAGTTTTTTCCAACCCTTCGTCCAGCGAAACTTTCGGTTGCCAATCGAGGTGCTTTTTTGCCAGTGAGATATCGGGGCGGCGCTGTTGCGGGTCGTCCTCTATGGCCGGCATAAATATGATCTTCGAGCGGGAGCCTGTCAAACGTATAATCTTTTCAGCAAGTTCAAGAATCGTAAATTCCCCCGGATTTCCGATATTAACCGGCCCCGTGAAGGGATCGGGAGTATTCATAAGCCTAATAATACCCTCTGTCAAATCGTCTACATACTGAAAGCTGCGGGTTTGTTCTCCGTTCCCGTAAATGGTTATGTCTTTATTCTGTAAAGCCTGGACGATGAAATTTGAGATAACCCTGCCGTCGTTCTGCCGCATACGGGTGCCATAGGTATTGAATATTCTGACAATCTTTACACGAATACCGGTTTGACGGTAATAGTCCATGAACAGGGTTTCGGCGCAGCGCTTGCCTTCGTCATAACATGAGCGTATCCCTATAGGATTGACATTCCCCCAATAACTTTCATCCTGAGGGTGTACGACCGGATCGCCGTAGACCTCGCTCGTGGAGGCCTGCAATACTTTCGCATTAAGCCGCCTTGCCAGTTCCAACACATTGATCGCGCCCAATACAGACGTTCTGGTGGTTTTTATGGCGTCGTACTGGTAATGAACGGGCGATGCGGGGCAGGCCAGGTTGTATATTTCGTCAGCCTCGACAAAGAACGGCTCCGTCACATCGTGCTCCACCATCTCAAAGTGGGGATCACCGGCAAGATGATCGATGTTCTCTCTGTCTCCCGTATAGAAATTATCCAGACATATTACTTTATTACCGTCATTTAAAAGTCTTTCACACAAGTGTGAGCCGACAAAACCCGCTCCGCCGGTTACTAAAATTTGTTTCATCACCCTGTTTTTTTTGACAGAATTAGGAGGAAATTCAATCATTCTCATCGAACCAACCATTGAAGAAATAGTGTACGGCGTAGGCCTCCCGTATACACTCTTCCAACTCGTCACTTATATCCCCAAGCCTGAATCGTCGAGCATGTGTCTGTGTGAATGGAGTAACATATTTGGCCGGAATCAGATAAACATCATCTTTCTCCTCCGATGTCAGTTGACTATAGAGCTCAATCAGACGCCACGGCCCTGTGGTCATTAAAACATGGAGGAACTTTTTGTCGGGAATATTCGACACCTCTTTTTCAAAAATTTCTTCAACGATAAGCTGCATAAATGGATGATTCGGCACACACAGCATCATGGCATTATTGAATATGTGATCCGTTTTCATCGAATATGTTCTTCGATGAGAGTCTGGCTCGGCGGCAAAACAACATGTTTTATCGCGGATCAACTCGTCCATGGGTTCTATCGATTCGTAGTCGAAATCGACATACATTCCGCCCATCTTATTCAAAATGAGATAGCGAATGGCATCCCAGCGCTGAATGTTATACGGGAATGATTCGTATTTTTTCATGTATCGGGGATAATGTTTGGAGATGAAATCGATCATCATACTATTATCCCACAAGATATACTCCCAGTCGGGATAGTCCCTTTTCCAGGTTTCACCCAGTTCTGCAAAATATGAAGGCAGAGGTTCTTCTACTCCAGACCAAATTTGATGGATGATTTTGGGTATTTTCATAAACAATGGTTAATTATTCTGCAATACATTTCGGATCGGGGCAAAGAAGCGTTCAATCAGGCGCATGTCGCGTGTAACGATCTCCGCGGTGCCGTCCATCTGTTGGATCAACTCGAACTCTTTTTTGTATGTCGAGACCAGTCCGCCCGGAAAACGCACATCGGCCGTGTAACCCTCCTGCGCAGGTACCGCAGAGATCGACGCCAACTCACCTTTCAGTATCCCGAACTCCATGTAGGGATAGCCGTTGAGCTTCACGTGTACCGTCTGCCCGACGGCGACTTTTCCCAGACGCGCCGAGGGTATCACTAATTTGCCGATCACCTCGTCCACTCCGGCAGAGGCGTCCGGAACGACCGTCGCAAAACGCTCGCCCGCGGTGATGCTCTGATTCTCGTTCCAATAGTTCGTGAAAGTTACGCGGCCCGCGACCGGAGCTTCGATCACGTAGGAGTTGCGCCACGAAGCGATCTGAGCCAACAGATTGTCGCGCGCAGTTTTCAGCCCGACTACAAGGTTGTTCTCCTCGCTCTCGCGCTGAAGACTGAGTTCCAGAAGCCGCCCCTCGTTACTGCTTATCGCGCTTTCGAGCCCCGAGATCGATATCCGTTGGCTTATCAGCGAGCCCGCCGTCTGCAACATCGCCTGCTGCGAACGCTCGTACTCCGATCCCGATATCACACTGCCGGCGTACAGGGTGGAATCGCGTGCAAAATTTACCTTTTCGAGCTCGTACTGCCGCGACATATTTTGAAGTTGCTCGCGCTGGCTCGTGAGTTGCTCGCGCTGTATGGCGATCTGGTCGGCAAGGTTTCTCTGCGTCTGGCCTATGTAATCGAGCAAAGTGTATTTAGAGTAGCTTTCAAGGGCGCTGTTGAACTGCGACAGTGAACTCTGGAGCTCTCCGGCATCGAGACCAGCTGCACCGAAACCCGAGTCAATATACTCGCCCCACCGCTCGCCATGTTTATCCAGCAGGCTTTCAAGTGCGAACACATCGTTGTAGTCTGCTATGTTGAACAGTACCGCTACGAGATCGCCGCTCTCGACCTGCCCTCCGTCTGCTACGAAAAGTTTCTCTATCTTTCCGGTCGATTTGGCCATCAGGTCGGCGGGAGGATTGAGTGTAGTAACTGTGATCGGCGCCGCCACCATTTCCGGGTATTTGACGAGCCAGGACAACACAAGGATAACGACGAGGATGGAGAATATCACCATCGTACCCCTGCGTATCACCCGCGACGGGATGCGCCCCATGATCTCCTGCAACTCTTCGCTGTGTGTGGTTTGTAGTGGCATAATCTCCGACAAGATAACACTATTTTTTCAATTTTACGGTTATGGTTTCTATTTCAGATGGAATAACATCACAAAATACGAGGCCTCATCGTCCTGAGGATACCCCAAAAGCGTCGAGTGGGTATTGGGAATAATCTTCACATAACAATTACCGAACGTCGTGTCGGAAGTTGCCTGCGAGAGAACTTTCGGAAAACCGTCTGTCAGATCATTTTGTGGATATCTATCTATCGAATGGGTCTGCCCTGTGATTTTGTCGTAATAAAAATAGTGCCATTTATCATGTTCGGAGCCGCCTAAATGGCCATTGAAAACCAATTTCGTTGGGGTTTCGAATATATAATTTAGTACGAACGCACAGTCATAATCCGCTTGGGATAAATTCTGTTTACTGTCGATTGAATACGAATTCTTGAAAACATACTTAGGATAGCGTTCCGCTCCGCGAAATACATATAAAGTGTCGCTCTTGTCTTTTATATGAAACTCTCCATCGTAATTGTACCTGGCACTTTCACTGGAGTACATGCTTCGCTGGCCGTATAATTGATATAAAAACGAATTATGGTAATCGGTAATGATTTTTCCCTTGCCATTAATCACGGAATATTGGCTTTTAGCACGCCCATCGTAGTTTGTAAAGTGCACCGCCAGATTTCCGTTATCAATTAAGCCGATATTATCCGCAGCTTCTTCCAAAGAAATGTCGCCCAAAAAACGACCCTCGAAATCGTATTTATACAAAACACCGGAAGACGTAGAGGTATTTTGAATCAGCGTATATATTATGCCACTTGCTTCATCGACAGCAAAAGCCTCCATGCGGAGATATTCGTTTGGGCCTCTGCCTCTCATGCCAATCTGCCTGCTTTTTTGTTCTTTGAAGTCATAGCATACCAATCTGTCTGTCATGTCATAGACAAGAAGATGATTCCGGGTTATCGTCATATATAGCGGATCTCCTATATGGGCGTTGCGGCCATCATAAATGGGAATGAACGATATTGAATCGACAAAATCAGAAAAGCGCAACTGTCCCGAGGCATGAAGAGCTTTGTCTATATCGATAACGACAATTTCTTTCCCTGCTTTCTGTGCTGCATATTTCGCTTTACACGCTCCAAAACAGAGATGACACAAGAGAATGAGTAATAATTTCTTAGTCATAGATGGACTTTTATGAAGATTTATGTACTGTTGAACCATAATTCCATAGCGGGTATTTCCCGCTATGAAATACAGTGCAAAAAACAAATTATGCGCAAGTATAAAAAGTTCCACCGCATATTGCTCCGTGGTCTGAGCATGTGTCGCTATAAAAAACTGAGGAACATCCATCATCGATACGGCCATCATTATCTGAATCCGGCATGTCTCTACAGCATATCCTATACCTGCCATCATACCCACCACCGGTAATGTTTTTCATCTGAGGGACGGACATTATTTTTGCTTTGTTCAAGACCAGTTTATTTAACTTTTTCATTGTCTCAGTTATAGGTTGAAACCCCGCAATTTATTGCGGTAACTTTAGTTTGTATAAAAGTTCTATCTTTGCTGTATGGAATATTTGCGAC
>QMCD01007141.1_pt1 | contig 10370 bp, 7 predicted proteins | sample 1821841 | NCBI WGS metagenome assembly QMCD01 (sample SAMN01991225, study PRJNA193472) | Termite gut metagenome, whole genome shotgun sequencing project. | isolation source: worker | host: Macrotermes natalensis
CCACGTTATGCCCTCCACCGTTATGGCGTTGCCCTCCGCGTCGGTGGCCGCAAGCGCGGCAGGCAGGCCCAAGTCCTCTTGCGAGGCAAGCTCGCACGCGTCATAGCCCTGATACAGCGTTTCCTCGGGCAGGGCATCAAACACCGCTACCGCAATAGGCGGGAAAGAAGCGTTATCCTCAACCGGTGGAACTGCCTCCGCCGGAGTTGCCTCCGCAAACGCAGACAGCGCTACCACGCACATAGCGGCGCACAGCAATATAGCTATTAGCTTTGTTACTGATTGTTTGATTTTCAATACAATAACCTCCCAGGAATAAATGATTAGCCGAAGCACAGACTACCATAACAGGCCATTTATTCAAGTATACCATATGGTATATAAAGAAAGCATCATAAAACTAGCATGTTGAAATTAGGCACCCTCCATAATCAAACATATAACCTTGGTGCTGGGAGCAGATTGTATAAATTTGAGAAAAGCGACGGGTAATATTCGTTTGCTTGATGTATAGAAAGCCTTGAGATAATAAAACCCAATATAGAGGTATGCGAAAAAAAGTAGTATACTATTGAATATAAGTGTCAGACTTTATTTTTGTCAAATCTGATAGCCGTTTGGTTAAGGAGCACATAATGGATAACACAAACAACGAAATAATTGATGCCCGGTTATACGAAAGCATTAAAGAAGTGCTAGAACTGGCGCGGTCCAAGGCATATGCCGCAGTCAATTTTGCCATGGTTGAGGCATATTGGAGTATTGGGCATTTGATCATGGACACAATTGGCGAAGATGCCCGCAGCGATTATGGCAAACACCTTATGCGCTACTTATCCGAAAGGTTGACCGCTGATTTTGGAAGAGGTTTCGATGAAAGTAATTTGCGCAATATGCGACGGTTCTACATGACGTTCCCAATTCGTGACGCACTGCGTCCCGAATTGAGCTGGACACATTACCGCATGATTATGAAGGTTGACGAGCCCAAGGCGCGCGAATACTATATGAATGAGTGCGCAAGGGGAATATGGAGTACGCGACAGCTTGATAGGCAGATCAACAGCTTTTGTTATGAACGGGTGCTCTCTAGTAAAAACCGTGATGCGGTGCGCGATGAGATCCTACTCAAGGAGCCGGGCATTGGTCCACATGATGTCATAAAAGATCCGTATGTATTGGAATTTCTAGGGCTTCAGCAAAGCGACGATCTATATGAAACAGAAATAGAACGTGCGCTTGTTACGCATATACAAAAATTTCTTCTGGAACTAGGGCGCGGATTTACATTCGAGGCGCGGCAAAAGCGCATCAGCTTCGATGGAGAGCACTATTTCATAGACCTCGTTTTTTATAACTACTTCGTTTTTTATAACTACTTACTGCGGTGCTTCGTGCTGATCGATCTTAAGACCGGGCGGCTAACACATCAGGATATAGGGCAGATGTCTATGTACGTTAATTATTATACTCGGGAGAAGATGAATGAAGGCGATAATCCTCCGATTGGTATTTTGCTCTGCGCCGACAAAAGTGAATCGGTTGTACGATACACCTTGCCGGAGGACAACTCTCAGATATTTGCATCCAAATACCAGCTCTATTTGCCAACAGAGGAAGAACTGCGCCGCGAAATAGAAGCGGAGCAACAGCTTATAGCTGAATCAAAAAAGTTAGCAGAACCGACCATCCCGGTTTTGAAAGGTGAAAGTAAAAATCAGGCATGAAAACATGATGCAAACCTCAAAAATACAATATAGGCTACGCCAAGCCCGCGAGGATCTTGGCTGGACCCGTATGCAGATGGCTGAAAATATGGATATGTCTTTGGTTACAATATCTCAGTGGGAAAATGGCAAAAGAGCGCTTACACTTGAGAAGTTGCTACGGATGTCAGATGTGACCGGCTTTACCGTGCAATACCTGCTTGGGTTCGATGATATCCGCACTGACTGGACTACACCGCTTTCAAAGGAAACTCTGGTTGTCATGCACAGGATGCCGGTATGGACAGTGTCGAATGGATGGGCATTGGTCAACACCGCGACTTGGCAATTGGTGTTTGCCGACCAAAGTGCCATTAAAATTGATGTGCTACAAGAAGCTATTTATGGGTTTCCGCCCGTGCTTGCGTACAGCCTATATGGTGCCGGTGAGCCTCTGCGATTGCATGAAGTCGAGCAAAGCAGCCGGGTTTGGGTAGAACTGATATCAACAGATATTAAGCTGAGCTCAGAGCTGCGTGGATGGTATCACCTGCATGGGAAGCGCCTGGTCCAGAATGAGTTTGGAAACAGGTTCTATCTGGACACCTATGGCGCTAAATGGCTGGCGTTTAAGGATTGCTTCGGTGACAGTGAGGATAAAAGCCCATAACCCTAGTACAATCGGGTAGACCGCACAAGTTATCGGTTGTGCCGCATAATCTGTATATTACTCAATCCTTCTGATGTCCCTCTTATAAGCCGCCCGTACCCTTCAAAAACCATTCGCCGCCTGCAATATCCTCAAACGCCATATCATCAACCTTCTCTCGGAGCCAACTTATTAGTTCCTCTCCGTGTTCATAGCGGAACGCCTCCAGTTGCCCCATCACCTTATCGACGCCGTCCATGTCGTATGCCCTGCAGGCTTCACGCAACTCTTCAAGCAAAGATGGGTCCGGCTTATACGCATATGGTTTGTTTGAATCAATACTCTGTAGTGTCCTGTCTATGCTGTCACACAGCGCCCCTACCATAGCCGCCAAAGCCGGATGATCTGCTTTTACCACGGAAAGAACGTCCATAGTTGAGGCTTCTTCAAGTGCCTCTGCAGCCATTCCAATATTTTCGGCGCAAATACCATAGCTTGAGCCCTTGACTCCGTGAACGGTTATTGCATAGCCAGCCATATTCTCAGTTTCCAAATGCTTTGCTAAATCGTCCAGCAAAAGCCGCGTATTTCTGGCGTAAGAACGCAGAACATCAAATAGAGCGTCTTCATCCCCACCGAACCGGTTAAGTGCCTTACGCATATCAAGCCCCTCTATCACGATACCGCCAGAGGAGTGTACTGCATCCGATATGGCAGAAGCCGCGCTTTCCGGTAATACATCGCTGCCCGATAACCCCTTTTCAAGCTCTTTATCCCTTACCCAGCGGCGCAGTACGGCGTCCAGCTTAGCCATATCTATGGGCTTAGAAATGAAATCCTGGAATCCGTTTTCTAAAAACATCTCCTTGTTACCAACAATGGCGTTGGCTGTAAGCGCGATAACCGGTATATTCCGGGCGTAATCCGTTCCAATTTCCTCACGGATGATGCGGGTCGCCTCAATGCCGTCCATGCCGGGCATCATGTGATCCATCAGTACAGCGCTATAACGCGGAGCGCCTGCCCTTATAACATCAATAGCTTGCGGGCCGCTAAGCGCGTAGTCAACCGTGATTTTATAGGGCTTTAGCATCCCCTTAGCCACATCCAGGTTAGTCATGATATCATCAACAACTAAAACCCGCGCGTAAGAGAGATCAATGCGGCCCTGTTTAGCGCTATTGTCATGCTTGGATATGGCGTACCTAAGTCTCATAATATTATCGGCTACTGTTTTCCCAATGGATGTGCCGGACACAAAACCTTGCTTCAGACGCACAGTAAAAACTGAGCCTTTTCCGTATTCACTCTGGACTGATATTGTTCCCCCCATCATTTCCACTAGTCGCTTGGTAATAGCGAGGCCCAATCCGGTTCCCTCGACCCGTCGGCTGCTTTGAACATCCACCTGATTGTATTCGGTAAATAGTTTTTTTACGCTTTCCGGCTTCATGCCGATACCCGTGTCTGCTACACTTGAGATAAGCCAAACAACGCTGCCCTCGCGTTCAAACGATACCCGCCAATCCACTGTGCCGGAGTCAGTATATTTAAAGGCGTTTGATAGCAGATTGTTGAACACTTGCTTTACGCGCAAGTCGTCGCCGTACAACGCAACGGGCAGACGCTCATCTGCATGAATTTTGAACGCAATTGGCTTTTCTCCTATGCGCACAATGTTTTGCGTTACAATATCGTTTAGCAGGCTGGGGACATCATATTGCGCGGGATACAGCTCAAATTTGCCTGACTCGATCTTGGAGATATCCAGCAGATCGTTTACGATACTCAGGATCGTTGACCCTGCGCCATAAATCTTTTCAAGGTTTGACGCGGCTTCCTGCTCAAGCTTTCCTTCATCAAGCATAAGCTGGCTGAGGCCGATAACAGCATTCATCGGTGTGCGTATTTCATGGCTCATGTGCGCGAGGAAGGTGCTTTTCGCGGTATTAGCTTCCTCCGCGTTCGCCAACGCGATAGCCAGTTGATCTGAGGTATGCTCAATTTCAGCTATCATCTTCTTTTGCTCACGCAGATCGCGCGTATATGCCGCAACAACGTAATCATCCCCATATCGTACACGGAACAGCATATTTTCCGCGGGCATTGGCGTTCCGTCCAGCAGCCGGAACACCGCTTGATATGTGCATGAGCCTTTCTCAAACGCTTCGGTGACGCCGGCATATATTACATCAACAGATTTTTGCCCATCCGGCTGGAACTCCGGAAGCAGATCGAAATAGCGCTCCATGTATTCCTGCTTATCCTTAAGCTCATACAGCGTTACCGCAGCCTCGTTGCACTCGAATATCTTAAAATCCCTGGTCCATAACCGGCAAGCCAACGGTGTTGCGTCCAGCATCAATCTGGCACGTTCCTCAGTTTCACGCAGTTGCTCGGAAGTATCCCGAAGGCTGTTCATATAATCATCTCTAAGCAGCGCGCTGGCAACAAGCAAGCTCCCAGAGCGCATGACAGACTCTTCATCGTCAGTGAACATCCGCTCACTGTGGCAGTTGTCAAAGCCGACAAATCCCCAAAACTCATTTCGGAGGAAAATGGGAATAACCATAGTAACCAAGGCTGTCTGGACATCAAGGCACTCCCTACACAGCGGCGGCAAATCCCGGATAAGGCTATGCACACTTTCTCCTTGGCTCAGCTTATCTCTAATGGAAAAATCCTGCCCGTCGCATAAAAAGCGCGCATCCCTACCCCCGGTTCTTGCCTGCCCTGTCTCTCCAACCCATTCATACCGCTTCGTGTTATACCATTTTCCACCTTCTATATGGTTCTTATGCAGATACATCCGGTCGGCACCGATGGCTTGCGCCATCAAGCCCATGCACGTTTGCAGGGTATCTGAGAAATCGCCCGGTTCAGAGCGAAGTAAACGGTCAATAGCATCATTCACGGTTTGAAGCAATAGCTCCCTATGCTCCAACGTGTGATTTGCCGAGCGTAACGATTCCTCCATAGCCTTGCGTTCGGTTATGTTATGCGCGATACCCATAAGCCCGGTAACTTCTCCATCCACTATAAGCGGCACCTTAATGGTCTCAAATCGCTCCGATGTGCCATCCCGCCGTGGAACGTCTTCCTCGGAAACAATCATCCGGCGTTCCTCCATCACCGCTTTATCAGCTTCGTTATATGCGATTATATCCGCGTCAGAGAAACCGATCCCTTCAGCGTCGCTCTTACCTATGATATCTGTTGCCGATATCCCGAAATACCGCTCCATGCTTTTATTGCACCGGGTATAGTTCAATGCCGGATCCTTACAGAATATCAGGTCGGGTATGGAATCAAGCATTAGCTGAGTCATATTTGTCTGAACTTCAAGTTCCCGCGTTCTTTCCGCAACCAGCTTTTCCAGCTTTACGCCCGCCCGGCGCGTTCTGTAAAACAGCAGCGCCAGCAGCACAATTACACACAGGAATAATACCGAGCCCCCAATGAACCACGGTTGCTGTGCCTGCAGCATTTTTGCTTGATAATCATATGTGATCTGCGTCCATTGCTCCGCAATACCGTCCACATCAACAAGGCGGAGAGCTTTGTTGAAGATGGAGCAAAGCACTTCCTGCTCCTTGTTAAATCCGATGATGGACTCGGATTGCTGGTCAAATATGATATTCGCCTTGTAGCCGGAAAGCTCCAGATAGTTTGTAAGCGCGGTAAGCTGGCGCTGGCTGGACATCACCATATCCACTTCGCTCCGCGCGACCGCCGCGAATGCGTCGTCCGGGTTATCAAACGCCACTACATTCGGATGATTCGGGAACCAGGCTCTAAACAGCTCGTCATATGCCGTATCGGTCGTTATGCCTACAGACATATTGATCACATCGGATATATCGATATTCGGAGTGTCCGCCTTGGTGATAAGAGCGTAGTAATCCGTTAGCAGGGCTTTTTCAGGCCATATGAAACGCCCCTGCCGCTCCTCTGTGGGCATTAACTCACCTATTAGATATGCTTCGCCATTCTCCAGCATCTTAAGCAGCTCAGGCCATTCAGTGCTTTCATCATGGGCAAGCTCAAATGTAAGACCGGTAAGGCCCTCAACTTCCTCCAGCACGTCAAAAAAGATGCCGTTCCATTGCCCTTCGTAGTTATTATATATGCTGAGTGGATAGTTATAATACTCGGCGGCAATTGGAATAACGGGGTTATTATCTATATACGCTTTTTCCTCCGGTGTGAGCTGGGCTACAAAGGCTTGCCTGTTTACCTCTGTCTCTCCGCGGTGATACAGTTCGTCCAGATATTCGATGCTGCCGGAAACCCTCATGCTGAAGCGCCTTTTGCACCACGGAGATAATCGGCGCAAGCGTAGTATTCTGCGTAGTCATTGAAACGGGGCTGCTTATGACAGGGAAAAAGTAGCGGACAACAAAATCACTGTAGCTGACCATATCCTTATCTGAGCCACCCTCGTTAAAAAAAGCGTCAATTTCACCGCTCTCCAGCAGTACATAGGCGTCGATGGCGTCGTCCACAAAAACAGTTTCAAACTCACATGATAAATGAGAGGCAACGTCGCCCGCAGTAAGCGCGTCGCGCAGGAACGCGAAACGTGGAGTTTGCAGTGAAGCAATATCGGTAAGCGGCGCATCGCCTGCGCGCTGTGTGTATATTATTGAGCGTGTAGCAATCGGGCCGGTCATAAAGTACCCTGCATCACGCCGCTCATCGGTAGCCTTTAACTCACCGGTAAAGTCTATATCGCCGGTTTCCAATCCCAACAGAATTTCATCCCATTCGTATATCTGTGGCTGGAACTCAATATTGAACAGCTCTGTCATTAAACTGCAATATTCAGCCGCAAAGCCATAGATATGGCCATCATGCTCAAATGCCTCGCCGGTTTCAAGCGCAGCGTAAACGAAAGGTTCGCCCTTTGATTGCAATGCCTCAATCGCGGCTATTTCTTCGGCTGTTACACCCGGAATATCCCGGAAAGAGGTAAAAGCTGCCTCCGCCGCTATGGTGTTATGAGGAAATCCTAGAAGAATTGCCAGCAGCATTATGGCTGCAGCAGAAGTAAGGAAAATCCTTTTTAGACCATTCATAAATATACCTCTCTTATTTTAGTTAGAAAATTGGGCATTGCGTATCATTATTAAGATTCGCGCTATAATGCCCATTGCTGTTTTGAAATGTGAGCCAATTTGATTTATACGTTAACACCTCGTTGTTCTGTCTTTCGCAACAATAACGACTAACATCAAAATCTTCCAGCGAACTCACATAAAGTCATTATATATCACTAGCGACGACAAAAATAGACATATTCTATTTTTATTCCAAAAGTTTATTATATAGATCTATGTCGAAATCTAAGTGAGCTATAGCAAATATAACAATAGCGAATTCGTCTACCAATATATACCTTATAAATAACTGGTGCTGGTAAACCTATTCAATTGCATGAGCTCGAGCAAAGAAACCGAGTTATTGTAGAGCTAATCTCAACAGATGTTAAACTAAACTCAGAGCTAGGTGGATGGTGTCACTTGCATGGGAATCGCTTAGTCCAAAATAAGTTTGGAAACAAGTTCTATCTGAAAACCTATGGCGAAAAATGCCGGCTGGCTTTTATTATGCGGCATGTGGTTGATCCCCCGGTTCAATCACATGCGTACAAGTTGCCTTTATCAAGCGGCGCATGCAGGCTTTAAAGGATTGCTTCGGTAACAGTGAAGATGATGGATGTTAATTCAGTATCCATTATTAAGCAATCATTGAAAGAGACTGTGCTTGCCATAATAAGCGTTACTGAATTAACACGGGGCTATAACATAGCAGTTATAGTCCCGTGTGCACTATCGACAGCAGATATGAGCTAGATAATATGTTATAAAAACCCGGAGGTCCTTCCGGACGTAAGAACTATATTCTTTTAGTTTAGTCCGCGCGCAGCCCTATCTTCAATATTTTCATCCTTGCCATCTGAAGAAACACCACCATCATTTTCCTTCATGATTTCTTGAAGATATTTTTCTTTTTCATCGATAGTATTTATTCCGCCCTTGGAGTCATGTGTTGGCGGCGCGATTATTTTAAAACTGGATTCCTCAATTGCATAAGCATATGCTTGAATTAAATTGTCATCTGCATCAGTTCCAGTAATTTTATACATTGGGATAGCATACTTTTGTTCGATGCCAATTGGATCCATATAATATATTACATCTATTGCCGTTAATTTTGCATCACTATTTAGAAATCCAGAGCAAGAATACTGCTCACGCTCAATGAGCTGCAACAATCCTTTATTATCAATTAGCGGTATTGTTTTGACCTCCTTGACTTCTCTCCATGCTGAATGTATACTCACAATCTCGCCTGAATTATCAAACGCTACCGTAACCCTTGGTCCAACTCCGTCAAACTTTATTCCACTAAGGGGTTTTCGGTATAAGTAAACACCCATCAGTCTTACATATTCAACTTCCTTACCATTTTCAACTGTCTCAATAGTCATTAAAGGTTGAACTTTGGCGTTTGTTAAGTCAAGGGATTCAAAGCACATATTGTATTTTTGTAAAAAATCAACGCTTTTTCTTATGTACTCTTTTTCAGATAGAACGTTTGTTAATTTGTCTTCGTAAACCATTTCTGTAAATATTTCTGTTGCATACTGAAATGACCCGGTGACCTTATCAATTTCTAGTTTTGCGCCATTAGTAGCTTTCAAAGTATACAAGTTTTTATAATCAGATACAACAGAGTAATCATCACCGAGTAAACTGCTACCTGTACTTCCAGTTCACTAAACGCATAAGGTATGACCTCGAAGATTTTTGCTTCTTTCGGCAACTTATACTCATTTATTTCCTTGGTATCTGATATTAATCCGTTGCTGCCAAACACTGGTAAAGGATTTACTATAATATCAAAACCACTGTTGCTACAGGCGGTTACATGAAGTATAATCATGGTAAATAGAAGAAGAAAAGTTATACCTTTTTTCATCATTGATAATCTCCTTGTTATAGTTTTATGGAAATTGTTTTACCAACCATCGTTACATAGTTATAATGATAATGACATCATTCGTTTTATCAACTCATAACACGCTTGAACTTTAATTGACTACTTTATATATTTATTTTCGCCAATTCGTAATTTTGTGCAGTTCCACTTGTATATGCGGCTGGATCTGAATTAACAGTACCGATTCCCCACAATCTATCAGTTCGATTATTTTTTGCCACAAAATATGCGCAAGTATTACCAGATGGTTGTGTCTGTTTCGCATATTCATACCACGCCCCAACTACTGGAAGTTGATAGCCATACATTGCCTGAGCGATAAAGACTCCACCACCATTCGCCGTTACGGTCATATCTGTTGCATATCCACAGATTGCATGAATTCCTTTCGCCATTGTTCCAACTTGACTTATTGAACCATTAAGAAAATTACAAGTAAAGGCTAAAAACCACTCACAATCTCTATCACCTAATGCCATCTGATATTGTTGAGCCTGATAGCTGTCTCTTTGAGTATTAAGTTCAAGTTTTCGTACTGTGCCATGCCCACAATAGGCAGCTAGATCAACATCATCAGTTAATCTATAGTCATTACCGCCAAGAGAGCTGCTTCTAAAATCCAATTCCCATACGCCAGAATTTTTGATATCCGGTTTACTGTACCAATTTGTGGAGGAATGTCCAACTATCTGTTCTCTTAGGCCTTCAACACAATCAATAGATGTATTAAGGTTACCATAGGATCTTGCCGAATAATCTTCTACACCCCAAACTTGCACTTGAACCGAACTACCATCAGCATCTGCTAAAGCAGTCATCGGCACACATACCATTAGTAAAGCCAATACTAACAAAGTCATTTTCTTCATTTTAAAATCCTCCTAGAAGTATAATATTGCTGTATGATACATGAAAATATTGACTATATACCACCCCCTGTTGTTTTTTTAGAATCTTTTGAAAAAGGAGCCTGATAATGAAGTTGATACAAACTGTATTTATGTTGCAGA
>QMCD01002429.1_pt1 | contig 10368 bp, 7 predicted proteins | sample 1821841 | NCBI WGS metagenome assembly QMCD01 (sample SAMN01991225, study PRJNA193472) | Termite gut metagenome, whole genome shotgun sequencing project. | isolation source: worker | host: Macrotermes natalensis
GAGCGGCTTCGACAACGGCTACAAGTACAAGTCCGGCGGCTTCATCACCGGCTACGACAAGGTGTTCGGGGCGATCACGCTCGGCGGCTCCTTCGCCTACACAGCAGGTTCCTACGAGGACAAGAACGCACTCGCCAGCGACTCGGACATCGACAGCTACGCCTTCACCCTCTATGGGACGTACAACCACTGCTCCGGTTTCTTTGCCACCCTCATGGGCGGCTACACCTATTCCGACTACAATATGAGCAACCTGCTCACCAAGGCCGGGCAGTGGGACAAGAGCGATTTCCACGCGAACACATGGACGATCGGCGGCACCCTGGGCTACGACTTCCGCCCGATGCAGTGCCTGACCATCACGCCGTCGATCGGCCTGTACCACTACACGTCTTCGACCAACACCTTCAACACCACAATCCGCAACAACATGAAGGTGGAGCAGGATTCGACCGAACTGCCGATTGACGTCGCGGTCAACTACGACATCCCGACCGCCAACGGCAACCTCCGTCTGACCGCCAACACGGGCTACGCCTACAGTTTCAGCAAGGACGGCGGCGAATTGGACGGCTTCGGCTACAACGGGATTGCCGGTTCTCGCATTTCCGGCATCAAAGGTCGCGAGAACGCGCATCACACGTGGAACCTGGGTGCGGGGGCAACCTATTCGACAGGCCGTTTCGACATCGGCGTGAAGTACGACTACTACGCAAAGTCCGACTACAACGCGCACCGCGTCATGGGTACGGTCGGCATCAGTTTCTAGCGAGGCGATCGCTTCCTCGGGGTACGGGGGAACACTACCCCCTATCCTCCTCCCTGCCCCTTCCGGACTGGCCGGAAGGGGCTTTTGAGGGATATTTCCAGAGCGTCAATATATATCTTCCTGCACAATCTCCATTAAACCCAAACTCCGGGGTATGGCTGTTGACGCATCTTTCCTCTATTGCATAGGGAAGAGGAATTATCTATCAATATCAAAATATTCGATCTGTGCTTGAAGAAAAGCAAGGAAATTATCGTGGCAATTCCCCGCATTAAAGCAATGGCTACGAAGGGCAGTGGAATAAGGATAACATAATTGCATATAAAATGTTATATGAATGAGAAACGAGTCCATTCATTCTGATGACCATTACGTCCGCCATGCATCTGCTGCGGCAGTAGAGTGGACAGATTTCTTGATTCCCGGTCGCCAAAAACACTCTCGCTGTAATCTCTTTACTGCAAAGGAAATATCCTTATTTCAGTGCCATTCTCAACAGCTACCTTATTCCAACGCTATATTATACTGGATCAGATTTTAACGACTCTTTTATTGACACTACGATGCGTGAGAATCTATAAAGAAAATAGGGATATTATCAGCGAACCGGTCGATAATATGGAGGTGTTGCTGGCTCTAACGAATCACCGAATCTAGGTTCAATATATACGTCCGGTCTAATGATGATGTTGTCGCGAGGCATTGCCATTTCCCATGATGACGTATCGGGGAAAGGTAGTTGCATGCCATTGTTCGAATAAAAAGGAGCGGCCCTAGGGAAATGGGGAGGCGGTGGTGCTATATAGTTGTCTGAATCAGGTAAAGCAGTATTAGAAAAAGGAACTGCAGGAATATAATATGGGTCGTTTCTAAATGAAGTCACTTCATTCAGCACGCCTTTTTCATCATACGTATAGGTGGTTCTTGATATACCAAATTTGATTTCTTGATCATATTCATCAATAAACACTCGTTCCGTTATGTTTCCAAAAATATTGTATTTCGCAATCCAGCCAAAATACCCCCCTGAATTCATGGAAAGGTTTCCATTTATATCGATAAACTGCTCTTAAATTTGATTTCCAAAAATATCATATGTTAAAATATACCCAGCAGTTTTTTCACTGCTCAGACAGGGGGTTTTGCTTGCATCAAAATAATACTGTGCAGAGAGGTTGCCATGATCTGTGTATATGCTCTTCCTGATAGATATCAAATCATAATCGTAAGTTCGTTTCAAGTTTTCATCAAAGTAGGCTTCTTCGATAGGATAGCCACGAGCGTCATATTTATATCTTATTATAGAATATCCTGAATCCAAGTTTTTGCAAAGAACATCCTTATATAGTGTCGCTCGCTCAACTAGGAGGCCACGTTCATCATGCTTTAATCGAATGGTAGAAACACCGTTTCTTCCACGAAAATCAGTGGAATATGGGCCGAATGCCATTATTTCCAGTATATTTCTTCGGTCATCAAATTTCATTGAAAGTCTAGCAAAATCACCTTCGCTTGATCGTTCCTTTGCTTCTGTGTCATAAAATATAGCATTCGTTAGATTGCCTCGTGTGTCATATGCGTAAGACGCAATGGCATACATCCCATGGTTCAAATCCTGCTTCAAATGCAATTGTCCATTATTATTGTAATTTGATTCTTTTACTACATTGCCATATATATCATATTGAAGCACCTGTATGGCAATGCCATATTTGTCCTCCGTCCTGATGTTATTCGTGTCAAAATATGAGGACTCAAGAATATTTCTTTTATTGTCAAACGTCATTCTTAAACCGGCGATTCCTGATATGTCAAGACATGGTTTGTCATCGACACCAAAGTAGGATTCCCTCACTCTATTTCTATGTTGATCGAAATCTGATTTCACAATGGAAGCACCATGTCTATTTAGACATGGCATTTTGTCAATGCCAAAGAAGCGGATTTCACTTTCATTGCCCTGTTTGTCGTAGGAGAATTTTTGACTAGCGATCCATTCATCGCTCAAGCAAGGCTCTTTAAACTTGCCAAAAAACTCTCTTTCAATCTCACGATCACGTGGATCAAATAGCGATTTCCATCCAGCAATCCATTCATCATTCAGGCATGGGTTTCCGTCTATCCCAAAAAGAATTACCTCAATCTCATTGCCTCTCTCGTCAAATATAGACTGCCATCCGGCAATTCTTTGATTACTCAGGCATGGCTTTCCATCAATGTCAAGGAAGGCTCTCACAATCTGATTCCCTTTTTTATCATACTGCATCTTTATTCCAGAGAACCATTGATTGTTTAAAGAACGCTCCCCGTCAATTCCAAAAAATTCCGTCTCTGCTGGATTCCCATAAATATCATAATTACAGATCCACCCGGCAATTCCCTCATCATTCAGGCAGGGTTTCTCTGAAGGGTCAAAATATGACTGTTTAACAGCATTCCCTCTCTCGTCAAAAGATGTTTTACATATGGCATATCCATCACGGTTCAGGGAATATTCCATAGAAGCATCAAAAAAATGCCGTTCTATTTGATTTCCCCTCGTATCGTAGCGAGCTGCCCATGCAGAATTCCAATATTCGCTTACACATGACTCTCCATCGATCCCGAGAAATGTTACCATAGTCAGGTTACCGTATTCGTCATACCCCCCAATCCAAGTGGAGATCCAATTGGTATCATAGCAAGGTTTTCTGTCCACTCCATAGAATGTCTGGAAGAATACTTTTCCAAATTCATTGTACTTTGTTTTTTTTATCGCATATCCATCCTTATTCAGGCAGATTTTCCCTGAAGAATCAAAATAGAATTCTTCAATGGGAAGACTATGTTCGTCGTATACGAATCTCGCTATAGAGATTCCTTCCTTATTCAGGCAACGCGAACCCAGTGTATCAAAAGATGTAGATTGGATGCAGTTATTCTTTTCATCATATCTGTATGTGAATACGGAAACCCCCTGTTTATTCAGGCATGCCTGTCTGTTAACATCGAAATATGATTCCTTTGTTATGTTACTGGATAGGTCATATTCGGCTTTCCACTCTGCAAATCCATCTTTGATAAGGCACGGATTTCCTGCTTCATCAAAGAAACTTTGTTTTGTTTTGTTTCCGCGTGCGTCATACTCTGCCGTCCACCCAGCATTCCACTGATTATTCCGGCATGGTTTGCCATCAATGCCAAAGAAGCTATTTTTTGTTTGATTTCCGCGATCGTCATACTCAGCCCTCCAACCGGAAATCCATACATTGCTCAGGCATGGTTTTTTATCTAGACCGAAGAACTTTCGTTGAATTTCCCTCCCCCTTCCATCGTACTCAGATTGCCAGCCAGCAATCCACTCATTGCTTAAACAAGGTTTTCCATAGACATCAAAAAATGATACTGAGACCTCGTTATCTTGATTATCAAATGTCGATTTCCATCCAGCTATCCATTCATTGCTGAGGCATGATTTGCCATCAGGATCAATATGTCTGCATTCGACTAAATTGCCTCGTTCATCATACTTTGCGATCCATCCAAAAATCCAAAAACTACTCCGGCATGGCTTGCCAGTAATGTCAAAATAACACTCCTTAACTTGATTCCGTCGACTATCATACTCGCTAGTCCAAGCGGCAATCCAGTTGCTATTTAGGCACGGTTTATCATCAGTATCAACATATTCTCCCTTTATCATGTTGCCATGTGCATCATATGCTGCATTCCATCCTGCTATCCAATCGCTGCTGAGACATGGATCGCCATTACGGTCAAGATATCTGAATTTAACTACATTCCCGCAGTCATCATATTCTGCCGTCCAGCCGGAAAACTTTTTTCTATTAAGAATCAAGTTTTCGTCACAGTCAGAATATGCTTCTTCAATTCTGTTTCCCCATTCATCATATGCGGCTGCCCATTTGGCATAGCCCTCCTCGCCCGGAGTCGGATTGCCGTCTTCTCCAAGAAACGCCATTTTGAAAAGGAATCCGTTTTCATAATACTCGTACCTATGACCTGCAATGCCTGTACGGGTAGCGTGGCGCTCTCCCTGCTTATTCACATGCCACCATTCTTTTACGCGACCATTTGCGTCAAGGGCATACTTCCGGCCAAAAACCCCGTCTGAACTACTATATGGGGTGTCGCCGTTGGATTCTCTGTACATGATCTGGACAACATGACCATTGGCGTCGCGCTTCAGCAATAATTTTCGCGATAGGGAACTCGTTGTGACTTGACTGAATGCAGGAGTACCCGTGAATGCGCTTCTCGCCGATGCGGTTCTTCCTGATGACAGTGCACGTTGTGCTTTGTTGTGCTCGCTGCTAATGCGGATGAAATCTATAATGGTATTGTTCTGACCGCTGTACTGCAACCGAGTTCGGGCGTTACTATACCTGTCCTGCCATTCAGTATATTGAAGTGTCCCTCGCTGATCATAGTGAAATGTTTGAATTACGGGGCGTTCCTCCCATTCCGAAGTGAAGTGATCCACAGGAATGCCAACCGAATTGGCATGAACCACTCTCTGTAGCAATCCATGGGATGATTCAAATCTATAATGCGACGCCCTATGGCTGATTGCCTCTTCTGTAAGACGAATCAATCCATGAGGGATTCCGTATCTGTCCACGTAATCAGCATAATAGTCCACTGTAGTGCGAGTAGCTGCTATTTCCTGAAGCCATAGCGCATTCGAATCCGCAGAATATCCTGGTACTTCCAATGCAGCTGTAAATGCCACTATAGCAGAATCGAAATCTCTTCCTTCTAAGGCGCGTAGACCTTCCAGCATTTTTTCGGAGAAATCAGCCAATCGCGTTGCATCCACGTTCGATGCATATCCCTCTACAGCAAGTGCAGCCCTAGCATCTGTTGAAGCTCCGGAATAGTCCTCCGCCACAAACTTCTGTTTCGCGTTGTCGAACAGATCGTTGAATTGTTCAGAAAGAAGACGAATTTTTCTCGAATCAGCGAAGAGTTGCTGCGCTTCCTCACTATCAGGGTAATATTTTAATGCCTGTTTGAAGCATTGCTCCGCATTCCTGTAATCCAATTTCTCAAGACAGAGCCGCCCCTCACTCATTGCTGTATTGTATTTCATTTCACGCTCAATGGCAGTTTCCGTCAATTCTTTATTAGCTATTTTGATGCTTTCATTAAGTTTGATCTCTTCTGGAATGTTCTTCTCTTCTCCGAGCCAATCAAAAATAGGGCCAGCGCATATTGAAACAAAGAGGGCCATGAATATGAACACCGCAGGGAAAATTCGTTTTTTCTGTGTCTTGCCCTCGGGGGGAGAATCCCCGTTTCTCGCTCTCTGAAAGAGCTCACGCGCTTCTTTGCAGTCTTTCGGTCGCGTCAAAATATCTGGGCGCAAAGACGTCATTTGCGCCACCCATGCAGCCAAAGCATCCGGAACTCCGGCCTCTAGCAGGCGTTTTTTTCGTTCCTCCGGTTTTTCGCCGTCTTTTCCCGGCTTCAGAACTCCGGTCAACAAGGAATCCGCAACATTGCCCAGCGCGTACAGCTCCGACTGCTCAGAGCTCACCTGCCCCACGATCGGATCCATCGAACACCCTGAAACCCCTCTTTTTACTCCTCCAAGGGACGAACTCCCCGGTTCACTGTAGTCGGCGCGGGTGAGACTATAGTCGAATACCCAAAGTTCTTGGGATTGCTCGGCAATGACCATGTTGCCGATGTGTGCGTCTCGATGCAGCACATCAAGCTTGTGAAAGGTATCAAATTTATGCAGCATTTTTTCTATGATGTCACATGCCCATTTGTTCCTGTCATCTTGTGTTCCCGCCATGCCACTTCTATCTTGGATAATTTCTTCAAGAGTTTTCCCTTTTAGCCAAGGACGGTAATCTATAGCCCAGAATTTTCTCTCATCATCCGACATTACCTGAAAGCTTTCCGGCGCCAATGGCTCCACGACGCCACTCAGCTCATCTGAATTGTCTTTGAACTTATTATAAACTACTTTATTTCCTCTATCTTCCTGTTTTCTCTCATCTTCAGAGTGGTAAATTTTTAATGCAACATGAATAAATTCGCCATTGGAGGAGACTCTCTTCGCTTTATAGACCTTTCCGAAGCCGCCTCCTTTTGTGGGGTGAAAACTATCCAATTCGTATTTTACACCGGTACGATTTTCAGACTGATCGAGCTGATAATAGGTATTGTGGAGATTATCGTCCATGTCGTCTTCCTTGGCTCTTCAGTAGATATCTACCCGCATTTCCGCAAAAACTCTTTCTGGGTCAGATGGAAGAAAAAGCAACTTCGCGTCGGCGGCGTCCTTGGCACAATATTCCCCTTCCTCAAACATGACGGGCGCATCCGGAGACTCCCATGAGACGTGAAAAGCGCATTCGCCAAATACATCGTCTCCGCTTTGCAGAAACGAAGGCAGATGGATACCGGCTTCCCCGGTTCCATCCGCAAACGAGCCCTGATGGCTGCGGGGTATAAGAGCCTTCCAGCCTTGCAGGCCAATCAATGTTGTCACACTACCGTCGATATGCGTGAGGGCTGCGACAGAAACGCCTTCGGAACTGTGTTTGAAAAGCAAATATGTATCGATGCCACTGCTATCGCGTATATGGATACGATCACCATCCCGCAGTATCCAGCCAGCAGGGTATGGTGGCGTGTTGCTCACTACGACGGATCCCCCGCGCATCAACTGCATCCCGGAATTGTACGGAACCAGCATCCATACTCCTCGACGCCTACTCCAATACAGTTCCCCTTGTAAAGCGGTACCAACTCCCAAAGGAACGTCGGGATTGTACCAAGGATGCCCGACCCGCCACTCGCGCCCAATTACCGCTCGGAGCGCCTCGTCCACTCTGGGCGGCAGCACATCAACACGCAGCAGTTCCCTTCCCCCGGCGAAAAACCGTGTGCGCCAGCGGAAATGGCTCTGTGCCGCATTCATGGAATATTTCCCTCCAGGCAAGTCAGCATGGCGGCATCCACTCGCTCCGGGCAGCGCTTCCGCAAAAGCGTCCACACCGCCCGGCGGCATCGCGGGCATTCCTCCAAATGTGACAGCACCATCTCCGCGCCGTCGAACATGGAGTCATGGGAGGCGGCATCGGCGAACCATTGTATATAGGAATCCAAATATACTTTATTGGATGGATCGGTAAGATGTGCGTGAACTGCGACAGCATCGTTCATGAAATTCCTCCATTTTCAATATGCCCCACGTCATTTTAGTTCAGGGAAGAAAAAAATGAATGGAGGACTTTCATCCCTCCCTGAGAAATATTTCCGGAACTTTTCCAGAAGAACCGGCCTCAATCGCTTGTCCCAATATGTTTTGAATTCATCCAAGGTGAGCGTGCGGCCGTCTGTCGTCCGGAAGCAGGGCAGACGCGTTCTCATCCATTCCGTTTTCGTGGCGGAATACTCGCTTTCCTCCATGAGGACGTCAATATACTCCCGCAGCATAGCGCGCAACATGTCGCTTTTCATCACTTTGCGTCCGTGCTTCCCCGCAATTTCTGTGACGAGGGCACCTTCAGCGCTTTTGAGAGCCTTTGTCAAATCATCCTCAGTCGCCTGCCGTATAACTTCGTCCAATATTCCTTGGCTCTTCGGTTCGATATGGGCGTATTCCTGCAAAGTTTTTTTGAACTCTTTCTCCTTATCCCTCCTCTTCCAGTACCGCGATATCCTTCCCCGCAGCTCGCAGCGCAGCGCCCAATAAGCGGAGCTCCGCACTTCTCCCTGAGGTTTGTTGAAAAGAGAGATGAAGGATTCCTGAACAATATCCTCCACCACGTCCTCTGGTATGCCATGATGTCTGCGGCAGCAACCGCAAAGATGATTGTGCCCAATGTCCAAGAGTTGCTCCTCAAGCTCCTTTCGGTTGGGATTATTGATGTACTCAAAATACAGCGCGTCAAAACGCTCTTTTATCGCAGTCATGGCTTCTCCCCGATGTTGCAGTCACAACACGCGCCACACGAGAAACAAAAGGTACCACCCAGGAACCGCCGCCACAGCAAGCAGCAACCGGCACCAAATGGAATGCCATAAGGAAAAGGCATGCAGCAACGCCGCCAATGTGATCGGTACAGATGCCAACAAACCAAGTACCCGAATCGTCAACCCAAGGTGATACCGCTCCACTTTTTTCCCGAGGGTAAGTATCTGCCGCCGGGTGAGCGAGAATTCCGCATCTGCGGTGTACATCACAGGTGAGGACTCAATTTCCGTCATACGGATTTCGTGCACACGCAAACGGTTCATTTCAGGGATGAATTTCAGCTCGGGAAACCGCTCGCCGTTTCTGAGGTGAATAGCGTAGCCGGCCAAAGCTCCGGGAGAATGCAGGGTCGTGCTCTCAATAAATTGGCGGTGAAGCAATTGAGCCGCGCCTTCCTCCACTTCATTGATTGCCTCTCCCGGAGCGGGGTACGGTTGCGATGCTTGCTGTACCGTAAGCACTGGAGTTTTCTCTCCAGCTTGCGTTGTCAGTGACAAGAAAAGAAATGACACGACGAAAAATACGTATGTCATGCCGCCTCCAGTGCTTTTCGGGGAGTTACCACTCCAATAGATGTACTTCAACGTGAAAATCCCGTCAAGTACAATCCTCCTTTACTCAAGGAAAACAGTGCTACTGCAGTTCGCCACTTATTCCAATGTCTTCGGGATTCACCGACTTGTTGATGGAAGTCTCCTCCTTGCCGAGAACCTGGAGAATGCGCTCCCGTAGAGCAACCGGCTCGTTCGACAACGGATTGATGCCCTGCTGATCCGCCCCCATGGAGTTGCGCACATCCAGCTCTGCTAACCGTTGGGACAGCCTACTGTTCAGATCGTTCAGAAGACGGTTTGCCTCGGTTAGATCCTTCGCCTGTGTTGTGATATCCATGATTCCGGACTTCCGGGTCATCTCTGCAATGAGCTCATGCTTGGTACGGAGCTCCGTTACACGAACCTTCGCCTGATCCGCGTCGCGCTGAAGGGAATGGAGCGAGTCAAGGCTGGCATTGTACCGTGCGCTCAAGATGCCGTGCAGTTCACGTGCGGAGGAAACCTGTGATTTCAACGATTCGAGCATTTCAACCTTTCTTCCAAGATCGCGCTCAACATCTTCACGGGAGTAGACCTTTTTTACCCCAATTTCATCGGCAAAACGGAATTCCTTCTGATTCGGAGCCTCTTCCAGCACAATCCAGATCGATTGCACCTTCTTTTGCAATTGCTCTTCTCGCTGGGAAATCCGCCTGACTTCCTCCTCCTGCTCCTGAATTTGCAACTTTGCCTTCGCCACGGCTCGGATTTGCTCCTCAATGTCGTCGGAGCGCTCCAAGAGTGCATCGACAATGTCGAGTTCCGTTGCTGGTGTTACTGCTGCCTCCTTCGCTTCTGCCTGAATTTTCCTGAACCACTCCCCAGCAAGAAGACTGGAGAACCGAGGGCCAAGGAGTATTGCCACAACCGACATAACCGTAGCACAAATCATCAGTATTTTTTTCATGATTTTCTCCTGTATGCGTCCAAGGGTTCGTCTTTACCACCTCCGTATTAGTAGACGCATTTTCTCTAGGACTGATGGAAAAAAAGGGGAAAAATGAGGATAA
>QMCD01001424.1_pt3 | contig 10361 bp, 10 predicted proteins | sample 1821841 | NCBI WGS metagenome assembly QMCD01 (sample SAMN01991225, study PRJNA193472) | Termite gut metagenome, whole genome shotgun sequencing project. | isolation source: worker | host: Macrotermes natalensis
AAGTCCCAACAATCAAGAAAACTAAAAATGGCTGGACATCTGCCAGCCATGTAAGATTTTTGTGGTGGTCGGAGGGGGACTTGAACCCTCGGCACGCGGATTTTCAGTCCGCTGCTCTACCAACTGAGCTACCCGACCATATTTTGTTAATGTACCACACCTGCGAGATTTTGGTGCTGCTTTCGCTGCTCTTCCGAGGGTATTTGCAGGCTCATACCCGATCTCGCTAACGGCGCGCCACCGGCGCCCCGTCCGAGCGCTCGATCCCAACTGAGCTACCCGACCACATTTTGTAAATACAGCTTTGCAATTTTACCATCATAGCTTTTTCGGTCAAGTGTCGGGTAAAAGAAATATCAGAAATGTCAGAAATCATTCGAAAAATACCTTATATTCGAAAGTTTTGTGAGGGTTAGCTGTGTATTGTGTATCAATATCTGCTATAGTTCAAATATACTTGTTACATTGCTAATAACTATATCTAAATTGAGCTGGGTTCTTGGGAGGCACATTAAATGCGGATACGCTCTTTAGCGGGGGTAGATCGACCATGGGGGCAAGGAAACAAGGATCGTGTTGGGGGTTTAGTGGAAACGGTAAATAGGCAAGAAGAAAGCGGCGCTGGTCTGTGGTCAAGGTCAGCAATATTTCGTATTATCGCATGGATTGTAGTGATCCAAGGAGCGCTCATATTGTCTTTATTCGTGTCTGCTTTTTTATCGGGGTATGGATCTGTCATAGACATGATAAATTCGCTTCGATTAAGCATCGGTGTCTAGATTAATTCATCGCATATATCTTTTAATTATCATACAATTGAGAAAACAAGATTTTTTTGTCGAGAAATTTGCTTTATTTCATAACTATTAGTGATATGTAATTGACATAATGTTTCTATGGTGTTACGTTACGATCAAGCGCTATTTATAAAATATTAGGGCTTTATCGGTATATAATTGTGCTAAATTGAATAGTGAAGGGGGCGAGTATTACATTTTTCAATATCACAAAATTTCGGTTAACAACATTATCGAAAAGCGCATGGTCGTTTGCGCGAAACAATCAATACAAGTTTGCTAGGGGAGGAAAGCAGAAAATATGAAATCACCTAAATTATCCATCGTCCGAGTTCTATCTTTTCTGATCGTTGCAATGCTAGTCGTTGGTATGCTACCAACACTTGCGTTTGCAGGAAATGATAGCAAGAGCAAAAACTCTTATTCATTTACCAAGAATTGCAAAGTAAAATCCACGTTTCTGGATAAGTGCAGCAAATCTTCATCAAAGGCGTTTAAATGCAAGGATGATGATAAGAAAAAAGACAATGACAAGAAGAATTCATGCGTAAACATTAAGTGCAACGACAAAGACAAAGATAAGAACAAGAGCAAAGATAAGTGCAAAGACAACGACAAAGACAAAGATAAGAACAAGAACAAATGCACCAAGTGTGGCAAAGACAAAGACAAGTGCAAATGCAAAGACAACGATAAAGACAAAGACAAAGATAAATGCAAAGACAACGACAAGGACAAAGACAAGAACAAATGCACCAAGTGCGGCAAAGACAAAGACAAGTGCAAATGCAAGGATGACGACAAGAATAAAGACAAGTGCAGCAAGTGCGGTAAATCCAAAGATAAGTGCAAATGCAAGTGCAAAGATGATCCAAAACCGCCGGAAGATCCAAAGCTAGAATTTGAGTACACAAATAGCATTGCAACAAACGGCGACACAGCTCTTGGAGTACGCGCAGATGACGGCGCCGTTTTCCAGTGGAGTATCGACGCTTCTCCGGCCTACAATAATCATACACAGGTTCCAAATCTGATTGACGTAGTCTCTGTTGCTTGTGCAACTGATCACAATCTAGCTCTCAAGTCTGATGGTACAGTTTGGGCATGGGGTGGCAACCGCTCCGGTCAATTAGGCAACGGTACAAATGATGCATCCAGTACTCCTGTCCAGGTTTCTGGATTAACCGGAATTGTTGCAATTTCTGCCGGAGATTCTCATAGTGTTGCCGTTAAATCAGATGGTACAGTTTGGTCATGGGGCAGCAACGATCAGGGCCAATTGGGAAATAACTCAAATACGGCCAGTAATGTACCAGTGCAAGTTACCGATATTACCGATGTTACCTCAGTAAGCGCAGCTGCAAATCACAGCGTTGTTACCAAGGGTAATGGTACTGTTTGGGCATGGGGATCTAGCAGAGCCATGTTTGGTGCCGGCCAGAATTCATCACTGGTTCCTCGTCAGATAACTGCAACCAATCTCGATGGAATAAAGTATGTTGCCACTAATACCAATCAGTTCCTTGCTATTGATGAAAACGGAATTGTTTGGGCTTGGGGCTCCGAGATGGGTCAAATTATTGAAGAACCGGAGGAGCAATACACAGCAGTCGAGATCATGGGAGTTAACAATGCTGTTGCAGTGTCAGTCTGTGCGACAAACGCTTCAGTTGTTACTTCCGATGGATCAATCTATTCATGGGGCACCAATGACGGAATAGTAGATGTTGTCACAGAATTCACCCCAACTAAGATAGGAGTTGTTGGTTCAAGTATTTATGGAGTTGTTGCATCAACAAGTTCATATGCTTTGTCAACCGATGGTTCTGTGTGGGTATGGGGAGACTATGGCGTTGCTATCGGTGGTCAAGAGACCGTAGATGCACAAAAAGTTCCTAACCTTAATTTGGCCTAATACTTAAAACTATTTAACACACTATATACCGATAGTAGCTAGAGCCGTCTCCCAAAAGGCGGCTCTTTCTACATAATCAATTGCTTTTATATTCAAATTATGCAAATACAAATAGATTGCTTAAAAAATCAGCGGAAATTTAAGTGTGAAAACCCTTGCTTACCTGCATTACTTTGCGGTAACATAGTCTGCTGTCGTTTTGGAACCCATTTAGAAAGAGTAGTTTTTGGGCAAGGAAGATGCAATCGAACTAGAAGGCACCGTGATCGAGCCATTGCCGAACGCGATGTTTAAAGTCGAATTAGAGAACGGACATGTGGTGCTGGCGCACGTTTCAGGGAAGATGCGCATGCACTATATTCGCATTTTACCAGGCGACAAAGTAACGGTGGAGCTATCACCGTACGACTTAAGTCGGGGACGAATAATCTACCGATACAAGTAACGAGTGGGCTTAAAACCGCTCATTTGTGTATGGACGATCGCCCTTGGTCATCCATAAAACACGAAACTGTTTTACATAAGGAGTAGTCACAAACCGCTCTAGAACTGTTAGCAAGGCCTTTTATTTAGACAATACGCGCCTGCGGCTGCGGCGAGAAGATAGATAAAATGCAGAAAAACTGAAGGGAATAAAGCTATGAAGGTACGTCCTTCGGTAAAAAAGATGTGCGATAAGTGCAAAATCATCCGGCGTCATGGTCGGGTTCTCGTCATTTGTGAGAATCCTCGCCATAAGCAACGTCAGGGCTAAGGAGGAAGTCAGTGGCCCGTATTTCTGGTGTCGACCTCCCGCGTGAGAAACGTGTTGAGATCGGCCTTACTTACATCTATGGTATTGGTCTAACGACCGCAAAACAAATTCTTGCCGAGGCTAAGGTAAATCCGGATACTCGTGTTAAGGATCTCACTGAAGAAGAGACTGTTCGTCTTCGTGAATACATCGACAAAAACCTCAAGATTGAAGGAGACCTTCGTCGTGAGGTTTCACAAAATGTTAAGCGACTTATGGAAATCGGCTCCTATCGTGGCCTGCGTCATCGCAAAGGCCTGCCGGTTCGCGGACAACGTACGCATACAAATGCCCGTACACGCAAAGGTCCGCGTAAGCAGATAGGAGGCAAGAAGAAATAATGGCTGCCAAAAAACAGGTGCGTACCCGCATCAAGCGCTCAGAGCGTAAAAACATTGCTGTGGGTCAGGCACACATTAAATCAACATTTAACAACACTATCGTTTCGCTTACCGATCCTCAAGGAAACGTGATCACTTGGCAATCTGCCGGTACAGTTGGGTTTAAGGGCTCTCGTAAGTCCACACCATTTGCCGCTCAGATGGCTGCAGAAGCCGCCGCTAAGATCGCCCAAGAGCACGGTCTGCGAAAGGTGTCTGTCTTTGTTAAAGGTCCCGGCTCCGGCCGTGAGACCGCCATTCGCTCGCTTCAAGCCGCAGGGCTTGAGATCGCAAGCATTCAGGACTGTACACCAATCCCACACAACGGCGTGCGCCAGCGCAAGCGCCGTCGCGTTTAGTAACGAAGGGACAACTTAAGATGGCAAGATATACAGGCGCAGATTGTAGACTCTGCCGCCGTGAAGGAAACAAACTATTCTTAAAGGGAGATCGCTGCTATTCCGACAAATGCGCGGTGGAGCGTCGCCCTTATCCTCCGGGAGAAGCCGGAAGGAAGCGCGCTAAGGAGAGCGAGTATAGATTGCAGTTGCGCGAGAAGCAGCGCACCAAGCGTATCTACGGTCTGTTAGAAAAGCAGTTCCGTGGCTACTATGACCTCGCTAACCGCCAGAGTGGCGTTACAGGTGAAAACCTGCTTCGTATTCTGGAGTCGCGCCTTGATAACGTAGTCTATCGCTTAGGCTTTGCAAAGTCTCGCGATGAGGCTCGCCAACAAGTTCGTCATGGTCATATCCATGTTAACGGACGTCGCGTGGACATCCCTTCTTTTAGGGTCAGATCCGGAGACTTGGTAGCTGTTGCTCCCAAGGCACGCGATATGCTCGTGATAAAGACCTCTCTAATCTCTAACGAGAAGACCGAGGTTCCCCAGTGGCTTGAAGTTGATATCGAGAAGCTGCAAGGCTCGGTACTCGCGCTTCCAGAGCGTGATCAGATCGATCTCGATATTCGCGAGCAACTTATCGTCGAGCTTTACTCGAAGTAATACAATCGGTTAGGAGCGTTTAAACTTATGACAGAGTTCATGAGACCACAAGTTACCGTAGAGCAAGTGAGCGACTCATTAGCAAGGTTCATTGTCGAACCACTAGAGCGTGGTTACGGTCAAACGCTGGGTAACAGCATGCGCCGCGTGCTGCTATCATCGCTGGATGGAGTAGCCGCAACGGCACTATCAATTGAAGGCATTCAGCATGAGTTTTCCGCAGCCGATGGTGTCATTGAAGACGTGACGGATATCGTGCTTAACGTAAAAAGCTTGGTATTTACGTCGCTAGAGACAGTTGAGGAAGTAACTGCCACCGTAAGTGCTGTAGGCCCTGGTGTTGTTACAGGTGCAGACATGGAGATTCCCGCCGGGTTTAGTCTAGTTAATCCCGACCAAGTGATCGCCAACTTGGCAGAAGGCGGCAGCCTTGAGATGAGTGTTCGTATCGGTGTGGGTCGCGGATATATTTCTGCAGAGCGCAACAAGCGTTCAAGCGATCCCATCGGCATCATTCACATTGACTCACTGTTTTCACCGGTTTACCGTTGCACGATGAATGTTACTGATACCCGCGTTGGTCAGCGTACCGACTACGACAAGCTTGTCTTGGAAGTCGAGACCAATGGCGCTATCACACCGCAAGAAGCTGTTGCTCGTGCTGCCAACATCATCAACCAGCATCTGGATGCCTTTATGATGCTTTCCGAAGATGAGCTGGATATTGATGCTCCAAGCATTTTTGCGCCTGAAGGTGCAGGCAACAACACAGATCTCGATAAGCAGGTAGAAGAGCTTGATCTGTCAGTGCGTTCATATAATTGTCTGAAGCGTGCCGGCATTCACTCTGTTCGCCAGCTGTTAGAGTTCTCCGAAAATGACCTGCTTAACATCCGCAACTTTGGCGCTAAGTCTATCGAGGAAGTTAAAGACAAGCTTCAATCGATGGAACTTGGCCTTAAGCCATAAGCGCTGTTGGTGCTTAAGCCGTACGCAAATGATTTAAGGAAAAACAGTTATGAGACATTACAAGAAGGGCCGTAAGCTCGGGACAGATGCGAGCCATACCAAGGCCATTAAAAAGAGTCTTATCGCCAATCTCTTCTTGAACGACCGTATTAAGACCACTTTGGAGCGCGCAAAAGAGATTCGCGGCGATGTAGACCGTGTTATAACATGGGCTAAGCGCGGAGATGTTCATTCTCGTCGTTTGGCTATTGCCAAAATTGGTGATAAGGATCTGGTTGCTGAGATTTTTTCCAAGGTAGCTCAAGGTATGTTTGAGGGACGTCCCGGTGGATACTCGCGCATTATGCGTTTGGGTATGCGTCGTGGCGACTCGGCTACCATTGTTATTATGGAGCTTGTGCAAGAGCCGGTAGCCAAAAAGGCTGCATCCGATAAGGCTGACTCCAAGAAGCCTGCCGCTGCTAAGGGCGGCAAGACTGCTAAAGCTGCTGTAGCCGCTGCGGCTGCAGAAGGAGCTGTGGCTGAGGGCACTGAGGTTGTCGAGACCGATGGTGTAGAGGTTGAAGAAGTGATCGAGGTTGAGGTCACCGAGGCAAGCACCGAAGGCGAGACCGCTGTTGAAACTGCCGAGGCTGAAACTGCCGAGGCTGTTGCTGAGGAAGCTGCGACCGAGGAAGCTGCCCCTGCTGAAAATACAGAAACTGCCGAGGCTGTTGTTGAAGAAGTTGCGGCAGAAGAAGCTGTTGTTGAGGAAGCTGCGGCAGAAGAAGTTGCGGCTACTGATGAAACCCCGACTGAAGATGCACCCGTCAAAGAGGACAGCGAAGAGAAATAAAGCTTCGCAGTAAGCTTTAAGCTATTTGGGTTGGTGCCAATATGTCGGCAAATAACATATCAAGCAACGAGCACCTTGAGCACTTATTAGAGCTCAAGGTGCCGTCACGTCTTGGGGCAAAAGATGAGTCGCTATTTAATGTGCGACCACAAGATGCCAAACACGCAAAGACGCAACTTGGGTGGACAGATCTATGTAGCAATCCGCCGCTATCTATTGAAGAGCTTAAAAAGCACGCCGATGAGATACGTGCAGAAGGTCTTGAGGCTGTAGTATTGATCGGCCAGGGTGGATCATCGCAAGCGGCAATGACAATCACTACGCTGCACGAGGATCACGACGAACACAATGTTGCGTTTCGAACGATGGATTCGCTCTCGCCAATCTACGTAAACCACATTTTGGGCAGTTCTGATCCGGCAAAAACAATTTATTTGGTCGCTTCCAAATCCGGCTCAACTATTGAGCCGCTAATGCTCGAGCGTGTTGTTTGGCGATACGTATCGGCGCATCTGGGCACTGCAAAAGCCGCCAAACGTTTTGTTGCCCTAACAGATCCGGGTAGCGAGCTGGAAAAAATGGCTGAGGAAAAAGGCTATCGTTTGGTTCTTTCGACACCAAAAGACGTTGGCGGACGTTTTTCTGCGTTGACGGCTTTTGGTTTATTTCCGGCAGCTTTGGTTGGCTTTAATCTTGCCGAGATTGTTGATTCCACAAAAAGAGTCGAGCAACTCTGCGCAAGCGACAGCATCAATAATCCCGCTTTAATCCTTGCCTGCTTCCTGTATGAAAACTACCTTAATGGCCGCGATAAGTTCTCGCTTATCATGCCTACTTCAGGGCAAGTATTTGGACTTTGGGTAGAGCAACTGGTCGCAGAGTCTTTGGGTAAAGATGGCAAAGGGATACTTCCAAACGTTGAGGTGGATGCAAGCATCTTAAGCGACCCGCGTGATGACAGAAGCGCCATCGTTTATTTTGTAGGCAACCGTGATGGGTTTAAAGAGTCCACAGCACACGTTGATAGCAGCATCCCTACTCTTGAGTATAGTATCGACGAGCCTTATGAGGTGTTTTCTCGTTTCATCATATGGGAGTACGCCATAGTTATGTTGGGCATATTGCTTGATGTGTATCCATTTGGGCAACCGGATGTTGAGATAACCAAGCAATTGGTTCGTGACGTATTGATCAACAAGGATGATGGCAGCAAATCAATTGACGTCCAAGGAGATGACCAGGGGGACGGTTCTCTTGGCACAGACTACATGGAGCTATCTTTTGATTCAGGCGCAGTAAAAACTATGCGGATAAGCAATGCAGTGTTTGAGTGTGAAAACACTGAAACAAGCGAAGAAATAGATATCGACCAAGCTTTGCGCTCGCTGTTTGGTTGCATGGAGAAAGGCGACTATTTTTCGCTCAATGCGTTCTTGCCGTTTAGAGGATATGGCCGTCGCGAAGCATTAGAGCGCATGCGTAATCGAGTGGCAAGTCGCTTGGGTGTTGTGTCTTGCCTAGAGATCGGTCCGCGCTACTTGCATTCAACCGGACAATTGCACAAAGGTGGTCCAAATACCGGAGTATTCTTGGTTATTTCTTCTGACGAAGAAAACGACATCGTGATTCCGGGACAAGGATTTACTCTGGGCACACTAGCGGCAACTCAAGCCCAAGCCGATTTCTCCGCACTAGCCACACGCGGCAGACGCGCGGTTCATGTTCACCTAAAAGGAAATGATTCCGAGACACTCTCACGCTTTGCCGATCGTATCTGTTTGGCAATCAGCGCCAATAAACCCCCACAATAAAAAGCAGCAAGACAGTCGCAACCGAAGGCTGATTGTCTTACTATCATCCTGATAATTCGCTATTAATTAGAGCGACGGAAATCGCAACCGAAGGTTGACTATCTTATTGTCATCCTGAGCGCAGTCGAAGGATCTAACCGTGCGCTTTCTGGACGACATCCGTTGTCGCCCAGAAAGCCTACGTTTAGATCCTTCGGCTACGCTCAGGATGACAAAGCTTCATATGATCCGGAGTTGTTGCTAGAAAGCATAGACACACCAAGGGTAACAAGACTCCCGGTTATCAATGGACACACCCACGCCTATCAGCAGAAATGCATATTTATATCGAAAAACGCAGTAAATTCTATAAATGTTACTAAATTAGAAGCACATGGCGGTTGTATTTCTGCCATTGCCGTTCATCGCGCTATATGGTCATTGACGAAGACACTTTCCTATGATAAATATTAGAACAAGATTCGGATATAAAAAAAATACCGAAAGTCCTGATATATAGTGGATTTTCAGACGAGAAATAAGTGATGTAAGAAATGCATGAAATTTTACAGAAAAAGGCGAGAAAATAAAATGTATATGCATGAATGAGTATTAATTCAAGAGAGGAAATATCCATATGTGCTTATACGAATGAGGAGAACACTCAAAAAATTCTAAGGTACCAACAGCAAGTGAATGGGGATGCGCTTTAGTGGGGCGCAATTGGCGCGAAAGAACAGGGGGAATTTTCTATTGAGCGTAGAAGGGTGAGAAATGAATAATTCGAAAAAAGCGTTTGCCAGGAACAAGAAGAAATGCTTTAGCAGTTTTTTTGGCGTTTTTACTGATAATGCCAACGGTAATCGTTCCGGTGTCTGCGGACACTAAAGAAAGCAGTAAGACCGGTAAGGTTGTTTCGGTAAAAGATAAAACTGCCGGAAGCGAAACGGCTAGCGGGAAAACGACTGCCGGTATCTCCGGGATTTTTGAAGACGTGGCCGCGGAAGAAGAAAAATCGCCCTCGCCAAAGAAGTCAACAAATAAAATCACAACGCTGGCTAACGGCTTAGGCTTTGAACAAGTAGACCCTGACATGGACTACATTGTAAACGGCAACGGAGGAGCTGCTGTTTCTGCGAGCTCAACAGCTTACGTGCGTGTTTACACCGCTGCCGGTTTTGAGCGTGCACACAATTACTCCGGGTTTACCTACATAGAGATTGCGGGCAACTTTACAGTTTCTTCCGCGAACTCTTCGCTCAATGTAATTAACACCAAGAACTTAAGAGTGTTGTCAGGGGCTTCCTTTACCGCGACACTCACGAACTCGTACATGAAAATAACGGGTGATTTAAATGTTGAGGCAAATGCCACGTTCAAGCTCATTGGCACCGGGTCTTCAACCGACTTGCTTACTGTGACCGGCAATACGACCATCAACACGGGCGCTACTTTCCAAAGCTTGCTTAATAACAACATTCTTAGTACTCGCGCAGCGCTTTATCAGATGGGCAATATCACTCTTAATAGCCCTAAAGAGTTTACGATATTTCAAAGTAACGGACAATGCGTAGCTAAAACTGTAGATGGCAAAAAGTTCATTTTTAATGACATGGATTCACTTGCGACATGGGAAAGAAATCTTGGTAGCACTTACTCGGAATCCTTTACCAACCCCAGAGGTGTTTTTAGCAGAAGTGATGGGCAGCCGTTTAGTGGGGAAGTAAAGTTCACCTATTCGAGCAGCGGATACGGACAAATTGAGGGATACCCCACAACCTCCACTATGAACGATGTGTCAGCCAAAGACTTTAGTACCGGCAGCGCTGTGGATATACCCGGTACTGTTGGCAAGCGCAATGCCTTCCAGTGGAAC
>QMCD01005752.1_pt1 | contig 10360 bp, 9 predicted proteins | sample 1821841 | NCBI WGS metagenome assembly QMCD01 (sample SAMN01991225, study PRJNA193472) | Termite gut metagenome, whole genome shotgun sequencing project. | isolation source: worker | host: Macrotermes natalensis
ATCGGAAATATGCCTACGCAGTTTCCGCCTGTGGCCGAGGACTATCCTCGAACATGCAACAATCCGGGGCCGGTCGATTGCTCGCCGGGCGGATGTACGATGGTTTTGAGCGGCATCGACGCGATGCGTCAGGTTGCCCCTCACTTTTAGGAGTATAGCATTTCAAAGTATGCGGGTCAAGCCTTCGAACAAAAAATTTTAATTATTTTGCCTAATCGGCTTATTGTGAACGCCGACCGGCGTAACCCGAATAGAATCAATGAATTGCGAGCAAATATCGTTCGGCAATTAAGGATGGTGCTTGTTTTGCCGATTGTCGTGGTCGTAACGATTGCTTTCCCCCTTTGTTTTCAAGGGCGAACACGCGATCCGGTGAACCAATTCGTCCCGACTAGCCCGGCCAAAACCATCGCCGCCCCGATTAAATGGCAGGCGTGGATCGCTTCGCCGAGGCAGAAATACCCGACGAGAATAGCAATCACCGTCGACAGATTCAGGAAAAGTGTCAGTCCCGCCGAGGTCAGCCGGTTCAAGGCGAGGCTAGCGAATACCGTGGTCAGGAGTGATGAAAACAGGGCGAGGTACAGAATCGCCGTCGTGAACGTCAAATCGGAAAATGGCGTGAAGACCGTCGCCCAAGTTCCGTGGACGGCATGGTGAACCAGCGAGGCGAGCGTGAACGCGACGGTTCCAACGATCATCAAATAGTAGGTGATCTCGAAGGTCGTGAACCGGCGAACGAGGACGCGATTGAGGACCGCATAGCCTGCCCCGGACAGAGCCGAGAGCAGGATCAGAACGATCCCGACGATATTACCCGGATCGAACGAGGCTCCTTTTTGATACGCAATATAAATGGCTCCGGCGACGGAAAGTAGGATCGAAAAGCACTGAATCGGGTTGTACCGCTCCCGGCTGAACATCGCCGCAATGATCGCCGTGAAGATCGGCCCCGTCGCCGCCAGAATTCCGGCTTCGCCGGAGGTCGCATAAAGAAGGCCGAATCCCTGAAATAGGAAGAAACCTAACGGATAGCAGCACCCCATCGGCAAAAGCCGCAACGAATTTTTCAGGTCGAACCGGGGCCGGATTCCCTTGAGCTTGGCATAGAGAACGCAGGCAGCCAAGGCGAGAAGAAAGCGGAACGCCAACGTATCGACCGGCCCGGCCAACGTCACGGCGACCTTCACAAAGGAGAATGAAAGCCCGATGATGATCGCATTCGCGATAGCGAGACAGTACGCCGCGAACAAGGGAAAAAGATGGTCGGAATCGGTTTTCATCGGGTTCTCCAAGGCGAATGAGCCGAAATTTTATCCGACTTCGCCCGGGGCGTCGATGGGAACTTGGCCGAAAAACCGCCGACACGGGCCAACGAGGTGGGAATTGGCCCGAACTCCGACCGGCGAAAAAGAATGCGACGGACCGCATCACGTCGCGTCGACGAGGGATTTCACGAAAAACGGCTTCTTGCAACCGCCGGGGCATCCGAGTACAATGGGGGAGGTCGATACTTCCACCCGATTTGAGAGGTTTTATGAATTGATCCAACCCGGCGCGTTGCCGGTTACCAATCTGTTTTCGCAAATATTTGCCCTTGAACCATCATTTTGATGGGGCTTCTTCCACATGCGACCCGGCCTTGCCGGATTGGAAGAGACACTTGGCCATCAGGCACTTGCGTTCCCTCTAAATATGAGGGGCGTCATGCTGATGGCTTGCGAAGCTCCGTGCGGCGGGCAACCGTCGTGTTGGTGCGCGCAAGCAGCGTCGCTCTGGTAGTGCGGGGGGAGTCTTCGCTTGGGAACCACATGACGTTCCCTCTTCTTTTTTGAAGACGGCTCTCGTCTTTTACTTGTCGATATTTCCCTTCCGACAAGCCCCTTACTGCAAAATCCCATGCCAAGCCACGATGAATTTTTCGACGTCTATTACGACATCGGCGAGTCGCTTTTCGACCGCATCCGTTCCATGATGGATTGCTTTTACAGCGCCGAACCACGAACGCCGGACGACCTCGCCGCCCTGAAAACGATCCGCGACCATGTCGTCCGGGCCGTCGCCGAGATGGAAAGTATCATGCCGGAAAGCGTTTTTCGCGATCTTGAGACAATTCGGGGTGGCGAGGCCGAAGACGACTCCGAACTCCAATTGCCGCCGTTTTTCGCCGAACTTGCCGAAAAAATCGCGGCGCTCGACGGCTATGTCGATCATTTGACGCGAAGCATGAAGGTGTACGATAACGACCATCCCGAAGGGTTTCCAAATTTGCAATTGGACCACCTGGCGCACCTTCGCGGCCTGATGATCCTGGTGAAACTGGGGTGCTGTTCGACTTTCAAGACGACGCCAAATCGCTCCGGGAAACGAAGGAATGCCTTGAAATTCTCGGCATCAAACCGGCGCCGAAGGCATGAAACAAGCTCCCGCCACCGTCGCCCGTGTCGCCGCCGAGGACGGCTTGGGACGAAAACCCGGCTTCCCGCGACAAACGCGATATGGGGCCAGTCCGGGCGTCAGGCGGGCTAGGGCCGAAAACAGTAAAACGGAGAAAATCACAGACTGCCGAGCGGCACCGAATTTCGCTCCAGCGGGGCGCGGGGGAGGATGGGAGCCGACCTAACCGATTCGGGACAAAGAGTTTGAACGCCGCCCGGCGAGAGCAGTTCGCACGGTTTCGGCAGGAGGGAAGAACCAAGAAAACCACTGACCATCAAAAATGCCCCCCCCCCTTAACACTTTATCGCCTATTGCATACTCTGCCCGGTTGCGATAGAGTACTGCTCATGGATCACTGCACTTTCCAAAAACAGTGGCGAATCAACTTGCATAAAATGCAATAAATCACGCAATTTGCCGATTGTATCGCCGAATTAAATGCGACTTTGCTCAAAACGCTCCCCTTGAAAAACTGATTCACCAAAAATTAGCCTCTTTTATTCTTTACTTGGCGAAAACCGATCATTTGCCGAGAAAATTTGTTGCGTTTTTCTTGTTTGGCGGTTTATGCAACATGGCATTGCAATATGAAATTAATTCATTTAACAATAATTTGTCTTGTTTTTCTGGCCATTAGTAGTGCGGTGGGGGCGTTCGTTATGCTTAATAATACAGGCGTGCCCAAGGCTAGGTTTCTCATTTGTTCGGAACCAATCCAAGAGTTAGGAATTCTTCAAGATGGCGAAACACGTTCGTCCAAGTTCGTGCTTGAAAATGTATCAAATAGCCGTATCAGAATCCACAGTGTTGTAGCTTCTTGTGGCTGTACCACTTGGACAGTGGGAAGCCGTGAACTTTCACCGGGCCAAAAAACAGATTTAGATATATTGTTTAATTCTTCTGGCAAAGCAGGACGTTTGATGCTTTTAACAGCGGCGAATTATGAAGTTCTTGACACCAAAGAGAATCGTTCCTTACAAGTACGAATGAATGTGGAGGTTGAGCCGGACTATGAATGTATTCCAGACGAAATCGTTTTCTACCCACACAATTCTCTAAAGCAGATTGTCGAAGTAAGACCAATTAATGCGCAACACATTGAAGTCTTAGACGCAACCATCTTCAAGAGATTTTTTTCAGTCGAGGTTAAATCTGCCGAGGATACAGATCAAAAAACTCAATTGTTTGTATGTTTCCATCCTGATAAATATGAAAATGACAGGGGGGATCATGCGGAATTGAATTTAACGATCCTTTGTGATAATGAAAGAGAATCTTATATCCGTATTCCTATCACTCTAAGCCCAAAATGATGAGTTGCCATTTATATAAAAGTATATGGATGCTTGTGCTGATTTTTACCCTTGCGGGTATTATCTGTAATGTTTCCCCCGTAAACGCTCGTAATTCATCAGAAAACGCCGATGCTTCACAAGATGCTCAAAAACTTGTACGTAAGGTTCTGAATGCAAGAAAAAAATTACAGTCTGGTGAGATAATCTTGGAAAAAACCTGTTTCAAAAGCGAACACGGGGAGGATGAAGAGAACATTCGAACCCATTATTCCATGCTTTTTAAACCGGAAATGTTTAGAATAAAAAAATATTATACCTCTCTCAATAGCTCGACCGTTTCCGCTTCGCACCCCTATGTCGAAGTCATTTGGAATAAGGGACGCACGATTCGAGTTCCGTTTGAAGATCGTTTTATGGTCACAGACATAGAAAAACAGGTTATCCCTCTTTCTTCTTACGGTTTATTCCAACCGTGGCTCTTGGGAATATGTCCAAGAGCGATTTCCTTGTTGAAAAATTTTGATTTTGACATAACCTTATTATTGTCCGACAAAGCAACCGACGTTGTGATTGTGTCGGATTTTTATGATAATCAAGCCGTCCAAAAACTATCCTACACCGTTCATGAGGAGGGTATTGGCTACCATGAACAGAATGATATCTGGATAGCTCCCCATATGGATTACTCTGTTTTGCGAAGCGAGTCAGTTTCGCGATATTCGAATGACAAGATAATTAAAACCATTTTTACGACAAAGCCCAAACTTTATGACAAATTTTGGTTTTCAGAGGAAATTCGAGTTGTTGAATATGTAAACGATATTATTGTGAACGATGAAGTGGTTAAGGTCGTAAAAGCAGCGTTTAATCAGTCAATTTCCGATCTGGTCTTTGAGCTTGAATCTTTGGATATCCCAACAGGCAGGCAAGTGTCTCGTGACGGGACATTGAAGTACTGGGACGGTCAATCGTTGTCCGACACTTACATAGCGCCAGAAGTAGATTTTACAAATTCTCATTCGAACAGAAAACGGTGGGGATATATATTGGCTTTGAATGCTGCTCTCTGTGCTTACATTGCCTTTAGGTTGTACGTTCAATCTAAAAAACGACATGCAAAATTCAATTCCGAAGAAGAGGAGCCCAAAAAATGAAAAAATCACCGAAATGGTTGGCGGTACTTGATGTTTGTGTAATCTTTATTGTGTTCTTTTTTTGTTGTAGCAGCTATATTATGTCGGCATGCAACAAGCATAAACCATCAAGTAACGGAGCATGTATTCCAACCAATGTGAAAAGTTGTGGTAAAATTCAATCGAGGGTTTGTGACGGATCAGAAGGTCCTGATTCCACGATGAAAATCGATAAAACTTGTACGCCTGGTGGCGCGGCAGCAACTGATCACTGTGTTATGGCAGCGGTTGAATGCGGATATTGGTATAAATGTAAACTTGTTGGCTCAAACTGTGGAAATGGTGACACTGTGAAAATAAAGGTAAAAAAAGAACTTGGACCTGGAGAGGCGGAGATGGGGCCAACGTATGTTGATGTTGATAAGCCTTATGAAGCATCAGAGGCAACAAGCACCGAATGCCCACCGGACTTGCCCTAGCTCGACTCATACGAAATCATCATGTGTCATAGAGGATACAGCAGTCGGTATTCCGACGACTTTGGTAACGAGGCAGCCAGGCACTTGATGATCGAATAGGTGGCATGAGTGATGATCGGAGAGAGAAGTGTCGTCGGTTCCTATTGAGCCAACGGTGCTTCCATTTTCTGGCCAATCTCAATTCAAAAACAACGCGATTGTTGCCCCTGATACTATTGAATATCAGGGGCAATGTAAGGAAGATTCATCAATTTCATAAACCCATAGTGAATATCCGATCATCGCGATTGGTTCTTTTCCTTTTAACCAATCGTATCTTACTTCTTTATCGAAAAGCTGGTTGACTCCGATAATGATCCACCCATTCGTCATTTCGGAAGGCGGGATACCTTCTGATTCGATTCCCAGCTTATCGAGTGACATGGCTTGTTCTGCGGAAATATACAGCGGTCCCGCTTCCGGATGTTGCTTGATCCATCTTTTCAGGTCGTATAAATCCTGTCCCCAGTCGATGTTACTGCCAAGTAAGTATCGCGGCCATTTTTGAGGTTTACGCCGATCACCGCGTCGAAATCCTCTTCCTTCATGCGCGCCAGCAGCCCGTCGCGCGTGATGCCCGCGTTGTTGACCAGTATGTCGATCCCACACTTTGAGTCGTTGAAACAGTCTTGCTGATGAAGATATAGAGAAACGGCAAAATCAAAACAATGTATCGCGGGTGAAGGGAAAACCCGTCCTGGCTACTGATAAATACAAAAATCAGTATCGCAGGCAAAACATAGGTGATTTCATTTCGAGTATCGATGTTTTTGTTGCGAAAATGTGTCGTCATAAATAGAGCCAGTACTGCCAGTGCCCATACAGGCAAAGGCTCCTTGAGTAGTAATACATAGCCATAGTACCACCACCAGCCGTGGTCGGACCAAACGCCTCGGGCGTAAGATTCGATTCCTTTCTCAAAATCGATCTTCTGAGTATCGATCCCTTGGACAAATTCCGCTGGCAAAGGAACGGGGATATTGCCGATCCATAAATCCGCAAACCGGTTGCCCGGTCTTGTGGGTGTGTCCTTTTGTATTTTCGTACCGGTAAGCGTCCCGCTGATAAACCGGTAATTCTTGAGCTGCTTGAAGGAGCCATCAAAGCAATATCCGGCGTTAATGACATAAACGGCTAAAAGGAAGATCGATACAAACTGCTTCCAGGGAAGGCGCTGTTCTTCATTCTCTTGCCAAATTTTCCAAATGCCAAACAATACGAGCCAGACTGGAAAAGCAATGATCCAAGTCATTTTCGTCAGAGGCATTAGACCGAGGAACGCTCCTGCCACGATTGCCCTCCACCAAGTCGGCTTTTTGAGCCAATGCCAAAAAGTATAAAGACCGACGATTCCCATTGACGCTGCTGCAATATCGGGGCATATCGTCGCTCCCCATCCGAGAGCAAGCGGCGAGAAGGTCCAAAGTACGGTAGACATCACTCCCGACCATTCGCCATACAGTTCCGAAGCAAAACGGAAGCCGAAATATCCGCCTAAAAGAACCAATGGGATACAGGCAAGCCGTGCAAGAAAAATATAAACTCGGACATGGTCAAACTCATTTGCCTCGATGAATGCAGAGCCAATTGACCATTCATGCCTGTCTTGTAATCGCGGCGAATAATCCTTCCAGTCATAATTGGGATTACAAAAGAAGGCTATGGGAGCTCCGGCAAGATATCGGGTAAGTGGCGGATTGACATGGAACACATCATATTTACCGGTTTGCCAGTAATAGACCGAAGCCCCCAAGTGAGCGACTTCGGTACGATTCGGGCTTGTATGCCAGGATAGATATCCGAGAAGCGCACCTTGGATACACAGCAGGCACACCGCTACCAAGAATGAAAAATTTCGACATCCGGTATATTTCTTGAGCCGCTGCAACATTCCCTGAAATATGGTGTGGTGGATGTATTCGATTCGTCACGTCGATTGTTTTTCGACGTAAATTCGCTAGAATGGACGTATTGGCTTTTGGAATCCCGGCTCAAACAAGCGCAATGGTTCACGATCATGTCAGTCGATAAAAATTCAAATCCGGAATCGAATTCGTTTTTTGAGAAAAACTGGGCATATATCGTCCTGTTTCTAATTGCGATAAACGTCTATTATTTCTTTTTTTATGACTCGGATTCTTTTTATGGCCCTTCGAATTCCGTGTGGTATGCCGACTTTCGATTTTGGCCGCAGTGGATATCAGCCTGCTGTTGGCTGGCGGTCGCTTGGGGAGTTGCCTCCACGATTTTTTCGATCTTGATTTCCCAAAACAAGGACGGGCTGTTTTTGATTCGGCGATCTTTTTATCAAAAAACAATATCCTTCTTTTTCATCACTTTGATCGGCCTTGTTTGGTACAGTTATTCTACGTTGCCACTCGCCACCGTTTTTTTTCCGCTGATATCGCCCCTCGTTGATTACGTTCATCATCATTATACCATCCCGCTTGCCGATTACTATACGACCGGCGAGGGAGCGAATCCACTTTTTTGGCCCGCAGTAGGCGTTATTGTCTTTATCGTACTGTTCGTCGTTTGGCGAGTTTGGTTTTATCTCAGGCGTTGGAAACAGGGGCGAACAACAATGGCTTTGCTGTTGATCGTTACCCTGCCGATAGCTTTGGGCGCGGCTGATCCGATTCCGGCTCAGCCCAAAAAAGTTGAAACGTCCGTAGGGATTTACGATGTCCAATCGAAGGGCGATTTGCTGAATTTTTCTGCGGAAGATATCCGCGAGCTGGTCAAAATTGAGGATGATCGAATTCGCAGTGCCGGAAAACCGCCACACCCGATCCTTGTTTACTGTTTCGAGGAACGGTCGTTTCAGTATACCGGAGGCAAGTATGATAATGCGGAGATCAAATATCGACTTCGAGTTCCCCCAAAAATTACCCCCGGCAAAAAATATCCGCTGATCATTCATCTGCATGGTGTTGGCGAAGCGGGAAACGATAATACCCTTTCGTTGGCGCATCTTCATTCCGTGCTTCCTCTCATGGTCGGCCCCGACCAGCAGGACTTTTTTCTGTTGGTAACGCAATGCCCGAGTAACAGTCGTTACTGGGAGTTTTCTGAAAACAAGGACGGCAATTTGGATGTGATGCTGGCTGCCTTGGAAAATGTAACTAATAATTTTCCTATCGATGACCAAAGAACAAGCGTGTTCGGTTTGAGTAGCGGTGGTTATGGTGTGTGGCTTTTGCTTCTTGAATACCCGGAAAAATTCTCTGCTGCCGCTATCGCATCGATTTCTGTTCCCGATAGCCCTTATTTGGCAAAGCTGACCAGTTTTCCAATCTGGGCGTTCAGAAATAAATCGGATAGTAGTGCATCGGTCAGTTCGAACCGCCAAGCGATGCGTATCATCAACGGCTCCGGCGGCTACATGAAATTGACTCAATTCGACTTGGGCGGTCACGCCGCATGGCGACCTGCAATGGACGAGTATAACTGCTTCGCTTGGATGATCGCTCAAAAACGAGGCGGTTGGTTTAATCCGCCGCCGGAGCGAAAGGTTTACACCTATCGCTCCATGTCAAATTGTTTCTTTTCCTTTTTCCTGCCGTTGGGCCTTGCGGTGGGTTTATTTGCCTTCCAGCGGACGGCCCTTTGCGAACGGCTCCATGAACGGATTGCAGACCGACTTTATCGGCGTTGGGGCGAGGAGGATGAGGACGACGAAGAATATGAGGACGATGATGAGGAAGCGGCCGATGATTTTCGAATTCTCACCGACATTACCGGCACGAAAAATATCAAGGCCAAAATACTGGGATTTCAAGGCGACGCCGTGCGGATTGAGTCGCCGGAGGGAAAAATCGCGTTGGCTCCAATCAAGCAGTTTTCGGTGGCCGATCAGGAATTGTTACGAAAAATACAGGTCGAACAACCGCTTCCCGAAGGTTTCCGCAAGTGGTCCAACATTTCCGGTACGCAAACTTTCGTCGCAAAATTCATCGGCTTTCAAGGGGAGGACAAGGTTCTGCTCCAGTCTCAGACCGGGAAAACAATGCCCGTTCCGATCAATCAATTGGGTGTAACGGAACAGGACTTTTTGGCAAGTCAACGGGAACAATCCCCGGTCCAACTGCCTCCTGATGGCTTCCGCATTTGGACCGACACGACCGGGGCCAAGAAGATCACGGCGAAGCTGGTCGAAATATTGCCGGACGGCAAGATTCGGCTGGAATCGCAGGCCGGAAAGGCCATGGCCGTCAATCCGAAGTTTTTCTGCGAGGCCGACCAGCAATGGATTCGGAAACAACAGCCGTCTAATTGACTTTCTCGGCGACCGGCTTCGAGTCCGCGATACTGCCCAAGGCTCCCCACGCGCCGAAGGGCGATTGGCCTTCCTTGAGGCATTTTTTGTTCGTAAAATCGCCGCCGCAATCGATGTCGTTGGAAATGAATCGTACCTGGCCGTCGAGCATCAAGGCGTTGACGCCGGTGACATGATAGCTGGTCGGTGGAGCCAACAGCGGCGACTGGTCGTTACCTCGTGTGGCGCAACTCGGTCCGTTGGGCGGCATAATCGTATTGGTCGACGTGAAAACATGCATTCCGTCTGCCCAACGGCCACCAGTCCATCCCCGGTTGATCTTGATGATATTTTCGTCACCCACATAATAGCCACCCTCAGCCGTTTTCCAACACAAGCCGACGTCCTGCTTTTCGAGGTTTTCGCTGATCGCTTCGCCCATATCGAGTCGAACACCGCCTTTCACACTGACTTTTTCAGGGACTTCCTGAATTCCTTTGACCGCGTCGCCGCGAATCTCCGCCGAATAAATGGCCGAGTCACGGAGCGGACAAACGCAGCGCTCGCTCATCGCCAGCGTGTTCGAAAGGCCGTCGGCGACCGCCTCATAATTGATCCAAACGCCCGGAATAAAGGCCCCGCGACTGAATTTTTCGTCCTGGCCCGTAATCCAGTCGCCGTGCGAAAAGACGTAATTATTGTAACCGAGCAGGAACG
>QMCD01010320.1_pt1 | contig 10358 bp, 7 predicted proteins | sample 1821841 | NCBI WGS metagenome assembly QMCD01 (sample SAMN01991225, study PRJNA193472) | Termite gut metagenome, whole genome shotgun sequencing project. | isolation source: worker | host: Macrotermes natalensis
TACATAAACAAAAAATTCTGCTTGCCTCGCCGCAGGCGGCGCACTCCGGGACGTTACACCATCGCGGTGGATGGCCTCGTGTCGAAACCCTTTGCGATCGGTGATACGGCCTATCTCGCCCTCGCGTGGAAAACGCTCAACTTCTTCTACGCCGAGCGTTGCGGATGGCATCAGCCGGGCATTCACATCGAGTGTCATCAGGATGTGTTCTCGGTCCATCCCGACGGCCGCACCATCAGCGTTACGGGTGGATGGCACGACGCCGCCGACCTGACCCAGGGAGTGGGCAACACCGCCGAAGCGGGCATCGCGATCCTCGAAATGGCCGCGGCGGTGAAGGACAAGGACTGCGAACTGTACGAACGCCTGTTGGAAGAGGCGCGCTGGGGACTCAACTGGACGATGCGCACGCGTTTCGGCGACGGCTACCGTCACGGCGGAATGGTCGTGAGCATCTGGACGAAAAACATTCGCGGCGACAAGGACGATATGCAGAACCAGGCGGGCAACTCGCCGGGCGACAACCTCATCGGAGCGGCCTATTGCGCCCTTGCGGCTCCGTTCTTCGAAGAGTCCGACCCCGTGTTCGCACGCTGGTGCAGAGTGTGCGCCATCGAAGACTTCGACTTCGCGATGGAACTTATGGGACGCCCCTGGGGAAGGAAATACAAGGAGGTCGATATGAGCGGACTCGTCGCCGTGACGGCAATGCACCTCTATCGCCTCACTGGCGAGCAGAGGTACCTCGACACCGCGGCAAGCTACGCTCTGCGCATAATGGCGTGCCAGCAGCTCGAACGCCGTACCGATTGGTTGATGCCCCTGAGAGGATTTTTCTGGGAAGACAGCAAAAAGCAGCGCGCGATAAGCTATTATCACCGCAGCGAGGAGCAACTGATGATGCAGGCTCTCGCAATGCTTTTGGAAGACGCTCCCGACCATCGCGACGCTCCGAAATGGATGGAGTCGTGCCGTGCCTATGCCGACTATCTGAGAGAAACCTCGCGCGTGATGGAGCCTTACGGTATTCTTGCGGCCGCCATTTACGAGGTCGACAACACCGATTATTCAAACTTCTCGCACGAGGGCGACCGAAGTCAGGGCGCACCCACTATGGAGGAGTACAACGCTCAGGTACGTAACGGCATCAAGCTGTCGAAAACCCACTATCTGAGGCGTTTCCCGGTGGCATACCAATTCCGCGGATTCCACGCCATCAACCTCAGCAAGGCCAAGGCGGCGGTTATTCTGTCGCGTGTGCTGGACGATCCCGAGTTGCGGGACATCGCCACTCGCCAACTCGAATACGTGGTCGGGTTCAATCCGTTCGCCGCAAGCACCGTCTATGGCGAAGGCTATGACTATCATCCGCTTTACGGTGCCTATGCGGGCGACGTCGTGGGCGCGGTTCCCGTGGGCATCGAAACTTTCGAGAACGATGACGAACCTTACTGGCCGACACAAAACAATTGTACCTACAAAGAGATCTGGATGCTGACCACCGCGAAGACGCTCGGACTCGTAGCGGAACTGTTCAGATAAAGCTTTACATACGAACCCGATGAGAGCCACCCCTATCTCCGCAAACCGTGTCGCGGCGATCGACGTGTTCCGCGCCATCACGATGCTGTTAATGTTGTTCGTCAACGACTTTGCGGGATTTGAAAACATCCCTCATTGGCTGGAGCATGCCGGCAGAACGGAGGATATGATGGGTTTTTCCGACACCATCTTTCCGGCGTTTCTCTTCATTATGGGGGTGTCGATACCGTTTGCCGTTCGAAGCCGCCTGCGAAAGGGCGATCCGTTGCTCCGGGTGGTGTTACACATCGTTCTGCGCACGGTGGCACTCGTGGTTATGGGAGTTTTCTCGGTGAACTACGACTCGATGGACGCGGCGGCTATGGGAATGGCACGTCCCTGGTTCGCGATACTGATGACCGTGGCGTTCTTTCTGATATGGGCTGTTTATCCCAAGACCGCGACCGGATGGAAGCGGACACTATTTACCGTGCTTAAAGTAGTCGGGGCCGGGATACTCGTCTGGCTTTTCACTATTTACGCCGGGCGCGGCGGCTCGGGCTTCGGAACGCGCTGGTGGGGTATTCTGGGACTTATCGGTTGGACATACATCATCTGTGCGGCGGTCTATCTCATTGTGCGCGATCGTGTGGTTTGGAATTTTGTAGCCTGGGGTCTCATTGTCGCATACTGCATCCTCCACTCTGCCGGACTCGTCGGCAACCCCATTCCGGGAGGCATCACGCTGCACGCTTTCGGTATCTCGGGGCTGCTCGTATCGTCGCTGATGAAACGTTACGCGTCGCCCGCCTCGCCGTGGAAATTCTTCGGATGGCTGGCGGGCATCGCGGCGGTGATGACAGTGGCGGGATTTGTGGCACACAATTTTTGGATCGTATCTAAGATTCAGGAGACGCCGACGTGGTTGTTTTGGTGTCTGGCGATGTTTCTGCCGCTGTTCGGACTGATATATTGGCTGACCGAGACACACGGCAAGGCGGGTTGGTTCCGCGCGATAGCGCCCGCCGGTACCGTGACCCTCACCTGCTATGTGATCCCCTACGCCTGGTACGGCGTGCAGTCGCTTCAGGGGATTACCAGGCCCGGATTTTTCGCCTCGGGTGTGTGGGGACTCGCCGGTTCGACGATCTTCGCTTTCGCGGTGGTCTGGCTTGCGGGCCTTCTGAACAAATATCTGAAAGTCAGGCTTAAAATTTAGACCGCCGCGGATGATTGTTGATTTTGGTATGGTATTTGTCGTTATCCGACAGCAAGTTATTTCGAACCTTAAAACATATCAAAATCATGGCAGGCATCTACAATTCGATCATGTCGCTCATCAGGCCGGGGCGCATCGCAACGGCGGCGGCAACTCTCGACGAGACCGAACACAAGGTCTCGGCGGCAAACGACATTATTCTTCCCGCGCTACTTGCGCGTATGCTCAAAAAAGGCGATAAGCCCGAGATCGAAGAGGTCTTCAAAGAAGGCAAGAAACTCAAGATCTGGGAAAATTACGACAAGATCTGGGAAGGAAGCGGCATCGACACCCACGTCAATATCGGCGAAAGGATGGAAAACCGCCTTCTGGGAACCCACGATCCGAAATTCAACTCGATGGTCGGACACAAGACAGGCATGAAAGCCGGACACGCCGACCGTCTCACCAACTGGGTCGCGGGCACCGTCGCGGCATGGTTCAGCGAGCAGATCGCCGACGGTGTATCCTATAAGACGTTGCTGAGCCGCCTCGCCGGGGAAAAAGCGGAACTTCGCAAAGACATTCCGGCCGACATCATCGCCGAGCTCGGACTGGGCCACACTTTGGGTGCGGTCTCGACCCACAAGCCGGCCCCTGCGCCCAAGAAGAAATCTCTGGCGTGGCTGTGGTGGTTGCTGGGCATTCTCGCCCTTCTGCTCATAATCTTCTTCTGCGTACGCTCGTGCTGCCACAAAAAGGAGGTTGCACCCCTCCCCGAAGAGGTGGTCGAAGTGAGGGAGGTTCGCGTCGCTCCGAAATACGAGGCAGTGCCTATGGTTATCGACGGAATGAACATAACCATGTACACCGGTAATATGGAAGAAGCCGTCGAGGCGTTCCTGAAAAGCGATAAATTCAAGAACGCGACCGACGCGGAACTGAAAACCGTATGGTTCGAATTCTCCGACATCGACTTCGAACACAACAGCGCGACCGAACTTCAGGATACCCATTCGCGCGACAGGCTCGTGGGTCTGGTAAACGTTCTCAAGAAATATCCCAAGGATAAGATCAAGATCGGTGCGTTCGCCGACAAGACCGGAACTCGCGCCGTTAATTATGCGATCAGCGAAAAACGCGCCGAAACCATCAAGGCGACCCTTGTGGCGGCAGGTTTCCCCGCGGCTAACGTCACGATCGAAGGATTCGGCGAACAGTATGCCACGATCGCCGAGGGTGCGACCAACATCCAAAGGGCTCCCGACCGCGACATCGCCATGCGCTTTACAAAATAAGCTGTACGGCGGATAAAAAAAATTAGGGCCTCGCATAGTACGGGGCTCTATTTTTTTTGTATCTTTGCACCAATTGGAAAAATAATAAACAAAAAAACAAATGCCTGAAGTCTATGACAACAGGGTAAATGTTAAAACAAAACCGGATTGGCTAAAGTTCAATTTCAAAGCGACAAGGCTTACGCATCCGTCGCACACATCGTCGAACAACACGGACTGCACACTATTTGTAGTAGTGGGCACTGCCCGAATAAAGTCGAATGTTGGAGCAGAAGAACCGCAACCTTCATGGTGCTTGGGGATATCTGTACGAGAGCGTGCAAGTTCTGCGCCACTACCACCGGTAAACCTTTACCTCCCGACGCCCGCGAGCCACATAACGTGGCGCGTTCCGTTGCGTTAATGGGTCTCCGACACGCGGTTATAACCTCCGTCACCCGCGACGACCTCCCCGACGGAGGGGCGGCGCACTGGGCACAGGTCGTTTCGGCCGTCCGCGCGGAAAATCCGAATACGACCGTCGAAGTACTGATCCCCGATTTCGGAGGAGACCCCTCGCTTCTGGAGATCGTTCTTGCATCCAGGCCCGACATAGTGGGACACAATATCGAAACAGTTGCGCGGCTTACACCTTCGGTGCGGTCGCGCGCTCGTTATGGGGTGAGCCTCGGGGTTTTGAGGGAGACGGCCTCGCGGGGCCACGTCGCAAAAAGCGGCCTTATGGTCGGTCTGGGCGAAACGATCGACGAAGTTCTGGGCGCTCTCGACGACCTTCGCGAGGCGGGGGTTTCGATAGTGACCCTCGGACAGTATCTGCGCCCGACGATGGGGCATCTGCCCGTGGCCGAATACGTCACACCCGAAATGTTCGAGTTTTACAGGCAGGAGGCGCTCGCCCGCGGATTTTCGCACGTGGCGAGCGGCCCTCTGGTACGTTCTTCATATATGGCCGAGAAGGCCCTGAACCATTTGGATCGCACTGCGGTATGAGACCCGGCGTGGAACTTCTCGACTGGGGTACGGTCGATTACGCCGAGGCGCTGGAGCGGCAACGCGAACTTTTCGATGAGTTGGTTGCCGCGAAAAGTAATTGCGAATTACAAATTACGAACCACGATGTTGCAGGATGGTTGGTGTTGTGTGAACATCCCCACGTTTACACTCTGGGACGGAGCGGAAAGGAGGGCAACCTGCTGGTGAGCGAGGAGTTTTTGCGCTCGAGGGGCGCGTCGCTCCACCGCACGGAACGGGGCGGCGACATAACATACCACGGGCCGGGACAGATAGTGGGTTATCCCATTCTGGATTTGGAGCGGGTGGGGCTTGGCCTCAGAGAGTACATCGGGGCGCTCGAACAGAGTGTGATCGAAACCGTGGCGGCGTTCGGTATCGAGGCCGGACGGGTCGTGGGGAAGACGGGGGTTTGGGTAAAGGAGAAGAACCACCCCGGCACTTCGTGCCACCCCTCCACAGGAGGGGAATTACCCGCCTGCACCTACGCCAAAATATGTGCGATCGGAGTGCGGGCGTCCAGGGGCGTGGTGATGCACGGGTTCGCTCTCAACGTGTCGACCGATCTCGGTTGGTTCGATCGTATAAACCCCTGCGGATTCGTGGGAGGAGCGGTGACTTCGATGGAACGCGAAACGGGCCGCAGGGTCGAAATGGATGAGGTGAAAAACCTTCTGTTCGAACGGCTGACGGGTAATTTGATGATTTGATAATGGGCTACGCAGAAATAATTATCAAATTACCAAATCACCAAATTATCAAATAGAAACGATGAAATTGCAAATAATAAATATGAACAGTTATGCCAATAGAAAAACAATGGGTTATCCTTCCACAGGGTGATCCGGCGAAGGTGGAGACGCTCTCCGCCGCGCTCGGTCTGTCTCCTGTGCTGGCCGACCTGCTTGTTCAGCGCGGCATAGAGACACCCCAGGCGGCCGAAGGGTTCTTCAACCCCTCGCTCGACGACCTTCACGACCCGTTCCTGCTCCGGGACATGGACAAAGCCATCGACCGCATCACGCGGGCGGTGGAAACGGGCGAAACGGTTATGATATGGGGCGATTACGATGTCGACGGCACAAGCGCCGTTGCGCTCGTGTACAGCTTCCTGAGGCGTCTCGGACACGAAAACCTGATGTTCTACATCCCCGACCGCTACACGGAGGGGTACGGCATTTCGATCCGCGGGATCGACTATGCCGCAGCACACGGGGTGCTCGTCATAACGCTGGACTGCGGGATCAAGGCGGTCGAAAAGGTCGACTACGCCGCGGGTCTGGGGATAGATTTCATCGTCACCGACCACCATCTGGCCGGGGCCGAACTGCCGCGCGCCGTCGCCGTGCTCGATCCCAAACGCCCCGACTGCAACTATCCTTTCGAGGAGCTGTCGGGATGCGGCGTGGGCTTCAAGATCGCGCAGGCCTACTGCCAGCGCCACGGGATCCCCTTCTCTGAGATCGAACGCCTGCTCGACCTTGTGGTCATCTCGATCGCGAGCGACATAGTTCCCGTGACGGGCGAGAACCGCATTCTGGCCTACTATGGCCTCGAACGCCTCAACACCCGGCCCAACAAGGGACTCGCGTCGATAATCAAGATCTGCGGCCTCGACAAACACCGCATAACGATCGACGACGTGGTATTCAAGATCGGCCCCCGCATCAACGCCGCGGGCAGGATGCGCAAGGGCGAGGGCGACGAGTTCTCGGGCGGCCACTCGGCCGTGAACCTGATGATCGAGCGCGACGAGGATGCCGCGGGGTTGTTCGGCGCCCAGATCGACGAGGCGAACAGCGACCGCAAGACGATCGACCGCACCGTCACCCAGGAGGCCCACGACCTGATCGAAAGCGATCCCGCGTTGAAGCGGATGAAGTGTACGGTGATCTACAACCCGAAATGGATGAAGGGGATCGTCGGTATCGTGGCCTCGCGCCTGATCGAGACATACTACCGTCCGACGGTGGTGATGACCCTCTCGAACGGTTTTGCGACGGGTTCGGCACGCAGCGTTCCGGGGTTCGACCTCTACGGAGCGGTCGAGTCGTGCGCCGACATTCTGGAGAACTTCGGAGGCCACATGTACGCGGCCGGGCTGACGATGAAGCCCGAGAACGTGGCCGAATTCACGCGCCGGTTCAACGCCTATGTCGAGGAGAATATCTCCGACAACCTGTTGCGCCCCACGGTCGAGATCGACTCGCAGCTTCTGTTCAGCGACATAACGCCTGATTTCCGGCGCGATCTGCTGCGTTTCCAGCCTTTCGGCCCCGGCAACACGGCGCCGGTGTTCGTCACTTACGGCGCTTCGAACCGGGGCGACGCCAAGTTGGTGGGCGCCGAGCACGAACACCTCAAGATGGATCTGGTGCAACGAGAAAAGCCCAACACCTCGATACCCGCTATCGCCTTCCAGCAACCCGGCCACTTCGAGTGGGTGCGTAGCGGACGGCAGGTCGACGTTTGCTACACCGTGGTGGAGAACCACTTCCGCGGAACCGTCACACCACAGCTTCGTGTCAAGGACATAAAACCGGTGATGTGATTTTTTTCGTAATTCGCAATTAAGCCGCTCCGCGTCTTTTTTCCTTCGCGTCTCGGCAATTAAATTAATTTAATTGCTCTCGACTTGTCGTCAATTCGCGATTATTTACTATCTTTGTGGCGTGAATGAGAGGATTTAGGGGACGCGAGTCCCCTAAACTGTTAAATATTTTGAGGTTAAATGATTGATCCACAGGATATTATATCGGCGGCGGAAGAGGCTTTGGGCGACGGGGAACTGTTCCTTGTCGAGGTGAAGGTGCGGGGCGACGAGGTGGAGGTGTTCATCGACAGCGACGGCCGCGTGACGGTGGATGACTGCGTGGCGCTGACAAAAGCCATCGAGAGCCGCTTCGACAGAGAGGAAGAGGATTTTTCGCTCACCGTCTCGTCGGCGGGCATCGGGCAACCCCTCAAAACTATGCGCCAGTACCGCAAACTTAGGGGCAAAAGCGTCGAGGTGGTTTTGGCCTCCGGAGTGAAGTTCACGGCGACCCTCGAAGATGTCGGCCAGGACGATATAACCCTCTCCTACCCCGAAAAGCAGAAGATCGAGGGGCAGAAAAGGCCGCAGATCGTGACGGTGACGAAAACTTTCCCGCTCACGGAGGTGAAGACGACGAAAGAGCATATTGACTTTAAATAATGTTGGGCTGAAGCCCGGGGTTGTTGCTCCTGTTATCCGTTGGCAGAACCACCCCGCCCCTGCGGGGCACCCCTCCACGGGAGGGGAACCACCGACGGCAAACGAGCATCGGAGATGCGAGGCTCAGCGACCGAGCGCCGACTATCAGCCGAAGGCTGGTGGAGGCATCTCGCGAGGGAGATAATATATAAGGATTTTTCTTTTCACGGAGGCTTAAAAGCCTCCGGATCATCGGTTAAAACCGACAGCAATGAAACACAAAAAACGTAATTCCTAATTCGTAATTGGCATAATGGATACACTGAATCTGATCAGCAACTTCGCTGAGTTCAAAGAACTTAAGAATATCGACAAAAGCACCATGATCGGTGTTTTGGAAGATGTTTTCCGCCACCTGTTGCAAAAAACCTACGAGGACGACTCGAACTTCGACATAATCATCAACGCCGACAAGGGCGACCTCGAGATATGGCGCAACCGCGTGATCGTTCCCGACGGAGAGGTGGAGAACGAACAGCAGCAGATCGCGCTCTCGGACGCCCACAAGATCGACGACAGCTACGAGGTGGGCGAAGAGATCGCCGACGAAATAAAACTCTCGTCGTTCGGCCGCCGTTCGGTACTTTCGCTCCGCCAGAACCTCGCCTCGCGCATACTCGACCTCGAAAAGGCGAGCCTGTACGAAAAATACAAGGAGAAGGTGGGCGATATAATCACCGGCGAGGTGTATCAGGTGTGGAAAAAGGAGACCGTGGTGTTCGACGACGACGACAACGAGGTCGTGTTGCCGAAGAACGAGCAGATACCCGGCGACTTCTTCCGCAAGGGCGAGACCATACGCGCGATAGTGTCGAAGGTGGAGATGATAAATAACTCGCCGCGTATCGTGCTGAGCCGCACGGCCAACGAATTCCTCGAAAGGCTCTTCGAATTGGAGGTGCCCGAGATTTTCGACGGTCTTATCACCATCAAGAAGATCGCCCGAATACCGGGCGAGAGGGCCAAGGTGGCGGTCGAATCTTACGACGACCGCATCGACCCCGTGGGTGCGTGCGTCGGCATGAAGGGCTCGCGCATCTACTCCATCGTCAAGGAGCTTCGCAACGAGAACATAGACGTGGTGAACTACACCACCAACACGCAGCTCTTCATACAGAGGGCCCTGAACCCGGCGAAGATATCCAACATCGTTCTGGACGAGGAGAAAAAGACCGCGGCAGTGTATCTCAAACCCTCGGAGGTGTCGCTCGCCATCGGCAAGGGCGGGCTCAACATCCGTCTGGCAAGTATGCTCACCGGATACGACATCGACGTCTATCGCGAAGTGGAGGAAGAGGATGTGAAGCTCGACGAATTCTCCGACGAGATCGATCAGTGGATCATCGACACCCTCAAGAGCGTCGGATGCGACACGGCGAAACGGGTTCTCGAACACTCGGTCGAAGAGCTCGCGGCCCGTACCGACCTCGAAGAGGAGACGATCAAGGAGGTGATGGACATACTCAAATCGGAATTTGAGTAATTTAATTACGAATTACGAATTACGAATTACGGCTACGCAGATCACCAAAATTCGTAATTCTGTATCGCGTAGCAAATTCGTAATTCGTAACTCGTAATTCGTAATTTGAAAGTGAATATGATTGAAAAAAAGATAAGATTATTACAGGCGGCCCGGGAGTTCGGCGTGGGGCTGGCGACGATAACCGATTTCCTTTCGAAAAAGGGGATCGCTATCGAGAATTCGCCCAACACACCCATCAGCCCGGCGGTTTACGAGGTGATCGAACGCGAATTCGGCGGAGGTCGCCCCACCGGGTCGTCGCAGAACATTCGCGAAAGGCTGGGCGGCCTGCGGGGTGATACGGTATCGCTGCGGGACCGGAAGGAGGCTCAACGGAAAGACGATTTCAAGGAGGAGGTGGTCATCAAGTCGACCACCGTCAGCGCTCCCGCTCAAAGTTCCGCTGCGCAGGAACCGGCTCACGTGGGGCCTAAGGTGTTGGGAAAGATCGACCTGTCGCCCAAGCCGAAACCCGCTCCGCAACCGGCGTCGCAGCCCGCACCACAACCCACGGCAAAACCGGAGCCGAAACCGGAGCCGCAGCCTTCGAAACCGGCCCCTGCACCGGCT
>QMCD01002434.1_pt1 | contig 10349 bp, 9 predicted proteins | sample 1821841 | NCBI WGS metagenome assembly QMCD01 (sample SAMN01991225, study PRJNA193472) | Termite gut metagenome, whole genome shotgun sequencing project. | isolation source: worker | host: Macrotermes natalensis
CTTGACCCTGAAACGGAATGCCAGCGGAGTTGCACAATTTGACGCGTGGCCGGCGGCAGGTGGAAAATAGCCTGCATCACGCCAAGATTCGCACTGCCGTGAAACCGGAAGACGGCGTGGCGATGGCAAACATCTCCGGGAATCAATAGAAACATTACTAAATAAACGTCACGCCGTCTCCGCAATGGGATCGTGACAATTTGAGCGGGCCCGCATCTACGCAATGAACGCGTAAATCCTTTGGCGTCCTGCACTTATGGTCGCTCCATTCCCTTGTACAGCTTTCGCTCAATGCCGGGGATGAAGTTCGTCCAGTGCCCCCCCAGATTCGGGTCGTCCAGAATATATTTTCGGAACTCGGCAATTTTCGAGTCCAGCGAATCGAGGAAATGCAACGTCATCGCCTCAATGGTCATGGGCAGCTTCGGACTTTGATTTTCGTAAAGGCCGTGATGCGAAATCAGAAAATGCTTCAAAAGCATGGCCGTTTCCGTATCGAATTTCGTGCCGCTCAGCTTTTCCGCCTCACGAATTTTGTCGTACAGTATTTCTGCGCCCAGCACGAGATGGCCGAGCATCTGACCCGCATCGGTGTAAACCATTTCGCCCTCTGTGGACAGTTCGACCGTTTTGCCGATGTCATGCAAAAAAGCACCGAGGAGCAGGCGGTCGCGGTGCAGCTCCGGGTAAAGCCGCGCGACGGCCAAGGCGGCTTCCATCATTTGTGTTGTGTGTTCCAGCAGGCCGCCCGGATAAGCATGGTGCAGTTTGACACCCGCCGGCGTTTTGCAGAAACGCTCCATGAAAGCCTCATCGATCAAAAAGCAGTCGGCCAAGTTCAGCAGATCGGGGTCGGTGATCGACCGTAGCATTTCCTGTAATCTCGCCTTGGCTTTTGGCACATCAACCGAATTGAAGCGAACGAACTCCGACTCATCAATCCGACCGTGGTCCACCTTGATCAATTTTTTCACGATCATTTGCAGCGTACCCTGAAAACGCTGCGTCGTGCCCTCGACCATGAGATAATCGTCGTTGTCAAAGCCGTAAAACATTTCCTCCGTCGCATTCCACAGCCGAGCACCGACCATACCCGTCTTGTCGGACAGGCAGCATTGAAGATACAGATTGCCGTTTTTATTCGGTCTGAGCAACTTTTCCGAAACGCGGTAGATTTCTTCGACTTTTTCGTTGTCACGCAGTTGATTGATATAACGTCGGGTCATGGCGTGTCGGGTTATGGCATAAAAGGGAACGAAACTCCGCGCCGAGGCGTGGGTGAGCAAACTATTCCGGGTTGGCGAGAAGGTGTAAGACTGTTTCGTGCAGATGGCCGTTGGTGGCAACACCTTCCTTGCCAAAGATCGTGGCGTTGCCCTTCCAGTCGGTGAAACGTCCGCCAGCCTCTTCAAGCACAATCAGGAGCGGCCCAGCGTCCCAGTCGGCCAAGATCGGGTCAACCATCACATCAGCTCTTCCGGTGGCAATCATCGCGTATCCGTAGGCATCGCCCCAAGTTCGTGTCAGTCGCGTGCTTTGTTCAAGCCGTTGATAGGCGTCGCTTCGCCCCGTGCGCGCAAACGAAATTACTTCACTGGTAAGAAAAAGAGCCTCGGAAATTTCGCGGCAGTCAGACACTTTTGCTCGAACCGGACGTTCGGAGCGAGGCGTCTCATGCCAAGCCCCTAGGTCGCGCCCCGCCCAGACGCGCTCACCCACCGGCGGCAACTCAATCACGCCCGCCACCGGCTCGCCGTCTTGGACAAGACCGATGAGCGTTGAATAGAACGGCACGCCATGAATGAAGGATTTCGTACCGTCAATCGGATCAAGCAGCCAGCAAAAGCCACTTGTCCCCGCTTTTTCCGCAAATTCTTCGCCGAAAACCGCATCGTCGGGAAAATGTTCTTCAATGCGTTTTCGCAACAAAAGCTCCGCTTCACGATCCGCCACGGTGACGGGCGACTCGTCGGCTTTTCGTTCCACGGCCACCGCATCGAGTCGGTAAAAGTATCTCAGGGTCAATTCACCCGCTTCCTGAGCGAATTTTCGCGCAAGTTCCAATCGTTTTTGCATGGCTCTTTGTTTGAACGGAAAGCTGAGATCATTCCCCATATCCGCTCAGGGGTACTTGATCCATTCAAAGCCTATTTCTTCATAGATAGTTTTCATCCATGCTTCCCGGGCTTCCTCGTGCATTTCCAGTTGACCTGCCATACGGTATTCCATCGGGCTGGCCGTTTGAAAACGCTCCCAGAGCACTTCATCCGAGGGCGTGCTTGCGGTGATGCGAATCACGTAGGCCAGCGTCTTCGGGGTGTTAAACACATGGCCGATCCCACCGACTTGCAGGCTGTAAGCCTTTTCCATAAATTCGTTGCCTGGCGCGAAAATCGCTTTATTATCGATCTCGGCATCACCGGCGGCCACACCTTTTTCACAGACTTCGCCGATCATCGGGGGAATGCCGTTGAAAATGGCCATCCAAGGCGATACGCCGGGGCCATAAGTCTTCCAGAAAAACGGTTCGGTTTCCACCACCGTGACATCATTCTTACCGGCCAACGCTTCTTGCAGCGATTTCCCGGCCGCTCCCGCTTCGGCTGCGAGTTCTTCCGCATATTTCATGGCCGGTGCTTGCGCCTCCATCTCCTTCCAACGCCGCACCACATGCTCACGAACCTCATCGAGATTGGCCGGCTTGAGATCAGATATCGCTTCCGTTACCCAGTACAGGACATTCGATTCGCTGCCGGTGAAACTTTCCGGCTGGAAAAGCAACGGCGAGCCTTCAAAAATCTGGAAAAGCCGTTCACGCTCTATCGATCCGCGGGCAAAATCGGACTTGATCGCCCCGTAAATCGTGTCCAGTTCGATGACCTGAAGTTCAAGCCCCTGCTCCGCCGCCACGGTCTTCAAATCGGGCATGGCCGGAGCCGCTTTACTTTGATCGACCGCCCTATTGTAGGCATCAAAGTATTCTCGCATTTTTTCTTCAACCTTGGCCAAGGCCTGCATCGCCCTCTCCCTGGCTAGAGTTTGGCGAATTTCCTCCTTTACTTCGTCCAGAGGTCGGTACAGAATGCTCAAATCGATGGGCGTTTCAGGCAACGCGGGTATTTCCGGGAGGGACTCCGTTTTGGGTTCCTCAATTTTTAGTTCTTCCGCTTGTGGTTCAGGAGCGGCGACGACAGGTTCATCGACTTTAATCTCTTCCACTTTAACGGTTTCCGTTTGCGGTTCCTCGGATTGCACCTCTTCGGTCTTGGATTCTTCAACCGGCTTTTGCTCTGCGTCTTCCGCCAGTGCGCTACGCTCCTCTCCGGCTGTCGTTTCATCGGCAGGTTCCGCAGCCGGGACGACTTCCGTTTCGGTTTGGTAGGAAACGAGGCGAGTTTGAATGTTGTGCCAACCGTTCATCGAAGTGTCGACGGGCGCATCGGCAGGCTTTGCTTCCTCCTGTGTCCCCCCTGCGTTTGGCTCTTCAACAGGAGCCGGAACCTGCGGTTCGGCGTCAGGCAATACCGGGGTCGGCAGAGTTAGTCCGCCCGAAATTCCCGGCTGTAAACCAACCGTCGGCCTTGCTCCACCCAAAGGCTGGGTAAAACCTCCCAAGTTTGGCGTAAACATGCCACCTTGGCCCGGTAAACCGGGGAGTGTCGGTCGTTCGCCGATGGGACGAACCGGCTTGAGAAATTGCGTTTCCTTGTTGTCGTCGTAGTATTTTGCAATGTCCGCTTCGCTCACGGCATCAAGCATGGCCTGACTTGGCACAGCCCGGACGTACTGTAAGGCCACCCTGTTCGGCATGGCAAAACCACTGTCCGCGGCGGTTGGATTCCACGGTTTGTCCTTATTTCTGTCAAACAACGCCTGAAGCTGGGCCTCGGTCGGCTCACCGACTTTGCCGACAAAAGCGTCGACCGGTACGGCGGCGACTTCGGCGGTCACTTGGCGGTTCATTCGCTGAAACCAGTTCCACTGCGTGGCGGGCGTAATGCCGCTGACCGAAATCTCAAACGATTGGCGCATTCGGGCAGCGAGTAACTCCTGCGCAATCAGGTATTCAAGCCGTTTTTCATTCATGCCGACCGACTGAAGCACTTCGAGGAAAATGGCATCATTCAGATAGCCGCCACATAACTGCGTCAAGAAGGCAACCACGTCCGCTTGGACAATTTGAATGCCCTGCGATGCCGCATACTGGGCCAAAAGCCAATTGTCGGCAAGTTGTCGCGGATTGGCCCGCTGGGCATAACTGTTAGCAAGTTGGCCAAGAAACCCCAACGCAGCCATTCGACTCTCGTCCGGCGTCCCGGCGTTCGGCGGGACGGCCAAATGATCATACAGCACCTGATAAAATCCTGCCAAACTCTTCCGATTCTCGCTCAACACGTAGATCGTCTGGTCGTCAATGGTACCGAAGCGGCGCGATTTTCCAAAAACTTCAACCTGTTGGCCGCCTCCGCCGCTGCCATCAAAAAGTTGCAAGAGGATGCCTAAAAAAATGAACGAAATCATCGTCATGATGCCAATTGAGGCGAGCCAAAAGCGACGATGCTTCTGAAAAGTTCTAAAGGGATGAAAACCGGCCATGAATGCTGCTTTCGTAAAAAATATGGTGATGAGGGGTGTTTTTGGACAATTGCGGAGGATTATAACAAGTTCTCTGATTTTGACAAAGACGGAATGGTGAAAAATAATTTATAAAGTTCCATTGACAAAAATTCCCCAACACGGTAAGAATCTCGCTGTCAGGAAGGAAGCGCAAAACGTATTGGCCCTTCCCTCGGCTCCGCCATCGATCTGTCGGGGCGGCGGCCAAAAGCCCCTCCACGACAGAGGGAATAGTGTATGGCTCTTCCCGCCTTCGTGGGAACTGACGATAAAAATTCTGCCCCAGCATTCTCCCGCACTCCCCGCACAAAAAATCTATGGTCGATAAATCCAGCAAAGAAAAGGACTTCTCGCTTGTCATCGTCGAATCGCCGGCCAAGGCTCGCACAATCGGACGTTTTTTGGGCAAGAACTATGTCGTCGAGGCGAGCATCGGCCACATCCGCGACCTGCCCCGTGGAACGAAGGACATACCAGCCAAGTATAAGAAGGAGAAATGGTCGCGGCTCGGCGTGAATGTCGACGCCAATTTTGAGCCGATCTACGTCGTTCCCGACGACAAACGCCAGCAGATTAAGAAACTGGACGGTCTCATCAAGCAAGCCAAAGACGTGTATCTCGCAACGGACGAAGACCGCGAAGGCGAAGCGATCAGCTGGCATCTCGTCGAAACGTTCAAGCCGAAAGTCCCGACGCGCCGGCTGGTTTTTCACGAAATCACGAAAAAAGCCATCGAAGATGCCCTGGCCTCGCCGCGAGAAATTGATTACGATCTCGTGCAAGCGCAAGAAACACGCCGTATCATTGACAGGCTCTACGGTTATGAAGTTTCGCCTCTACTCTGGTACAAAGTGCGGCCAAAACTCTCGGCAGGTCGGGTGCAAAGCGTTGCCGTGAGGTTGATTGTGCAGCGTGAACGGGAACGCATGGCCTTTCATTCCGGCACGTACTGGGACATTTTAGGCACGTTTGCCGCACAAAACCAGCCGCACCATAACGGTAATAAACGCTTCCAGGCCGGTCTGATTGCCGTCGGTAATAAAACCGGCGTGAAAAGAATCCCGACCGGAAAAGATTTCGATGCCGCCACGGGAAAATTGTTGAATCCCGACGCATGTTTATTGCTTGACGAGCAGGAAACCTTGGCACTGATCAGCCGGTTGCAAACGCAGATGGCCAAGGTCAAAGCCGTCGAAGAAAAGCCTTACACGGAAAAGCCTTACGCCCCGTTCACGACCAGTACGTTGCAACAGGAAGCGAACCGCAAGTTCAATTTCACGGCTCGAACCACAATGAGTTTGGCCCAGAGCCTTTACGAGAATGGCCATATCACTTACATGAGGACGGACTCGACGAATTTGAGCGACGAGGCCGTGCGCGCCGCACGGAATCATGTCTTGAACGAGTACGGAAAGGAATATCTGCCGGATTCGCCGCGAATTTACCGCACCAAGGTGAAAAATGCGCAGGAAGCGCACGAGGCGATCCGGCCTGCCGGAAGTTCGTTTGAGTTGCCGGAGCGTTTACGCGCAAAGTTGACGCACGATCAATACCGACTCTACGATTTAATCTGGAAACGCACGGTCGCTTGCCAGATGTCCGATGCTCGCGGCAAACGCAAGCAAATTGTCGTGCAGTTTATCTTGGAAAACGGTGATGACACCCAGTTTTCTGTCAGTGGCAAAACGATTGATTTTCCGGGCTATTTGCGAGCTTATGTCGAAGGCTCGGACGATCCGAACGCGGACCTCGCAGACCGCGAAACGCTGTTGCCGGATGTGCGCGTCGGCGAGATCGTACAGTGTTTTGCCTTGGAGCCGAAATCGCACACGACCATGCCGCCGCCGCGCTATTCCGAGGCCGCCCTGACGAAAGTGCTGACCGATAAAGGCATTGGCAGGCCGAGTACATACGCCTCAATTATTGAAACCATTCTAAACCGAAATTACGTGTTCAAAAAAGGCGGCGCGCTCGTGCCGACCTGGGTGGCCTTCGCCGTTTGCCGGCTGATGGAAGAGCATTTGCCGGAACTCATCAACTATGATTTCACGGCCCAGATGGAAGACCAACTGGACGCCATCAGCCGCGGCGAGCTTGGCTATCTCAACTACCTCAAAGATTTTTACTTTGGCCGAGACGGTGCGGATTTGCTTCCGGGCCTGAAAAAATTGCTGGAACACAAAACCGAGGAAATTGACGCGAGGCAGATCAATTCGATTCCGGTGGGTACGCCCGACGACGGCGAACCGGTCGTGGTACGTGTCGGAAAATTCGGTCCTTTTTTGCAACAGGGTGAGCGCACGGGCAATTTGCCGGAGGATTTGCCGCCGGATGAATTGACGTTACAGCGAGCCTTGGAACTTTTAGCCCATGCCGTCCGAGCCGAAGAGCCGCTAGGCCATGACCCCGAAACAGGCAAACCCATTTTCATCAAGAGTGGGCGGTTCGGACCGTATATTCAACTTGGCGCGGCGGACGATGAGGAGAAGCCGCGAAATGCCTCGCTACTCAAAGGCATGACGCCGGAAACGGTCGATCTTGAAACGGCGTTAAAACTTTTGAGCTTGCCACGAAATCTCGGCACGAATCCAGCGAACGGCGAAGATGTGATGGCCCGCGACGGGAAATTCGGGCCGTACATCGTCTGCGGCAAGGAAACTCGCTCGTTGCCTGCGGACATTTCGCCGATTGAAATTGAATTGGACAAAGCCTTGGAGATTTTGTCGCAACCGAAATACGGCGCGGGGCGGAGGCCGTCGCGCGCTTCGGAGCCGCTCAAGGCCTTTGAGGATTCGCCGGTGACGGGCAAGCAAGTCAGAGTTCTGTCAGGCCGGTTCGGGAATTATGTTACAGACGGCGAAACGAACGCCACCTTGTCAAGAGACCTGATTGCCGAGGATTTGACCTTCGATGAGGCGTTGCAGCTCTTGGCAGACCGTGCTGCGCGTGGTCCGGCGAAGAAGCGAGTGACAAAACGGGCGGCAAAGAAGGCCGTAAAAAAGACGGCGAAAAAGGCGGTGAAGAAAACAATTAAAAAAGCAACAAAAAAGGCCGCAAAAAAAACGGTCGACGATTCCGCCCCGTTTTGAAGGAGAATCAACCGGAACACCCGTCACTTCCCATCAGGTCAAAGGCAGAATCCGGCGGGCGTCGAGGCGGCTGTTGACAAGCAATGACTGTTTTTCCTCTCCGGGCGCACCGTGGCTGACAGGCCGAGGTGGGGGAGGCATGACTTCTCTCGTCTGCGCGGAAATAACGGACGCAACCATGCAAACTTTTTTTCTCACCGTCGTCGCCGTGTTTCTGTTGACCGGCGGCATGTGCTTGGCCATCGTGCTCGGTGCGCTATTCGGACGCCGCCGCCCGCGCCGTTGCGCCTGTGGCGAAGCAAAGCGAGTGGCGAAAATTCTTGCTGAACGCAAACGGCTGGCCCGGCAAACGCAAAATTACTCCCCGGCCACGGTCGATCCGAATCATCTTCCCATTATCAATACGGAACTCGCGGGAATCCATGGGGTAAAATGATTCGCGTACCTGCCCCCCGCACCGATGGCCGCTCATTTATAACGCATCAATTCCGCTTGAAACACATCGTCAAGTCTGCCGTCTGTCAGAAAACGCTCCGCGACGACCGTGGTGAAAAACGCGCCATGACGCCTCGCTGCAACATGATAGCTCTCTTGAAGTTGCGCCAAGTTCCGTTTGTATCGTTCTCTTGCCAAAGTGTCCAGATACAATTCCATCCGCTCGCCGCTTTCGCAATCCACCAAGCGAAGGTTGCCCTGTTCCGGCGGCTCTGCATCCGCCTCGGCCAAGAGCTGCACGATAATCGTGATGGCAGCATCGCCCGAAATTTGTGAAACAACGACATCGGGGTCGGCCAGAAAGAGCAAGTCACTGACAACAACGCGGATTGCCCGTGACTTCCACATCGGCGGCATGAGACTCATCGCTTCGGCGGGCGACGCAACGGCGGAAAGATCAAACGGGTCCCATTCAAGTGGCACAAGCTGTGACCGCCCCAGTGTGCGACACCCATTGTCGGTGACAAAAACACGGAAAGAAAACCGCGATTCTGCCGCCGCAGAAGCAAAAAAACCGGCCAGGGCAAAAGTCGCTTCCCCTTTGCGCGTGCCGGATAGATTCATGGAGCTGGAAACATCAAGCAGCAAATCGACATGCGGATTGACCTCTTCCCTAAACAGTTTAACCGCCAACCGGTCACTTCGAGCATAAGCGTTCCAGTCGATTCGTCGCAAATCGTCGCCGGGCAGATATTCTCGGTGCTCCATGAATTCGAGGCTGCTGCCAATGCTGCGGCTGAGCATGTTGCCCATGACGCCCAGTGGCGTGCGAGGCGGCTCGGCAAACAAAACGCGGCTACCTCGGCGATAGCCGTGCATCAAGTTTTCGTAGTCCATGATTGGGTCACGAGTGAAGGTCGTCGAAGATGACGCTGCCAAACGACCGGCAGTGTAGCAAATTTTTCAACAAATTGTAAGACGCCTCGCGGTTGTTTAGCTCCATGTTTTTACCTGCTCGATCGTAAAGCGTACAAGATCGTATCAAGAGAGACTAGGCATCTCCGCGCGCGTTGGCCCGCAGCTTTGCAGTCGCGTTTGAATGACGACAGTAACGAATACTTGTCGTGCGAAAATGCCTTGTCGCTCGGCCGCTTGTTTTTGATCCACGCGGCAAGCCGCTCGGCCAACTCCGGCGTGATCGGCTGATACAGCCCCTTCTTGTTCTTCGTGCCCGCTGCTCGTAACAAAATTCTCCGCTTTTCCGTTTCGATTTGACAAACCTGTAACGCCGCCAGTTCGCTCGACCGCAGGCCGGTGCCGAGTGCGGTGCGGTAAATCATCTCCACCTCGTCGCCGGACAGCGTGCCGCTGCTCCGGCGGTGGCGGGTCTTGGCCACGTCCAGCAATTTTTGTACTTCATCCGCCGTCAAGGCACGACGGGTTTTCCGCTTGTCAACTTCGACGTTCAGCTTGGCAATGTTCGCGGTCGGGTCGTCACGCAGTCGTCTTTCCGTTACACACCACCGGCAAAAGGTTCGCAGGCACACGATGTACGAATTGATCGTTCGCGGCCCACGGCTCCGTTTTTTGATCGGGTCAACGATCCGCCCTTCGAGGCAGCCGACGATCCGACGGCCGAGTTTTTGTTTCGCAATGTCGGCCAATTCGCAAATATCCGTTTCGGAAAAAGCCGCAAGAGTTTTGATTTGTCATCGGCGATTTGCCGCCGGCCCACGCCTTTCGCCATTTGCGAAACGAAAAAATCGGCAAGATGTTTTTGTAGCGATTCGCCGCCCGCCCGTGTCACGTCGATGTCACGCCGCGACACGGCCCCGGTGCGAATTTGGATGACCTCGTTTTCGAGCTTGGCCAGAATCCGGTTGGCGGCGGCTCGGTCACGGCATTTTGTGGAAACCGCAACGGTTTTGCCGTTTTCGTCTTTGTACCGGGCTGTCCAGGTTTCGGAGTGAACCAGCACCCGGCCCGTGTCGGGCGAGAGCTTGCCGGTCTTGGTTTTGCCCCTGGCCGGCCAGGTGACGGTGTCGCCCTTGACCCTGGCCCCGTCGGGCATGGGGATCGTGAAAGCCTGTCTTTTGCGGGATGACGGCTAAAAGCCAACGAAAAACAGGCCGCAAACTGCCCAGTTTGACAGGCCAAGAGGGGCGGGAAAAGCAGCCAAGAAATGGAAAAAGCCTTGAAAATAAGGGG
>QMCD01002435.1_pt1 | contig 10343 bp, 11 predicted proteins | sample 1821841 | NCBI WGS metagenome assembly QMCD01 (sample SAMN01991225, study PRJNA193472) | Termite gut metagenome, whole genome shotgun sequencing project. | isolation source: worker | host: Macrotermes natalensis
GCGACCGCTGCTCCGCGTTAGCGCTGCCGCCGCCGGAGGTGAGGTTGAACGTGCCGCCGTTCACGGTCAGTGCCGTCTCCGCCTGTATCGCGTCGTTGCCCGCCGTAATATGGAACGTGCCGCCGTCCAGTATGATCCAGCCTTTTGTGGTATCTTCGTCGTTGTTGGACTGCATTCCGTCGCCGCCCGCGCTGACCGTGATATCGCCGTCCAGTACGGAGATAGAATCGCGCCCGTGGAGGCCCTTGCCCACAGCCGTCACATCGATTGTGCCGCCCGTGATGGTGAGGTCGTCCTTTGTGCCAAGGGCATCGTTAAAGCTGCCCTCCACCGTAAGTGAACCACTGCCATTGATGGAAAGGTCTACCTTGCTGAATATAGCCGCGTCCGGTTCTTCCGCCGCCGCGTCCGCGTAGGTGTAGTTATCGCTGTCCTTCACCGTATTTTGCGAACCTTTAGCCAACGTGAGTATGACCTTATCCGCATTCTTCACGTAAATAGGCGCGCTGGTGGAGCAGTAGAGATCCACACCGTCCAGCACGAGCTGCACGTCGTCCATATCCTTCGCATTCACGATGATTTGCCCGTCCGTCAGGCTGCCGCTCAAAATATAGGTTCCCGCAGCACTGATCGTGACTGTACTGCCGTCCGTGGCAACGCCCTGTCCCTCCGCCGCAATGGAATCGCCATTGAGAGCGATCGTTACTGCGGACGCCGCGTCGTAATCGGTATTCAGGTCTTTTTTGCTGTAGTCTCCCGTTGCATCGGCACTCGCCGAAGCGGCAGTTGTTTCACCGCTGGCAGCCGAATCCGTTGCGGTCAGCACTTCCTGCGCGGCAACGCTCTTTGCTCCGCCTGTTATCGTGCCTATTGTCGGCGCGGCGGCGGAGCAGCCGACTAGTGCGGATACGCCCAGTATGGCCGAGGCCGCCAGCGCCACGTATTTTTTGTATACTTTATTCATGTTACGTTCCTCCCGCTATAATTCATAGCTGTTCGTGGGCAGCTTGCCGCATACGATGTTCAGGTTGCCGTTGCGGCAGCGCACTTTATCCAGAAATTCCTTTTCCTTTACGTTGTCCTTTAGCGTGACCCTGTATTGCAATTCGTACAGGCTGCCCAAATTGGTGGTGCGCACGCTTTCCAGCGACGCATCATAAGCGTATTCCTTGAACAGGTCGTCGAATATGCCCGTGTAGTCCAGATCCTCCGGTATCGTTACCTTCAACCGTTTTTCCTCCACTTTACCGCCGATCCACTTCACGCCGGACAGCACCAGCGACGCTGCGCCAATGATGCCGGTCAATACCGCCGCGAACACGAGGTATCCCATGCCTGTGGCGAGGCCGATTGCCATGGCGAAAAAGATAGTGCCGATCTCGCGTGCACTGCCGGGCACAGAGCGGAACCGCACGAGGCTGAACGCGCCCATCACGGCCACGCCCACACCCAGGTTACCGTTCACCAGCATGATGACCGCCTGTATGATGGCGGGCAGCAACACGAGCATGGCTACAAAGCTCTTGTTGTACGAATTGCGGAATATATACACGCCCGCGATTACAAGGCCGAGTCCCAGCGACACGAGCGTACACAGCAATATGCCGCTCGCCGTCCCATCTGTTGCCGCCAATATACTATCCAACATGACCCATCCCTCCTGTTTCTTTCTTTGCGATCAAATTATCTTTATAACACATCCCGTATTTTGAGAATGAAGTGGGGTAGATACCGTTTTGGGAAAGATAACGCCCCAGCCATAAGGGTATGGAGCCATCCGTCTTGATCTCCATCAGGCACAGGCCGGGCGCGAGCAGCGGCGCGCCGCCACTGCCCCGTGAAAGCCGCAGGTCGTAATCGCGCCAGCGTATTTTGAAATCGAACGTGACGCGGAACGCCGGGTTATCTTTGCCGCACAACGCCAACCTGTCACAACACAGCATGGCCTTGGGCTGCGGGTGATGCCGTTTGACAAACCAGTCGATTTCCTCAAAGATCTGCCCTGTATCGCGGGGCCGGATGCCCGCGCGCAGATAACGTTCCGCATTCTGTAAGCCCAGCGGGATGCGCCGTTTGTATACGATACCCTCGAATTTCTTTTTCAGCTCCAAAAACACAGTGTCCTCCGCACTGGGCGTGCCGTAGCTCCGCAGCCGCAGCTTTTCCTTGTACATCGGTTTTTCATTGGAGGCACGGATGATGCTGTAGCTATCCGTATCGAAATAAAGGGAGCTAACCGTATGCAGCCCGTATGCGTCGCCTTCCATGTAGCGCTGCAGGAAATCCGCCAAATCATCGTATTGGCGCTTGTCCAGAATATATTTTTTCTCATGCCGTTCAAATACGGCTTGAAATCCCGTCATTGCTTTGCGCTCCTTTGCAGTTTTCTAGGTAAGCGCTGATTAAAGCGGGTTCGTGGATTTCCGAGCGATTTTTGTTCGTGGCAGTGTCGGCAGGTTCCGTTCCTAGCAGCGCTAAGAGCGGGTTCTGGCGACGCTGGCACGGACGAAAAGTGCCGGAAAGACGCGTGGCCTGAATTGATCAGTGCTTACCTAACTGTATTTTACATTGCGTTCGTTGCGGGAATCCCCGTAAAGTTGTTGGGTTTTTGTGTGAAAACTGATAGAATAAAAGGGAAAATACGGCAATTCTACGTAGGCTTTTTACCACGGAGCGTTATATAATGGAGCAAACAACCTCCGAGGGAGGCGGGAACGACAATGCAGGAACAAAAACTGATCTATATTGCGGACGACGAAGAAAGTATCCGGGAAGCCATCAAGGCGTTTTTGACTGCCGAAGGCTACGCCGTACGCACTTTTGCCAGCGGCGACGAGCTTCTTAGGGCTTTTCCTGCGGAGCCGTGTGACCTTCTGATACTGGACGTGATGATGCCCGGGCTTTCCGGGTTTGAGGTGTGCTCCAAAATACGGGAGTTCAGCACCATCCCCATCATTATGCTAACGGCGCGGGACAGTGACATAGACTACGCGACCGGCCTTTCGCTGGGCAGCGACGATTATTTCACCAAGCCGTTTTCGGCTATGTCGTTGATCATGCGGATCAAGGCCATTTTCCGGCGTATCGAATTTGAGCGGCAGGGCGCGGATAAACCGGCCGGGGAACTGCGGTTCGGCGGCGTTGTGCTGAACCCCAAAAGCAAGGCGGCGGCGGGCAAAAACGGGCCGCTGGAGCTGACGCCAAACGAATTTGCGCTCCTGCAATATTTGATGGAAAACAAGGGGAACGCGGTATCCCGCGAAGAGCTTTTGAACAAGATATGGGGTTACGACAGCGAGGTGGAAACCCGTGTGGCGGACGACACGGTGCGGCGGCTGCGTAAAAAACTGGATGGCAGCGGCGTGTCCGTAGAAACCGTATGGGGCTACGGCTTCACGCTGAAAGAGGAATAGGGATGAAGAAAAAACGCAGCATCAAGACGCGGATATTGCTGAGCATACTGGCGCTAATTGGCATCGCGTTCGGGGCGATTTTGCTTGTGTTCAACGTCTCCGTCACGCGGTATATCGACATAAACGCAAAGAACCAGCTTGCCGTGGCCCGGGAGATGTTGGGGGAACCTCCGCCGCCGGACAACAGAGACGACGGGCGCCCCAAAATGCATGGGCAGCCAAAAAACCCTGTGGGCGCAGAGGCGGAGTTGTTCTTCTGGGACGGAAACGCCGTGGTGCAGGGCGGAAACAGCGACACGCTGGAAACCGAAACGGCCATCGTACACGCATTGGATTTTTCCGCGCCGCAGGGCGAAACGCAGACCGTGCACGCAAACGGCGGGACGTACCTGGCGACGATGCAGGAGAACGCGCTTATGCCCGGCGAATATGCCATCGTATACGTGGACATCACAGGTATACAGGCGTTTGCGGGCAACATCAACATGATGCTCATCATCATACTTGTTGTGGTAGGCGGCGCGGCCGTGGCCGTAGCGTTTGCGCTGGCGGGCTCTATCGCAAAGCCAATCCGGCAGATTTCCGGCTTCGCGGGCAAAATCGGCGACGGCGTTTTCGAGCCATCCGGCCTGGAACTGAAGGACAGGGAAACGTCGCGGCTTCTGGACGTGATGAACCGCACGGCCCGCAAGCTCAAGACATACGACAGCGAGCAAAAGACGTTTTTCCAAAACGTATCACACGAGTTGAAAACGCCGCTGATGACGATACGCTGCAACGCGGAGGGCATTGTGTACCAGGTGATGGACTCCAAGGAATCGGGGCGCACCATCATGGGCGAGGTAGATAAGCTGGTCGAGCTGATAGACGATATTTTGTACATTTCCAAAACGGATACGATCACAGAATCGGAAGTGCGGGAGGAATGCGACCTGCGCGAGATATTGTCCAACTGCGCGGAAAGTCAGAAGGCGCTTGCGGAAAAACGCTACGTCAAAATCGAGTATGACTTCAGCGATACGCCGGTAACAAAAAACATATCCGAAAAAAGTGCCAAGCGGGCGTTTTGCGATATCATCTCCAACGCCATACGTTACGCAAAGAGCAGGATTGTGCTCTCCTGCCATTGGGAAGAGGGCCGTGCGGTCGTAGCCGTGTGGGATGATGGCACAGGCATCAGCGAAGCGGACCTGCCGCATATTTTTGAGCGGTTTTACAAAGGGAAAGGCGGGCAAAGCGGCATCGGCCTCGCCATTGTGAAATCAGTTGTGGACAAGGCAGGTGGGGATATCGTTGTGGATGTGACAAACGGAACGCGGTTCACGGTTACCTTCGGATAGGCCGTTATTCTCATAAGGTTCTGATTATCTATTCTTTAATCATCGGATACTTGAAAAAGGATTTTAGAAACAATGTGCGGAAATCCTTTTCTTATGGGATTTTTGAACAATGAAAAAGGCAGGCCGTCCTATAATCCAACTTTTTGTTCGGATTGCCTTTTGAGAAACGCATCCATACCGAGACGCCGGATATCAGCAATGTTCGCCGCCGGGGATTCGCGCATCGGGTATTGCGACATGTAGCGCGTTTCGCGCTCTGTGCAGGCATCGCATGGGAAGTCGGCACATTCATCGCAAAATCTATATCCATTATCTTTTAGTTTAATGCAGGTAATGATCGTGCAACGCTCCCGGCAGAAGTCCGGTTTATCTTCGTCGGGGCCGAGACACCCCGGGCATGGATTTTCGCTTATCAGCGCTTGACTGCAGATATCTTGGTGCGCCGGGGTTCATGTACCGCGTGGGCGGTTATACCATCTCGGTGAACGGGATGCTAGATACCTGCGATACGGATATTTTGGCACTTCGCTTCATGCGCCTCTGCCTCAATTATCTTTTTCTCCTACCACATTACCTTTTGCTGTGCAGTCTGTACACCCTCATTTTTTTCTATCAAGGTTAGAGATAAATCAGCCTTTTTCTTTTTTAGTTCCTTTATTTTAACGATTAATGGATTTTTACGGTACAAGGCAGGCAATAATTTCTGCGAAAAATGTAACCCGCCGCTTGCCAAATGAATATTTTCCAGTATACCTTCCATCGCTTTTTGAGCACCTTCATAATCTTTTTCCTTTGAGGCAAGCACTTGCTTAAGCTCTGTCTGTTCCTTTTTTGCTGCGGCGGTAGCATCTTTAGCTTTATTGTATCGGGCAAAGCATTGTCTTTCCTCTTCAACAGCGTGGTCAACATCCTGTTGAAGTTGTTTCCGTTGCTCAAGTAAACCCAGAATTTCAACAAGCGGGCTTTGTGTTTTCTGTACCTTATCGGATGTAACCTTAAATTTTTCTTTTGCGGCTTCCCAAGAGGGGATATCTCCCTTGTACTCATTTTGTATAGAATGCTTACCAAACCAAATCGTATTTTTAAACTCACTAACATTGGTCTGATTGCCAAGACGTGCGGATATTAATCCCCAAGCCTTTTGCTCTGCCGATATCTTGGCCTCGGAAGCTTCACACTGAAGCGCGGTGGCAGTATCCGCAAAGTAGCTATCGCTAGCTTTGTTAACATCAAACAGAGATGTATTGCACTTCCTTGCCAATACATCTTTCGCGTTGGGAAGCTCACGTGTGATGTTTTCGACTGCGGCATTATTGTTAGCTAGAAATTCTTCAGCATCTGCCTCAGAGGTAATTTCGAATCGAATCCCCTTAGTTTTCATGTGTTCTATTTGTTGCTTGTGTGTTAATTTCTGTTTTTGGTTACACATCACGAAAGTACCTCATCCGATTTGATAACAACATAATACACCTAATCGGCTAATGCAAGCAACGAAAATCATATATTTACTTAAACTGAAAACAAATGGTATAACCGTACCGTAACAAACTCTTACAATACCCAAGCAAAATTTCCTACCCCTCCCCCTTGCGCACCATAACGGCCACGCCGTCTTGCAGCAGTTCATTGCCGTTCAGTTCGAATGCGGGGCTGTCGCCCGAAAAGAATTTTATGGTAACAATGCCCTCTTCCAGTGTATAAGTACCTGAATTGATGAATTCTCCGTCCCAATACTGCGTTGCCGTACCGTCTTCGGCAAATACCCATGTTTCTTCCTGCGCGCCAAAAATCATCATCCTGTCCGACCGGCCGATAGTCTGCCACGTCCCCTCGATGCCGGCCTCCGCGCCGCACGCGAAAAGCGGCAGCACAAAACACAGGCACAGTATACACAATAGTATTTTTTTTGCTTGTTTGTCCATATCGCCATTGTAACGTAAAGCCGTCTTTTTGCCAACCGCAATTTATTGGTGTAAAATAGCATATATGGAAAAGGCATATTTGTTTAGCAAAATTGATCTCAGAAAACTGGTGATACCGCTCATTATCGAGCAAGCGCTTGCCATCACCGTGGGCATGGTGGATACGATCATGGTGGCGGGCGTGGGGGAAGACGCCGTATCCGGCGTGGCGCTCGTCGATTCGGTCAACATATTGCTGATCGCGCTCTTTACCGCGCTCGGCACGGGCGGCGCCGTGGTGGCGGGGCAATACTTAGGGCTGAAGGAATTAAAAAACGCAAATCATGCCGCAAAGCAATTGGTGATCGCGGCGTTTCTGCTTTCCGTTGCTGTGATGGCAGCCTGCCTGCTGCTGAACAGGCAGATACTCTCGGGTGTGTTCGGCAGGGTGGAACCCGTCGTAATGGGGCACGCGCAGACGTATTTTTATGTGACGGCGCTCTCCTATCCCTTTATTGCCGTGTTTAACGCGGCGGCTGCGTTGTTCCGCGGCATGGGAGATTCCAAAACGCCCATGCAAAACGCGCTCATAATGAATGTAGTCAACATCATTGGCAACGCGGTGTTTATTTACGCTATGGATATGGGCGTAGCCGGTGCGGCACTCTCCACACTGCTCTCGCGCGCGCTTGCCTGCGTCGCTATGCTCTTTATGCTGCGGAACCAAAAACGGGAGATATCCGTCCGTTCCTATCATCCAAAGGATATCGACTTTCCTATGATCCGCCGCATTTTAAAGATAGGCATTCCGAATGGCTTGGAAAACAGCATGTTCCAAATCGGTAAAATCGTGGTCACCAGCCTTGTCGCGCTGCAAGGCACGGCGGCAATCGCCGCGCACGCCGTATCAAACAGCCTTGCCCTTGTTGAGATCATACCGGGCGCGGCCGTTGGCCTTGCCATACTTTCTGTGGTGGCGCGGTGTGTGGGCGCCGGGGAATACAAACAGGCGGAGTATTACACGAAATATCTTATGAAACGCGCATACTTATACATGGCTGTATTAAACGTGGCTATGCTGGCATTTATGCAACCTATTTTAAGCGTCTACCAGCTTTCGAGCGATACGCTTTCCATGGCGCTCGAGATTATGGTGATGCACGGTTTATGCGCTATCGCCATCTGGCCGCTTTCCTTCACGCTGCCAAATGCACTGAGAGCCGCGGGAGATGTGAAAAACACCATGGTCATTTCCGTTGTTTCCATGTGGGTGTTCCGTATTGTGCTGAGCTATGTGTTTGTGTATTTGTTTCATATGGGCGTCTTTGGCATATGGGTTGCGATGATCGTGGACTGGGTATTCCGCAGCGCGTTGTTTACGGCGCGCTGGCGCAGCGGCAAATGGAAGGATTTTGCCGTAGTATAGAGAGCCCGACCGCTGCATATTGAAAAATCAACAACCCGCCGGTACGGCAAAGAACATGCCATCTATACGGTGCAGGTAATGAAGAATTTTGCTGTTGGATTTCGTTGACAATGCATGGCGGTTGTTATATAATTACATGGTTTCAGCGCGTGTGCCGGTAGCTCAGCTGGATAGAGCGTCTGGCTACGGACCAGAAGGTCGGGAGTTCGAATCTTCTCCGGCACACCATAGAAATATTAAACAAAGCCCTCAAGAATACTTTTATCTTGGGGGCTTTGCTATTTCAAGATTTTTTTCCTAAGCTTTTTATCTATGTAGTAACTATAACTTTCTTTCCACCTATCCCGTATAAAGGGCTCTACATATTCATAATGCCTTGTTGACATTACTTGAATGGCAGTTCTCATGAATTGAAAGAACCTATTTTCAGAATTTTGCTTATCAATAGCAGCAACATCATTGAATTCATCATTTTGGGAATTACGCATAACATTTCTAATTCTACGCACCCAATTTAATGCGGTGTGATAACTGCCCAGTCCTAATTTCTTTTGTAATCCGAGAGCACTGATTCCTTCTTCCTCTGATGTAACATACCATATCGCCTGAAACCAAATGGGCAGAAGTTTGTATTGGGTATCTTCAAATAGAGTTCTCGAAGTTACGGAGGTTTGGGAATAACAAATCCGGCATTTGTATTTGTGCTTTGTCTTATCTACGTGGATTGGCGGAACACTATATTTACATTTTGGGCAACAAAATCCATCAGGCCAACGAATTTGATAAATATAATCCAGACACTGTTTTTCTGTCGCAAATTCTTTTTTTAATTCCTGTAAATTCATAGGATATTCTTGCATATGCTGATTGTACCATATTGTTCTTAGGCGCATCAAGATACGCAACAAAGATGTATGCACTTTATGCAACTGTTATGTACTTTATCAACGAGCGCCAAGTTGTGCCCGAAATGAAAGGAGTACATAACATGTACGACATTAAGATCAGTACCGATCAGGCACGCCAATTCGCGCGGGATTGCTACGACGCCATCATTGCAGAAATTAAGCAAACAGAAGAAGAAAGAGAAAACGGAGGGAGGGAAGTAGCATGAACACAAAAAATACAATTACAATTTACCAGTCTTCTCCCCCCAGACGTGGAGAAGCGAAATGTGCCGCCGGTTTCACACAAGGATTTACAATCAATCCCGGTGACATCGAAGCACTTGCACGGGCGGTTGAGTTTGACAACTGTCCAGCATGTTATGGCGACACGGCCGACAAAGCGCATGAAGCTTTTAGCAAGGAGGCTGCTAAGTGTGAGCCGTTAATGGATGATGGCGAACTGACGTCGATATGGAACAGCGCGATATTGTTTTATCATATGATAACAACACAGCATGGCGTTTAAGACGGTTTGCTTATGCCGTAGTATATTTCATGGGGGCGGCCTATAGACTTTCAAGCAGAAACGGTTACACGGTCACAGGGTAAGATCGCTGTTGTCTGTTCCCAAACCCGTACAAAAATAGATAGATGCAATATATTTTTCAATAGCTTTGTAGTGAAACCTTGTATATATACGAGGCCAATACCAAAACTGTTTGTATCTGGTCGGCATTAGTAGAAACCGTCAACTACTGCGAATAACACTGGCATCGACCCGAGATGCGCGGACAACAGAAATCAAGAATCGAAAGGACTGTGCAAGATGAAGAGACTAATAAGACCAATCAATGCCGCAACGGAACAAGGCGCATATCAAATTCCAGTTACAGCATTTTGATTTAAGAATTACACACATTGATATATCCTGAATGGCGAAACCATCCATAGATATCAGCGGTGGAAACAAGTTGGAAAGCGGCTGAGATTGCGGGTAGAAGGCTATCATGAGAGCGAGCCTTTACTTTGCGAAGATAAGCCTTGATTTTGCTCCACATCTCTTCAATAGGATTCAAGTCAGGACTGTAGGGCGGCAGATAAGCGACAGAGGCTTCGGCTGCTTCAATGGCTTCACGGATGCCGCTTACTTTGTGGCAGGCAAGATTGTCCATCACTACAACATCGCCCTTACGCAAATGTACCACAAGATGATTTTGCACATAATCCTTGAACTTTTCACCAGTCATGGCTCCATCTATCAGCATAGATACGGTTGTACCATCCAAGCGCATGGAAGAAACAATGGTTGTGGTCTTGCCCCTGTTTAGTGGGATGGCGTCATGCGCTCGGCTGCCTTGTAAAGAACGAGCATAGCG
>QMCD01002436.1_pt1 | contig 10343 bp, 5 predicted proteins | sample 1821841 | NCBI WGS metagenome assembly QMCD01 (sample SAMN01991225, study PRJNA193472) | Termite gut metagenome, whole genome shotgun sequencing project. | isolation source: worker | host: Macrotermes natalensis
AGGATGACGAGGAGCACCTCGCTTTCGATTCCCCCAGGCGGAGCGCAGCGCTTGACTTTGTCCGACGACTGGTTCCCGGGGACCCGGCGCGGGATATTGGCAGTTTCAGCGCTTCCGCAGATCGCACTTGCAGATGTGGCGAAATTTCTCGTCTCCTATCCGTATTCTTGTTTGGAACAGACGGTTTCGAGCGGATGGGCGATGATCGCAATGCCCGATCTCGTAGCAGAGATCGACCCGTCTCTTGCCTCACGGGAACAGATTGCGGAATCCCTGAATGGACGGATTCGTCGAATTCAGGCTAGCCAGTTGTATGACGGAGCATTCGCCTTCTGGCCCGGTTCCCCCGCTTCCGATTGGGCGACGGCCTACACGGTGCATTTCCTCGTCTCCTGTGAAATGCGCGGCTATCCGTTGCCGTCCGACACTCTGGCGAATGCCTATGCCTATCTGCAACAGATCCTGGCGCTTCCGCCGTCCTCACAGAACGATAACCAATATGGAGCCGAGCTCGCCACGCGCGCATATATTTCCTATATTATGTCGATGCGCGGAGACCCTCCGCACGCATGGATGGCTTACCTGCAAGACAATCTGGAGGATATGCCCGCATACGGCCGTCTCTTCCTGGCTGCGGCTTACGCAAGAAGCGGTCAGAAGGAGTTGGCGCGTACGATGCTGGGCGGAAGCATCCCCTCAATCGACCCGCTCGTGGAGTCGCAGCAGGAAAAACCGAATTGGGACTCGTCTCTTCGCAGCATGGCGCTCTATCTGCTGGCATGGAACGAGATCGATCCGACTTCGACAGAAGCCGTACAAGCAGCCGCGAATCTGCTTGCCGAGCTGCGGGGGCGGGAGTTTTACACAACCCAGGAGGCCTCCTTCTCCCTCTTCGCTCTGGCTGCGTTCTACGCGTATCAGGAGCAGGGTGGGGAGAGCAGAATTATAGTGGCGAACGAGAACGGAGAAATTATCCGCGATCAAAAGGAGAACAAAAATTATAATATACAGATACCGCTCAACAGTACCTTTTTCGATGTTCATAATGCAGGAGACGCCACGGGATATCTCGCGACCGTCCTCGATGGTGTCCCAACGAAGGCCCCAGCGGCGCGAGATAGTGGAATGCGCGCTTCGGTCGAATATCGCAACGCATCCGGCATGACGATCACGCCGGACCTTCCTGTCTCGCGAGGGGAAAGAGTAACCGCGACAATCGTGCTTACGCCGCTTGCCGGGGAGGCAAAAAACGTCGTCGTTACGCTTCCGCTGGCCGCCGGTTTCGAGATCGAAAACCCGAAGCTGATGGGCGCATCCGCGGAGGAAAACTTTTATGCCGAGGACGAACCCTTTGGTGCGTGTGCGGAACTTCGGGATGACCGACTGCTTCTCTTTGTCGATGAACTATCCCGAACATTCAAATGGACGTGCTCGATGCGTGCGGTGACCGCAGGGCGCTTCTTCCTGCCTCCGGTCGTCGCGGAGGGGATGTACGCGCCTGGATTGCAAAGCGTCGGGGCCTCTTCTACGGTCTCGATCGTCTCGAAATAGAGGGGTTGCACGTGAAACAGCCCCGTTTGTTGAAAGGCCCACGAAATATCTTTGCGGCGGCGGTCTTCGCCGCCCTTCTCTTCGCCCTCCTTCTGCTTGCATATGACACGAGAATGCCGCTTCCCGACGTTCGCACGTATGCACGTTCGACGGTTACGCTCGACCGTAGGGGGGATGTGCTGAACGTTAGGCTTTCACCCGACGAGGAGTGGTGCATTCCCGTATCGCTGGACAAGATGGGCACATGGACGGGGCAAATTGCCGTTGAGTTGGAGGACAAGCGATTTTATGAACATCGGGGTGTGGATTTCACCGCGATTGCCCGCGCCCTCTTTTACAACCTCCGGGCGCGGAAAGTTGTCTCCGGTGCCTCCACGATCACGACACAGCTGATTCGAATCGCTGATCCACGTCCCCGCACTTATGCTGTAAAACTCTCCGAGTTCTGGCGAGCGACGCGGCTCGAAGGTAAGATGTCAAAGGAAGAAATTCTTGAGCTTTACCTCAACCGCGCGCCCTTCGGAGGAAACATTCGGGGAATCGAAGCGGCTTCACGCGTTTATTTCGGCAAGAGTGCACAGTCGCTCTCTCTATCCGAGAGCGTGCTTCTGATTTCAATTCTGCGCGCACCCAGTCGCTTTCGCCCCGACCGGCATCCCGAGGAGGCGATGCTGCTTCGGGAGCGCAGTCTTGCGTTGCTCCTCAAGCGAGCGGCGATCACGCAGGAGATGATGGAAATCGCTCGCTCCGACGTCCCGAGCGGTCGGCGATACCCCATGCCCCGCCTGGCTCCAATGGCCAGTGCGCATGCCTTTGCCGCCGAAGGCCTTCCGGTCGTCCACTCGACGATATCCTCTCCGTTGCAGCTTGCGCTCGAAAAGAATTTTGAAACATCGCTTGCTTCATATCCATCCGAAATAACTGGGGCGGCTGTCGTCGTTGAAAATGGGTCCGGTGAAGTTCTGGCATACGTAGGCAATGCACGTTTCGGTTCCGGCTTATTCGGTTCGGAGGTCGACTGCGGGAATGCATCACGCTCACCCGGGTCGACGTTGAAATCCTTTCTTTATGCAGTTGCTTTTGAAAGGGGAATGTTGACGCCCGCTTCTTTGCTTGCAGACACACCGCTGGCTTTCCGTGGGAACGCGCCGCGAAACTTTGACCTCTCATACCGCGGACCTGTTTCAGCAAGAGCGGCCCTCGCCTCATCGTTAAACGCTCCTGCCGTTCGCGTTCTCCGCCGCCTCGGATATGCTTCTGCGATTGATGCCTTGAGACGCTTTGGTTTTTCAAGGATCGACAAGGAAAGCGGATACTATGCAGACGCCCTGATTCTGGGCGGTTGCGAAGTCTCGTTGTTGGAACTGGCTGCCGCCTATCGCACACTCGCTCAAGCAGGAATTTACAGCCCGCTGAAATGGACCCCTATATCGGACGCACGCAAGAGGAGCGCGACATCGGCGGCAGCGAGCTATCTGACGCTCGATATCCTAGATGACACGGAGCGTCTGCTCCCCCTGTACCGGGATTCTTTTGCCGAAGGGCGCGGAAAAATTGCATTCAAAACAGGGACCTCGCATGGCCTCCGTGACGCATGGTGTATTGGTATCTCAAAAGGCTATACCGTCGCCGTTTGGTTAGGGGTTCCGGAAGGGAGGGGTTCGGAGCGGTTAATCGGACTTCAGAGCGCAGCGCCGATCATGTTTAATATCTTTCAGGACCTGCCGGAAACAAAAACTTCTTCACCAACAACGCCGGAGGATGTTTATGAAAGGACCGTCTGCGCGATATCCGGCATGTTGCCGACGAACGACTGCCTTCATCGGACGCGTGATTTGGCGATTCGCAACGTCTCTTCGATCGAGTTGTGCAATATCCACAAAATTGTAGACGGGGAAATCGTCACCGTCTGGCCGCCAGAGATTTCGAATTGGATGCAAAACACGCATGAAAACATACCGTTCTCCACTCCCATCAAGATCACGAAACCCCTGCGGAATTCAAGATATCGTCTGGAAGCGGAAGAAGAAGGTTTATCCATACTTCTTTCTGCTGAAGGTACCCTTCCTCATTACTGGTTTTTAGACGGCGAATTTTTGGCCACGGACCGGAAGGGAGAGGGGATACTAGTGGATGTTCGCAGAGGGGTTCATTCCGTGAGCGTGTTATCAGGAAAGCACACGGATCGTTCGGCCTTTGAAGTGGTGGATCAAAGAAGACAAAAAAAGGACACCCGAATGAGGGGTGTCCTCGATTGAGTTTGTTTCATGTGAAACAGGATCAATCTTTTGGATCGCTTATGCGAAATGAAAATGTTGGTTTCTCGAAAGCGATCCTTTGCAATTCACAATGGATTTCAGAGAGCGAAGAATGGGGAACGATTATTTCCCCGGAAATAGTTGTGTCAAAAGTTGCGCTGATCGAAGATGACGGGATGTTGTAATTTTCCAACCGCGAAATCAAGAGGTTGTATAAATCATAGGATATCTCGAACACAACCACTGATTTGGGTTCGTTCACAACAATTGTAGCATTTTCGATCGCTTCGATCGTTGCAAGTGAATAAGCCGAAATTAAACCCTTCACGCCGAGCTTGATTCCGCCATAGTATCTTGTGACAACGCCCATGATATTTAACAAAGAAAATTTTTTGAGCGCACCCAATATCGGACGCCCGGCAGTTCCCGATGGTTCTCCGGCATCCGACGAGTGTTCCAAAACGATCTTATCGTTGAAACGATATGCCCAGCAGTAATGGGTTGCTTTAGGAAATGCTCGGGTAATCTCCCCCATTTCATGATCAAATTCCGCTCTGTTTTTTACGACACGGAGAGAGGCGATGAATCTGGAGCGCTGCACGTTGATTTCATGGTCGATGGGCGTTTCGATCGAGTGATACTGTCCTTGCTTTAACAGGGACATTAGATTGTGTTCCAGGCGTGCGAGAGCCGCTCGTAGGTTGTTGAGAGTGCTTCGGGGAGTACCTTGGTCTCTGCGGTAACGGACATAAAATTGGTATCGCCATTCCACCGTGGGACGATATGCAAATGCATGTGTGCGTCGATCCCAGCCCCTGCGACTTTTCCCAGATTCATTCCCAGATTGAACGCGTCGGGATGAAGCACGCGCTTTAAGGTTTCGGTTGCACGTTGAGCGAGATGGATGAGTTCAAGGGATTCTTCCGAAGACAGAGAGGTGAAATCGTTCGTGTGTCGATAGGGAATCACCATCAAATGCCCACTGCTGTATGGATAACGATTCATCATTACAAACGCTTTTTCCGCGCGAACAAGAAGCAAATTTTCAAGATCCTTCTGTTGTCGCGGGTATTCGCAAAAAATGCAATCATCCTGTTTTTCTTCATGTGGTGCATTGATATATTCCGAGCGCCATGCTGCACGTAGAACATCCATTCTTTTCCCTCCAGAAAAAAGAGTTATTCCCGAGGGAATAACTCTTCGCTGTTGTTTTCCAGATACTCCAGAAGAAGTTGAACTTGCCACTTCTTCAGACCTTTGATCAAGAGTCCCATGTTCTTTCTGTTCCCAGCGATGCGGACCGTCAACTTCAAATTCCTGTGAATCCGATCGATCTCATCCTGAAAATCCGCAGGGGGCATTGCTTTTCTGGGCAGGGCTGCGTCGATTTTCGCGGCTACCGAGGCATTCCGCACGAGTTGTTCTAGTTGCCTGACACTCAGGCTCTTCTGAACGGTTTCATTTGCGAATTCCAATATTTTTTCCGCACTGGGCAGCGAAAGCAACGCACGAGCATGCCCTTCCGTGAGTTCGTCGTTTTCAAGCATTGCGATCACGGCGTCGGGTAACTGAAGCAAGCGCAGCTTGTTCGTCACGGCAGCTCTGCTGATCCCGATCTTTTCTGCGACCTCTTCGTGCGTAAGCGACAGTTTGGCGATCAGCTCCTGAATTCCGAGTGCGACTTCAATGGTGCTCAGGTCCTCGCGTTGCAAGTTTTCAACGAGCGCAAGCTCCATTGCCTGAGAGTCGGTGATGTCAAGAACGCGTATGGGAATTTCATCCAATCCGGCCAGTTTAGCCGCGCGCCAGCGGCGTTCGCCCGCAATGATTTGATAACCGTCCAAAGAGAGTCGGACAAGGACCGGCTGGATGATGCCGTGCTCTGAGATGGAATCGGCCAGGTTTTTAAGCAGATCTTCGTTTATGCTCTTGCGTGGTTGAAATGGATTGGGGTGCAAATCGGATGTTGCCGCAAGCATTTGTGTGGATGCGGTTTTTTCTTCGATGCGCACTTCTTGGGCTGCCTCGCCGGATGATGGAATCAGCGACGAAAGACCTTTTCCTAGGCCCCTTTGCTTTGCCATCTTTTCAGAACCTCCCTGGTAAATTTGTTGTACGCAGTCGTTCCCGGACTCGAAGCGTCGTAGTACTGAATGGGCATTCCGTGACTTGGCGCCTCACTGATTCTGACATTTCTGGGAATCGCTGTCTTGAACACCTTATCCGGGAAGCGCAGCCGAACTTCGGCTGCAACGTCCTTCGATAGTCTGGTCCTGGCATCGAACATCGTCAGCAGAAGGCCGTCTAGGTTCAGAGAAGCATTCAGGTGAGAACGGACAAGATCGATCGTGTTCATCAGTTGAGAGAGCCCCTCCAATGCATAGTATTCGCACTGTATGGGGATGATGAGTGAGTCTGCGGCGACGAGAGAATTGAGGGTGAGCAAGCCAAGAGACGGAGGGCAATCGATGATGATGTGATCGAAATTCGCGGATTCCAGCGCCTTTTTCAATCGGGTCTCCCGGCTCATCGCGGAGACCAACTCGATTTCGGCGCCGGCAAGGTCGATGGTGGCCGGCACGACGGATACGTTTTTCCAGGGGGCTCTCACAATGCATTCTTCCAAGGGGAGGCCGTCGACGAGAAGTTCATAGACGCTCGACTGCAACGAGCCTCGCTCGATACCGATCCCGCTTGTGCTGTTGCCCTGCGGGTCCATGTCCACCATGAGCACGCGTTTGCCGACCATACCCAATCCGGCGCAGAAGTTCACACATGTTGAGGTTTTACCGACCCCACCTTTTTGATTTGCGATCGCGGTCAACTTCAAATGGCACACCTCCAATTCATTTCTTGTATTCATTATATCCCGTTTATAAAAAAGATACCAGTTTCACGTGAAACCCGATTCGGAGAAATCTTGAGTGTCAAAAAAGAACCAGACTGACACTGGTCAAAGTGATATTCAGATGGTAACATCTATACCGTATATCGTTTTCGGGGGATTAAAATGTCTGTATTAAAAAAACCTGCGATCGCGCTTTTTGCGTTATTTATTTTTGTTACATTTGTAGCGGGATATTTATTCCTATCCGGCCGCACGTTTTACGCGACCCTCATGGCGGACAAGGTCGGCGACGCGCTTCGGGAGATGGGCGGTTACGATCTGGGAATCGACGACCTTCTGGGGAATCCGCTGACGGGCGTCGACGGCATGGGTATCCGTATCGTTCACGACGGTGTAGAGCTTGCCTGGGCAGATCGTATCGCGATGCGCCTTGACTGGGCGAGCGTCTTCTCTTCTCCGAAGCTCTCGCTGCTCTCGCTCTCCGGTTTGACGGTCGACATCGACACGGTGCTGAATCATCTGCCGCAACAGAAGCAAGAATCTTCCGATTCGCCCGCATTGGAGCGACTGACGCTTCGTGATTCATGGATCTCCACTCCATACGGGGACATCGACGTGCGAGACCTGACCGTCATCCTGGGCGACGGGAGCTATCGCATTGATCTTCGCGGGACGTATCAAGCTCAAACGCTTTCGTTTGAGGCCGATTTGCGTACCTTGGGCGGGGAGATGGCGTTGCGCCAGTTTAGCGCGGAGTGGGGCGGCATGAAGCTTTTGGCGGACGGTATTGCCTCACCGAGCCTTGACCTGTTTTGCAACGTTTCCAATATCGACATGAATTTGCTCTCTGATATTCTGCCGCAATTAAAATCGGCGGATGTGCAAGGGCTGTATTCTGCGCAAGGGCGCCTGCGGAACGATAATGGTCTTTCGGCAATCGGCGAGATTCAATCGAAAACGGGCCGGATTTGGCGCATTCCGTTCGATGACCTACGCACGGATTTTGATTACGCAAATAACGTGATTGGAATCCGCGATTTGAATATTCGCCTCTTCGACGGTGTTGTGAGCGGAGACGCGCAGATCACGCTCTCCCCGGAATCGTCGCCGACTGTGGACCTCGATCTTGTCTCGAAAGGCCTCGATACGAGCGGGATGAAACCTCTTTTTCCATGGTTGGAGCGTATTGCAGTCCTAGTCGACGCTTCGTGCAAAATCTCGGGGCCGATCGACAGTCTCAATGGGAGAATTCTCCTGAACGCAGGGAGTATAGAGGGATATGGATTCGAGGCGACCGATGCGTCCGCCGATGTCCGATTGTCCGACTCCGCCTCGCTTGCGCTCTCTTTTAGGGCGAAGGCGCTGGGCGCGAGCGTTCGCGGAGCGGGAAACGTCGCTTTGAAACCGGCGATGAACCTGGAATTGGATGTCGACGCGTCCGGTCTTTCACTCGAAACCCTCGCGGACCGTTTCCCTCAGATCGATAAAGCGGGTGCAGAAGGCGTCGGCAACGCGCAAGTCAAGATTCGCGGACCGCTCGACGCGCTTCTTTTCGACGGAAAGGTCTCGTTCCCATCCATGACCGCCATGCATGAGTACGAGTTGAAAGACGTCGCAGCCTGCTTTTCGTATAGCAAGAGCGGACTCTCGCTGACCGAAGCGAAGGCCACGTTCAACGAGGCGACGATGACCGCGGAAGGGGATTACGCGACGAACCTTATTGGGGGCGTTGAAAACCTCAACTTCAAGGGTACCGTCTCGAATCTGAAACCGGAAAATTTTTCGAACCTGGCGCCCATCATCGGCGATAATCATCTTCGCGGAACTGTCTCCGGCAAATGGAGCCTGAGCGGGACGATTGTCGATCCCCACGTTCACGTTGCGCTGACGGCGCCTTCCTTCTCTTTGTTGAAACGCTTCGGGCTGTCGGAGGTCGCGGCGGAGGCAGTCTACAGTGATGCTTCAATAGAGGTGGTAAATGCGTCGGCGCGGATGGGGAATGCGTCGGCCTCCGCCGCTGGGAAAATCTCCCTTCCGGTGGAGGGCACTCCTATTGCATATAATGTGAAGGGTTCGTTTGACGACTTGAACCCGGAGGACTTCGCCAAAATGGGGCTCGTCTCGGCGGACCTGTCCGGCGATCTTACGGGCGATTTTCGTGTGTGGAGCGAAAACGGTGAAGCGCCGTCTGTGAGGGTTTTTTTCAAGGATTCCCATGTCGTTTACGCCAATCTTTTCGACGTTTCGAACCTCAGAGGTTCCGTTACCCTGCGCGATGGGGATGTGCATCTGGATCGACTGCGGACGATGGTCAACAGCGGATATATCAGTGCTACGGGCATCGTCGGCAACGTATTGGGCACGACGTTCGCGCTGGAGAACATTCCGTTGAGCCTCGATGTTTCGCTCGCAAGTGCGGATATCGGTCGCATTTCTCGCTTCTTCAGACCAGACTCGAAGGGATATCAGGGCGTGGTGACGGGGAACGCGTCGATCGTGGGGAGCGCCGCCGCCCCTCGTTTCAAAGGAGACGTTTCCCTCACCGGTGTTCGCGCCTTCGGGCTGTTTCTGCCCATCGTGCGATTCAACGAGGTCTCCGGGAATTTGAACGAAATCCGATTTCCGCGTGTACGGGCGATTGTTGGGCGTGGGGTGATCGACGGACAGGGGGCTCTTCTCAAAACGACCGGATGGCACGCGGACGTCGAGGCGACCGGCCGCAGCGTCGATATTCGAAGCCTGACATTCTCGCTCGAAAGGGAGGCGCGCCGCGAGATCAGCGGTACGCTGGATTTCGATTTCAAGGGGGACGGGTGGCTGGATTCCTTCGAGGGGAGCGGGGAGGTTCGTGTTCCGACCTTCAGCGCGAGGGGAATCAAGATCACCGATTTCCACGCGCCCTTCTGGGTGAACGAAGGATTCATAATGATCGAGGATTCGAGCGCAAAGGGATATGGCGGCGTTTTAAAGGCGCAAATGGCAAAGGACCTCACGCTCACAAACTGGGGCGGAAGAGTCGAGCTTTTGAGCGCGGATTTCGCATCGCTGCTCGGAGACATCATGCCGGATTCCGAGGGAACCATCACAGGCAGCGCGGACTTAACGTTGCGGCTTGAGGGAGATTCGACGCGGACAAGCATGCAGGATGGCAGCGGCACGTTCGTTGTGCGAAATGGAGAAATTTCCGGTTTCCCGGGTATGGAGGTGCTATCGAGTATTACCAGAGGCCGACCGCTTCGTTTCAGTTCGGCGGTCTTCCCGTTCAGTATCGACGGGAAAACGCTGTATTTCCTTCCGGGTACCCGTGTGTCCGCGCCCAGCGACGACCCTGTGTTCAACTATATTATGGCGGATGGAAGCGTTGTGATCGAAGAAAAGAAAATCTCTCTCTCCTGCATTGGGAACGTCAACCTTCGCGCACTCAATTCGTTTATCGGCGGTTTGCAGGGGTTGGTATCCGCCGCGATGAAAGAAACAGGCAACACGAGTTCCCTTATCCAAAACTTTCTGGGCGGCGCGCTCTCCGGTTTTTCGCGAAGCGAATTCCGTGACGTCAGCCTTGTTGTCAATGGGACACCGGGTGATATCCACTTCGGCAACATCGAAATCACGCAACCGCTGACATATGAGACTAGGCCGGAAGTTCTGAATCAGACGGTCAACGCGCGTGAAACAGAGGAGGAGCG
>QMCD01002437.1_pt1 | contig 10340 bp, 11 predicted proteins | sample 1821841 | NCBI WGS metagenome assembly QMCD01 (sample SAMN01991225, study PRJNA193472) | Termite gut metagenome, whole genome shotgun sequencing project. | isolation source: worker | host: Macrotermes natalensis
TATGTCTACAACAACCCCAAATAGCACTTCCGCATCAGCTAACTCATTGAGTATATATATATATATATAGGAAGTCAAGCTATTATGTAGACACAACCTGTAATATATCCCCCAACAATACAAAGGACTTGTTCCGCTTTTTCGGCGGAGCAAGCCCTTTTTTCATTCATAAATCCGTCCGAAACCTTGTAAAAGAGGGGAAGGGCATTATTGTTTCACTTTAACTTTAAATTATCTATGTTAAAAAAGCTTTTCAATTTGAGGAATATGGTTGCGATAGCAATCTGCCTCGCAGCAACAACAACAGCCGGCGCGCAAGAAAAAGGCGACATGGCAGTGGGTGGAAATCTTGTACTCGGTACGGGCAACAGCTACACTAACATTGGTATTGGCGCCAAGTTCCAGTACAACGTTACACAACCTATCCGGCTGGAAGGCTCGTTTACCTACTTTCTCGAAAAAGATTACGTCAGCATGTGGGATTTGGGCGTGAACGGGCACTGGCTGTTTGCCGTGGCCGAGAACAAATTCAACGTTTATCCGCTGGCAGGGTTAGGTATCATGGGCATTGCTGTCGACCATGGCTTCGGCAGCGCTTCCTCTTCCGAGGTTTGCTTTAACTTTGGCGGCGGCATCGACTATTCGCTTACCGAAAAGTTAGTGCTCAACGCCGAGGCAAAGTACAAAGTAGTGGAAAACTGGAACCGCCTCGTGCTCTCTGTTGGGCTGGCCTACCGGTTCTAATGAGGCTTTTATACAAACAGTGTTTAGAAACACTTAATTTTAACTTTAAATTTTAGTATTATGTTTACAAAAATTTTCAAATGGAGGAATGTGTTTGCGATAGCAACCTGCCTCGCAGTAACAGCTACGTTTTCGAGCTGTGAAGAAGCAAGCCTGTCGGGCGACAAAGCGATTACCGCTTTCGCCTTTATAGTTCCGCCCGCCGCGGGTGTAGTCGACGAAACGGCAAAGACCATTACCGTAGCGGTACCGGTCGACACCGATGTTACGGCACTGGAGCCGGTTATTGTCTTGTCGTCGTTGCAGGCCACCGTAAGCCCTGCCACGGGCGTGGCACAAAACTTCACCAACCCCGTAGTGTATACCGTTACGGCCGAAGACGGCAGCACGGCTGCCTACACGGTAACCGTTACAGTGGGTGGCACCCCCGGACCGGGTCCCGAACCGGGCACCGGTAGCGGTACGCAGGCCGACCCGTTCATTTTGGCTACCACCGGTAACCGCTACACCGGCGCGATTACTACACAAAAACAGGCTATCTGGTATGCCTTTACTGCCAACGGCAGGTATAACTTGACGGTTGGCGACCGTTACTATACGCCGGAGCAAGGCACGTCGTCTTATACGGTAGATGCGCGGGTGAGTGTCCTCGACGCAAATCTTAGCTACGTGGGCGACATAAACAACAGGCAGATGAATCGCCAGGATATAGGAGGAAACAGCAACGCTGTGGTTACCTTGACCGACCTGTCGGGGCTCTATTATGTCAAAATTGAACCTTATAGCGCAGGCAACGAAGGAACCTTTTTCATTTCCGTTGCTACCACCGGCCCTATTACCGCCGGCGCTAACCAGGAAACGGCAATAGACATTACCACCTACAACCCCGTAGCCTTCGAATCGGAGCTTACCTCGTCGAGGCCGGCACGGTGGTTCAAATTTACCGCTAACGGCCGGTACGACTTGACGGTTGGCGACCGTTACTATACGCCGGAGCATGGCACATCGTCCTATACGGTAGATGCGCGGGTAACTGTCCTCAACGCAAATCTCGGCTACGTAAGCGACATAAAGAACAGGCAGATGAATGCGGTAGATATAGGAAGCAACAGCAATGCGGTGGTTACCCTCACCGACCTGTCGGGCGTCTACTACGTCAAAGTTGAACCTTACTCCGCAAACAATTTCGGGTCGTTTTTTATTGACGTGGAGAACACCGGCCCCATTACTGCCGGCGCAGGACAGGACGACGCCATTCCGCTTACTATTGGCGCTGCCCGTGTGATGGACGAGCTTACTTCGTCGAGGCCGGCCCGATGGTTCAAATTTACCGCCCCTCAAGGCGGCCGCGTAGAGTTGACGGTATATGACCGTTACTATGAACCCTCCGGCATGACCGAAGAGAAACCTACACTGGACGTGCGGGTAACTGTCCTCAACGCAAATCTCAGCTACGTGAGCGATGCAAGCAATCGACAGATGAATGGGATAGATATAGGAAACAACGACCAATCTCCGGTAGTATTCACTAATCTAACGCCCGGTGCTGTCTATTACGTCAAAATTGACCCTTATTCGGCAAACAATTTTGGGTCGTTTTACATAGGCGTTAATTAAAAACTCAACTCAACCTGCTAACCAAACCTGTCGGGGTTATTAAAGGCATAGCCACTGCATACGGACGCAGCAAAATCTGCGTCCGTATGTAATAAAAATTCCTTCCGTATGTAAATTTTGCTACATACGGAAAGAATTTTTGTTGCGTACGGATGGAAGTTTTAATACCTACGGGAGCGCCGAAAAGCACATTGCCAAATTCACATGAAGCGGCAAAGAAAAATAGTGTAATATAATTTCAATTAAAAAATGCAACTAATAAGCTAAAAAATTATATCTTTGTACCCGAATAGCGTTTAACTATTATGTTTATAACAGTCCCAAATACCCTTTCAATATTGGTTAACACATTGAATATATATAATAGTGTAAACTATAAATATATCCAAAAATACAAAGGACTTGCTCTGCCGAAACAGCAGAATAAGTCCTTTTTGCATTTGCCTGTTTATTCGAAAACAAAAAATAATAAATCAACAACCTAAAAAATATTTTTTTATGGCAAGATATGATGAAAACGATGGTAGCTGGTTAGCCAGCGATAATTCCCGACACTATTCGGAGTTCGATGCGGATAAACACAGTTCATGGATTAGCTCTGGCGGCTCCAACAACAACAGCAGCAATGAGATTAACCGTCAGGTAGGCAGTGCAGCGGGAAGTCTTTTAGGTCCGCTTATTGTATTTGCAATAGTGGCTTACCTCTTTTATATGGCGTTGCGGCAATATGCGTTCTATATTTTGCCCGTTATTGTGCTGTTACTGGCATTAAGAATGGGCGTAAGGCGAAAAGCCCTGACAATTGTCGCCGGGATATGTGCATTAACGTGCCTCTACGGCGCATTTATCCATTATCCATACGCGATAGAGCCGTCGCCGTTTACAAAAGATTATGTGGTAAAAGAAAGCACAATGCACTCGTGGCGCGGCTTCGGCAGCAGCACCGGGCTTACGGTGGGCGAAAAGGTACAGGTAAACGGTATGTCGCGCGACAGAAAATTTCTTAACATTACCACTCCGGCAGACAAAACAGGCTGGGTGGAAGCCTCGGCATTTCCCGAAGACGCCATTCGCCCTGCAGACGAAATGTGGAAAATAATCAAGAGCAATATCCTCCCTTTCGGCGACCGTTTAATGCTCCACCGCGATTTGTGGACAGCCAACGATAAAGCTTTGCGCGACAGAGACTGGGTTAGTGTAGAAAATAAAGTACTGAGAGATTATTTGGGCAACAAAAACGAAGAAAAATATAGACCAAAAGCGGAGGGATTAACGCCCAAAGCCCAGAGTATGACAAAAGGCGTAAACCAGACCGTTGCTGCCAAGTGGAATAAAGAAAATGGCGTAGTTATAGAAGAACTTACAGGCAAAGAATGTTCAACTGTTGACACAAAAGTTACTTTGCTTAATGTGGTATATACACCCGAAGCCACTATTATTCAACTTGACTGCGAAAAAGCAGCAAGAAACGATATGACGGCTGACCGTGCAACCGCATTAACCGATTTGGAAACGGGCGAAGTGTTCCCGTTGTTTACTGTTGAGAAAACAGACGACGAACAGTTTTTCCTTATTTTCCCGCCCACCCAATCGCGACATTTTGCACTCTCTCAAATGAGCGAAGAAACGAGAAAAATGCTGGAGAAAAAAAACGCGGGTTTCGTTTACTGGAATTTCCCCGAAGTGAAAGTGGATAATTTGTCGGCACAAAAACCAAAGACAGCGGCGCCGGAGCCTTCTTTTTCGGCTGTGGTAACTGTGGCAAGCTCTACACTGTATGGCACGGAGCACAAAACATATCTTTTTCTCCTCACGAAGATTAAAATGGCAGAAGTCGCAACCGTGAAAAAAGGCGATGAAGTAACCGTAACCGGAGCAGAGGTAGAAGGCTATACGCCTGTAAGGCTTAATACTGCCGAAGAAGAAAAAGGCTGGATTAAAACGTCGGATATTTCAAAGGAACGAACAGAAATCAAGCCGGTAAAAATTCCATTTAAAGTAAAAGTCACAAAAAATTTTGCAATATTTCTGAAGGGTGTTCATACGGAAATATACCCAGGCGAAGTGCTGACCGTAGTAGAAGTAGACAACGACCGCAATTATTACATAACACATAAAGGCATAAAACAATATGTCAGTGGGGCCCTTATTAGAGAAAATACCGTACAGGTACAATAAACAATTAAAAAAGAAAAAGCAATGAAGTACAAATTAGTAGAACGGAAAAATCCGCAAAAGCCCACCGAAGCGGGCAAACTGTATGCCTCGCCGGTAAACGAAGGCAAGATAACGCAAAAAGAGATTGCAGCAGACATTGTAAACCTGTCGTCGCTCTCGCGCGGCGACATAAATAATGTGATAGACAACCTGCTCGACACTGCGCCCAAGTATCTGCTCATGGGCAAAAGCGTGAGCTTAGGCAGCCTGGGCACACTGCGCCTCTCGTTTTCCAGCAAGGGCGTAGCTACCGAAAAGGAGTTCAACACCAACCTTATATCGGGTGTAAAAATCATCTTCACGCCCAGCAGCGACCTGAAATCGGCACTCACAAAAATATCGTTCGAGAAAGCATAGCCACTGCATACGCACGCAGCAAAATCTGCGTCCGTATGTAATAAAAATTCCTTCCGTATGCAGTAAAATTTACATACGGAAGGAATTTTTGTTGTGCGCGGATGGAAATTTTGAAAAAAACGTATATTTGTACGAAAAACATAAAGAATTAGGCCCAAATGTCTACTTCAAAACCGACCCCCGAAGAACTGTGGTCAAGGCAGCAAATCAGCCCTCTTGATGTGGATTATAAGCTGTGGAACAAAAAGAGAAAAACCATACAGGCATTTTCTCTAATGAGCCAAAGTTGTATTTTCACCGTTGATGTATTCAAAGAAAGATACGACTTTGCTTCCGATAATTTCTCTCACATTTTCGGATATAGCCCTACCGATATAAAAACAATCAGAAAACAGGGCGACTTGCTGAAAGAAAGAATCCACCCCGACGACAGGCTACAAATGTTGGAATACCAAATCGAACACGGGCAGTTTATCTACTCACTGCCACCGGAAGAAAGAAACGACTATCAGCAAACTTTCCAAGTCCGTATGTTGAATGCCAACCAACAATATATAAATGTTATCAGCCGGCAACAAGTGATTGAAAAAGACAGAAACGGCAAGGCGTGGATGATTATGGGCATGATAGATATTTCGCCCGACCAAGTACTTTCCGAAAAAATCAAGCGGACAGTTTTAAACCGGAAAACGGGGGAAATACTCACCTCTTTACCCATTCCCGCCGAAAAGCAATTAACCAAGCGGGAAAAAGAGATTTTGCTCTTCATCCGTCAAGGACTTTTAAGCAAAGAAATTGCCGACAAGCTACATCTTAGTATTTACACCGTGAACAACCACCGGAAAAATATTTTGGAAAAACTGAATGTGGATAATGCAATGGAAGCTCTCAATGCAGCACGAGATTGGGGAATTATCTACTAAAATTCAAAATAGCAAGAATGTGAAACAAGAATTTGATTTTGATGCGCAACTTTGCATCGTCAAACTTAATAATTTAATTTTTATGGACACAAAAGTTGAAATCAAAGAAATGCCGGAATTTAAGGTGGTGTATATTCGCCACACCGGTCAGTACAACCAAATCGGGAAAGCTTATGAAAAGCTAATGAAATGGGCAGGTCCAAGAGGGCTGCTCAATTCCGGAACCCAAACCATCACCATTTATCAGGACGACCCTGCAGTAACGGAAATGGAAAAAGTGCGTCAAGATGCTTGTTTCACGGTAAACAGCGACGTGAAAGTGGAGGGCGAAATCGGCAAAGCCACTATTCCCGGCGGGAAATACGCAGTTGGTCGTTTTCAAGTGGACTCAAAAGGTTTTGAAAAAGCGTGGAACACCATGTGTTTATGGGTTACCGAAAGCGGATACCAATTCTGCGGTAGTCCGTACGAACTATATTACAATCCATTGGACGATGATAAGCACGAACAGTTCGATGTAGAAATTTGCATACCGGTGAAACCGTTATAGCAGTTTAAAAATAATTTCCTACCGCAAATTTGAACTGATTTAAAAATTATTCGGCTCACAAAAGAAGCATTTTTTGAACAAAATGCACTTTTGTGAGCCGAATATTGTATATGCGTGAGCCGAATAACCGAAAGCCTTTCTTGAAATCGTTTTGATGATTTGAGGTTATGGTTTAATATCACTAAACTGCGACTTACAACTATTAATTTAATCTTTTCAACCTATTGCCTGCCAGCGAGCGCATTTGCGTAATCGCCACGCTGTTGAGCTGCACCAGCCGTTCGCTCTGTGGAAGTCCCTGCCGAATGAGCAAAGCATTGATACTTTCCATATTCGACAGCACCACCAACTGTTCCAGGGTGGCATAATCGCGGATATTGCCTTTGTCGTTTGGGTTTTCATCGCGCCATTCTTTTGCCGTTTTGCCGAACAATGCCACATTGAGCAAATCGGCTTCATTAGCATAAACAAACATTGTCTGTTCCTTGCTAACCATTTTTGGGACTATTTCGTCCTTAATAGCATCGGTATGAATACGGTAATTAATTTTGGATAGGGTTCGCTGCAAGTTCCATTCAAGGGATTTATTGCTTTGTTCATCTTCTTTAAGGCGTTGAAATTCCTTAATCAAAAACAACCGGAACACAGCACTGATAGCAGAGCCAAATTCAAAGGCTATATCTTTGTGTGCATAGGTGCCACCGTATTTTCCATTTTTAACATAAATACCTGCAGCATTGGTTTTCTCAATCCATTCGCTTGTACTGAGAACAAAACTCGGCAAACCTGCCTGCATTTTAAAGTGGTCAAATTCGACCACTTTAAAGTTGGGATTATAGAGTTGTTCCCAAGTACCAAGAAATTCAAGCGTTGTACGCGTACGCAACCAGTTTTTGATAATATCAGCTGCCCGCGCCCCGCCTTCTTTGGCATTTGCCATATCCGTCAGCGAAATATAATCGCTGTTGTTCTCTGAAATAATGGTTATTTCTGTTCCCTGTACTGTTATTTTCTCTTTTTTGCTCATATTTTTTTGTTACAAAATTACATTTTTTTCATATTTAACAAAACAGGTTATAGCTACAAATAGCCATTGCCCACCTCCCCATAACTCACTAACTTTGTTCGCATTTTTGTGTCATTTTAATAAGCCGGCTATGATATTCAACCAAACAGAACAACAGGAGCGCGCCTATTTACAGCAGGTCATCGAACTTCTGAAAAGCATCATCAACAACACCGATGTATCGGTCAAAGCGCATGTAGATACATTGGCGGAGTACAAAGACTACCTGTGGTCGAACAAGGATATCGACCCGCAGGAAATTCGCTCTATGCGCGAAAGTATTTTGAATCATTTCGCGTTGGGCGAGAATGTGATTAATAAACGACAACGGTTGAGTAAAATATTGGATATTCCCTATTTTGGTCGGATAGATTTTCAAGAAAAAAACAATGTATTGCCCGTTTATATCGGCGTCCATTCTTTTTATGACCCCAACAGCAAGACAAACCTGATTTACGATTGGCGTTCGCCCATAGCGAGTATGTTTTATGATTATGAATTGGAGCAAGCCTCATACATTTCGCCCAGTGGAGAAATTCAAGGAAACATATCGCTAAAACGGCAGTACCGCATAAGGAACGGCAACATGGAGTTTATGATTGAAAGCGCCCTGACCGTTCACGACGATATTCTGCAAACAGCGTTGAGTGCGAATGCCGATGATAAAATGAAAAATATTGTGGCCACCATTCAGCGTGAGCAAAACAAAATTATCCGTAACGAAGAGGCGCAAACGCTGATTATTCAAGGTGTGGCGGGTTCGGGTAAAACATCTATCGCCCTGCACCGTATTGCCTATCTGCTTTACCGGTTTAAGGACAATCTTTCGTCAAAAGACATACTGATTATCTCGCCCAACAAGGTTTTCGCCGATTATATTTCCAATGTATTGCCCGAACTCAACGAAGAAACCGTTCCAGAAACCGCCATGGAGCAAATACTTTCCGGCGTATTGGATAACAAATATAAATACCAAAATTTCTTTGAACAGGTAACCGAATTGCTCGGAAAACCTGCTTCGGGATTTATTGAGCGGATACAATATAAAGCCACTTTCGAGTTTATCTCCCGGCTCGACAGTTTTATTCTGCATATCGAAAACAATTATTTTAAAGCTACCGACGTGCAACTGACAAAATATATTACCCTTCCTGCCGAGTTTATCGAAGAGCAATTTAAACGTTTCAACCGCCTGCCAATGCGCCGGCGATTTGAAACGATGACCGATTATATTCTCGAAACGGCGCAAATTCAATATCGTGTCAGCGTTACAACCGCTATGCGAAATATGCTAAAAAAAGAAATCCGGAATATGTTTGCTGCTAATAACGACATTCAGGTCTATAAAGATTTCTTTGAATGGACAGGCAAGCCCCCGGTGGAAACCGCGTCGTTATAGACCGGCGGCCGTTTCCCTATCATCAATGATTTGCGCGAACCGTCTTCCATGGAGATGATATTTATCTGGTTCAACCACCACATTCCCCCCACCAGAATGTCTCTCTCCGGATGTTTCCTCCATGTACTCTGGTAATATGCGTAAGGATTGTCGACATCCTCGGAGTAGAGTGTTTCGCTCCGGCGCTCTCCGGTTTTCATGTCGTAGCTAATCATGTGGAAATTCGAATCGGTCATCTGTTCGATGAACAGAACGGAGTCGCGTCCCAGGTAGCAGTTGGACGACATGGGCAGAGTCTCGTAGGAGGCGTTTTGCACCAATGCGCCACGCGCCAACGATGCCTCGAGGTCGACCGACACCAGACGCCTGTTGTTGACATCGTTGAACAGCAGCCCCTGGCCCGTTTCGCGGCAGCCCAACATCTCACCCGGGCCTCTGCCGATAGTTCCGAACTCGCCTGACAGGACACCATTCATATCATAGACATAAAAAATATGACTGAGTTTATTGGAGAGCAATACAATCTTGTTTCCGGTCGAAATCATACCGTCATAACCATAAACGTTTTCCATAAACGGCGTGGCGGTAAGAGACACCTCCATTGGAAATTTCTCGACCAACTTCGCGTCGTCGCAGAAAAAGTTCCGCTCATGGCAGGATGTGAAGATTACGAGGGCGGCAATCAGGCAAGCTGAAGCTGTTGTTTTCATGACGAGGTTTATTTTAAAGCGACAAGATACGAAAAAATCGCAATAATCACTTCTTGAAGGCGAAGAACACCGCGCCCACCAGTAGCACAAACGAGATTAGATGGTTCACGCGGAATGTCTCGCTGCGGAACACCAGCAACGTGAACACCGTGAAGACCGACAGCGACACCACCTCCTGAATGATCTTGAGCTGGATGAGCGAGAACGGCCCGCCGTCGCCCGTGAATCCGAGCCGGTTGGCCGGCACCTGAAGGCAGTATTCGAAAAACGCGATGCCCCAACTGATGAGGATCAGGGCGATCAGGGGCAGATGTCCGCGGCCGCTGTCGGGCGAGGCGAATTTGAGGTGGCCGTACCATGCGACGGTCATGAATATGTTTGCGACCACCAACAGGCCGATGGTGTAGAGGGCTTTCATGCTGAACGGTTTGCGAAAAAATCGCGACAAAAATATAAAATATTTTGCCTCGTGGGTTTGGAGATAACATTTTTTCGCTTACCTTTGCACTCGCTTTTCGGGACAACATCGCAGTGTGAGGTCGAAGGGGTCACGGAGGGCAACCCAAGGGAGTTTAGCTCAGCTGGTTCAGAGCATCTGCCTTACAAGCAGAGGGTCGGCGGTTCGAATCCGTCAACTCCCACAGGGCGCCAGAGCTAAAAATCAAGCGGTTACGAGTTTTCGTAGCCGCTTTTTCTTTGGGAAAGGGACAACAAAAAGAAGGATCAGTCCGAGAAACGGGTTTGTGCGAGATTCCGG
>QMCD01002574.1_pt1 | contig 10339 bp, 4 predicted proteins | sample 1821841 | NCBI WGS metagenome assembly QMCD01 (sample SAMN01991225, study PRJNA193472) | Termite gut metagenome, whole genome shotgun sequencing project. | isolation source: worker | host: Macrotermes natalensis
CGGGCAGCAGTACGTCGGAGATTATCAGATCGGGATTCTCCATTGTAGCGATCCGGTATCCCTCGTCCCCGCGACCGGTGGAGAGTACGTTGTAATCCGTATTCAGGAGATTCGTGAGTGAGACGAGCAATTCGCGGTTGTCCTCTATCAGCAGCAACGTTGGATTTTTATGCCTTTCGCCATTCCCGCCGTCATTGTCTTCCTCATGATTTTCGCGATACTCGCCGACGTTCCCTTCAGGGAGCGGTGCCACTGATACGTCTTCGCTTTCCCGTGCGGGTACATCCTCTGCAGGCACACGGTCGATCGGTATTTTTACCGTGAACTCCGTCCATACCCCTGGTGTCGATGTCACCGTGATTCCGCCTCCATGCAGATCGGTGAGGCTTTTAACGAGGGAAAGCCCGATCCCGTTTCCCGTTTTGTCGTGTCCGGCATACGAGAAGTACTGGAACTGTCCGTGAGAGTTGTTCCTCCGTGAAACCGTGCCCTGTGTTTCCCACCGTTATGGCCACCCACCTTGCGTCGGCCCCGCTTCCGGCAACGACATCGAGTTTCACCCTGCCGTTCCCACTGTTGTATTTGAACGCATTCGAGACGAGATTGTAGATAATCATGTCGACTGCGTTCGAGTCGAACCAGGCGGGGATGTTTTCCGGTGTGGCTTGATATTCGAAGCTGATGTGGCGGTCGATGCCGTACTGGACGAAATAGTCCTCGCAAAGCCCCGTCACGAATGTGCCGATGTCGCCATGAGTGAGTTTGAGAGTTAGTTTTCCTTTCTCGGCCTTGCGAAATTCGAGTATTTGTTCGAGCAGACGGTTTAGTCTGAATATATTCCCTTTGATCGCGTTCCAACTCTTGCCGTAGTCGTTGTATTTTCGTTGCAGCTCCTCGACCGAACAGTTTATGACGGTGAGTGGGGTGAGAAGTTCGTGTGAGATGTTTGTGAAGAGTTGTATCTTTTCCTGCGACAGCTCCTCGTTCTTTTTATGTTCGAACGCTTCCATCCTGATCCTCGTCCGGTAGCGTATGCCGCGAACCACCCGGTAAGCAGCGAACACCAGAAGCAAAAAATAGATCATAAAAGCCCACCAGGTCAGCCACAGAGGCGGCAGTACGATGATGTCGAGCACCTCTGGCTCGACGCGCATATATGAATTCTCGTTGCTTCCGCGCACTTTGAAGCGGTAGTGCCCACTCCGCATATTGGTGTAGTAGACCGACCTGTTTTGAGAGTTCACATAGTTCCAACCCTTGTCGAAACCCTCCAGCATATAGGCATAGCGATTCTTCTCGGGATGTTTGTAGGAGAGGGTGGCGAACTCGATCCCGAAGTGGTCGTCGCGGTGCGACAGGGTGATGCGGCGCGAGTACAGAGGGTGAGTGTCGCCCCAGAGCCGTTGGCGCTCACTGGCGGAGAGCAGATCGATCGAGTTGTAGAACAGCTTGATGTCGGTCAACACCAACGGGATCTTCTGCATCCCGATCCTAAGATCACCCGGATCGAATCTGACGAATCCATGCGGCGTTCCGAAGTAGAGCCGTCCGTCGCCGTCCGCCATGGCCGCACTCCGGTTGAATTCATTGTCGATCAGTCCGTCGGCCTCGGTGAACACCACCAACCCGCTCTCCGGACCTCTGTCGGGATCGTACTGCAGCAGCCCTCGGTAGGTTCCCATCCACAGGAAGTCCCCGAACTCGATTATACTCCGGATGATGTCGCCCGAAAACTCATCTATCCCCCGCACCATTTCGAATCGGTCGCTCCTTTCGTCGTACATACACAGCGATCCTCCGTTGGTGCCGACCCACAGACGCCCTCTGCTGTCTTCGTAGATACATTCGATGTTGTCGATGTCTATTCCGCCTCCAGCGACGTTGTATGATTTGAAAGACAAATTATCGAGTCCTCCCGATGTGTCTGCCAACAGAATTCCGTCGGAATGTGTTCCCAGCCAGATCCTTCCTTTACGGTCCTGGGTTATGCAGCCGATGTCTATCGTTCTTCCCATTCGGTTCTCTCCGTAGGCGAGCGAATCGCGTGCGGAGGTAATGATGTTGATCCCCTTGTCGGTTCCGATCCACACGTTCCCGTCGTTGTCGTGGCAGATACTCGAGACGATGTTGCTCAACAGCCAGTCGCTCGGGGGCACATAGCGGTCTCGTACAACCGAATCTATTCGTCCGTTCTCCAACCGGCAGAGGATCAGTCCCTGATATTGTGTGCCGATGTACATTTCGTTGCCGTCGGGATTTTTTGCGAAACACAGGACATTGCCTATCGGGGAGGGGATTATACTCAGTTCCGGATCATCCTGGGCGAGGATCATTCGCCCGTCTTTTTTGAAGCGCACGATCCCCACGTTGTCCGTCCCGATCAGGATGTCGTCACCCCATTGAATAAAAGCATTCATCGACGGGGATTGAAGCGAAAGTTCCCTGTTCGAGAGCTCGTGATTGTCGAACATCCGCTCTTCGCGAAACAGCATATATACTCCGTTATTACGGGTCGCCACCCAGATGATCTCGCCGTCGTTGCAGTACAGTTGCTTCACTCCGCTGTTATGGATCCCCGTGACAGATTCCGTCTCGGAAGAGTGATAAAGCGTTCGGTCGGACGATTCGACCACTATGTCGACACCAAGGCCTGTTCCCACCAAAAGACTTGTGTCGTCGACCCGGAGGATGGAGTAAATGAGTTTCTCGTAATGCGAACCGCTGTCGAGCCGGTGGTATACGGCCGAAGCCGGATCGAGAGGATCGTCGAGGCGGTACACTCCTTCGCCCCAGGCACCCAACCACAAGGTGCCGTCGCGATCCCGATGTATGGCGCTCACGCAGTTGTACCGGCTTATGGGAGGGTATTCTTCAAATACACCCGTGGAGATGTCCAGACGGCTCAGGCCTTCCAACCACAGCCCCACCCACAGTTCGCCTTCACGACCTGCGCACAGTGCCCGGATCCGGTTTGTGGCGATAGATCCGGGATCGGAGGGGTCGGGACGGAAAATCTTCCACTGCTCGTCCCTCTCATTATATAGGAACAGCCCCGTTTCCGTCCCGACCCATAATCCGCTGCCTGCGATATGGATCATGGTGTTCACATATACGTCCTGTAGAGCAGGGTGGTCGACAGGTCGAATGGTTCCGCTCAGTTTGTCGAACACGTTAAGGCCCTTGGTCGTTCCTATCCACACCCTTTGCCGGTTGTCCTGAGTGATGCAGTTGACATTATTGCTGCCGAGCAGATCGGGGGAGAGGTAGGACGATTTATAAACTTTCATGGAATATCCGTCGTAGCGGCATAGCCCTTCCGAAGTGCCGAACCAGACGTAGCCCTCCCTGTCCTGAAATACGCAATTGACCTGTTGACTGGGCAGGGCATCGTTATCGTTAACCGGTAGTGTGCTATAATCCCCGAGAACCTGTCCGTTCAATGACATGCTTATCGGGAGCAGTATGGCGATCAATCGGAATTTCATAATATAACGTGAGTTCGATGAATTCAAATATTATACCATAAGCGCATTAAGTTAACGCCAGTTCGACGAATCGGTATTAATAAAAAAATCGAAGCGGCGGACGCAAATTTATAAAAAAATACTTGCTAAGCGGTGCTCTTTTGAACATTGAATTAAAAATCGACCTTTTGAACTGTTTGTATACCATTAAGGCTGCGTAATGTAGAGATATTTGCAATGACATTTACCGCAGTTACATAATTTTTTTAATCTAATCCTAATTATAACCGTTATGTTAAAACACAATTTCATTAAATGTTTATGGGGCGCAGCAATGTTTACGGCATTGCTTATGTCCGCCGTATCTGCCGTTGCTCAAGATACGGAAACGGTTTCGGGCAGAGTTTCGGATTCAGGGGGAAATCCGATCATTGGAGCCACCGTGATCGTGCAGGGCTCCAACAGGGGCACCGTCACGGATGCCCAGGGAGACTTCTCTATACCTGCAACCAAGGGAGAGACGCTTCAATTCTCGATCCTGGGATACTCTTCCAGCCAGGTCGAGATAACATCTTCGAGAGTCGACGTCTCTCTTCGGGAAGACGCCCAGATGCTCGACGAGTTGGTTGTGGTGGGCTACGGTACTGCTAAACGAAGCGATCTCACCGGCTCGGTGTCGTCGGTGTCGAGCAGCGACATTGAAAAACGGCCCGTGACCAATATGGCGTCGGCCCTACAGGGACAGGTTCCTGGAGTGGTGGTTTCCAGTGTTTCGGGAGCGCCAGGCGAAGGCCTCAAAATCAGGATCAGGGGTGCCAACTCGGTCATAGGCGACAACGACCCTCTGTATGTGGTCGACGGAGTGGTGCTGAGCATCGGAACCAACGAGTTGAACGTAGGTGACATCGAGTCGATGGAGGTACTCAAAGACGCTTCGGCCACCGCCATCTACGGATCGAGAGGTGCGAACGGCGTGGTGCTGATAACCACCAAACGCGGTGCCATCGAGCAGCCGGCCACCATCCGTTTCTCCGCCAATGTGGGCATAAGTTCGTTGCCCCGCCGTTACGACCTGCTTGACGCCGGCGAGTTTGCCGAACTGACCACCGTGTACAAGCCCAACTACTTCACGAACGAACAGATCGCCGCCTACAAACGCGATGGAGGAGTGGACTGGCAGGATCAGATATTCCAGAGGGGGGTGACCCAGAACTACGATGTGGGGGTGTCTGGCGGCGGCGCCAAAACCACCTACTACATCTCGGGTAACTTCATCGACCAGAGCGGTATAGTGAAGCGCTCTTCGATGAATCGCTACACCTTCCGTTCGAACATCAGCACACAGGTGGGCGAGAGGCTCAAGGTCGATCTCAACATGACAGCCGGACAAAGCAAAGGGCTGAACACGGGCGACCGAGGAGGAAAAGGCAACGTGGTGTGGCTTGCAGCGATCTACGCCCCGACCTTCGCCATGCGCGAGCCCGACGGAGCGTGGCACCGCACCGACAACCTCGTCGGGCCGAACTACGCCAACCCGGCCATGACCCTTGCAGAACGCTACAGCGACTGGCGGCGCAACAGCATGTCGGCCAACACCAAATTCTCGCTATCTATCATCGACGGGCTGAAATTCGACGTGGTATTCGGCGTCGACAATATCAGTACCCAGAGCGGCAACGTTGCCAATCAGTGGATGAACCCCACCAACACGACCGCCTCGCTGAGCGAAAGAAAGAATTACACATGGCAAAACAGTAACATTCTGACATACAACAAGACCTTCGGAGACAAGCACGAACTCTCCCTGATGGCTGCCAACGAACAGAGTTCCACCATGGCATCGGCCTTCAACGCCAACGGTACCGCCATCGAACCGATCTCGGTGGGATACGACAATCTGGGCCTGGCCGCCACACAGACCATAGGTTCGAGCCGGTCGCAGTTCTCATTGCAGTCGTGGTTGGGCAGGGTCACCTACTCGTTCGACAGCAGGTATCTGCTCACTGTCACCTTCAGGGCCGACGGTTCGTCGAAGTTCCAGGGTAAGAACAAGTGGGGATACTTCCCGTCGGCAGCCTTCGCGTGGAGGGTCTCCGAGGAGTCGTTTATGCAGGAGGTTGACGCTATAAGCAACCTCAAACTCAGGGTGAGTTGGGGTGAAACCGGCAATCAGGGCGTGAACCCCTACGCCACTATCTCCGTGGTTAGCAACAGTCCTTATGCATACGGACAGGATGCCAGGTTCCCGGGAACAAGCTATTCCGGCGCCGACAACCCCTTCCTGACATGGGAGACCACGGCTCAGACCAACGTGGGTGTCGACTTGGGATTTTTCAACGGAGCGTTGAGCCTTTCGGCCGACTACTACCACAAGAAGACCTCCGACCTGCTGCTGGGTGTGTCGATACCCGCTTATGACGGCGGCGGCCGCGTCAACAGGAACGTGGGTGACGTCAAGAACGAAGGTTTCGAGATCACTCTGGATGCCACTCCGTTCAATCGCGCCATACGTTGGAATATCAGTGGTAACTTCTCGCGCCACCGCAACACGATCCTCAGTCTGGGCGATGAAACATTCATCCAGAACAGCGGTACTCCGGCTGAAGGTATGTTCGCCACCTCTCCTTTCGCCCTCAAGGTGGGCGAATCGCTGGGGTCGTTCTACGGCTACAGGTGGGAAGGTGTATACAGATCGTCGGAAGCGGCCGAGGCGGCCAAGTACAAATTCGCACCCGGCGACAACAAGTACAGGGACATCAACGAAGACAACGTACACGACACAAAAGACCAGGAGATAATAGGTTCGGCTCTGCCGAAATTCACCTGGGGGCTCGACAATACGGTTTCCTGGAAGAACCTCTCGTTAAACATCATGCTTCAGGGTGTTCACGGCAACAAGATGATTAACACGATGTACGCCGGAGCGGCCACCATCCTCTCCGACGCCACGGCCATCAGCCACGTCGACGGCCGCGACTTCTGGACGCCGCAGAACGATAACGCCCGGTTCGCGAGCCCCGTCACGAGTACGGGTAAGAATCACGTTGCCTCGACGCAATTCCTCGAGGACGCAAGTTTTATTAAGGTGAAGAACCTCGGACTCTCCTACAACTTCACCAAGGACAAGACCGGGTTCGCCGACATCAAACTGACCCTGAGCGCGCAAAACATTCTCACTTTCACCAGGTATTCGGGATTCGATCCGGAAGTATCCACCACATCGAGCGATGTCGACGGCGCCATCGATCTGGGGGGCTATCCCAACCCCAGAGTGGTGACATTCGGTATACAGGCGACTTTTTAACAAACGTAAAAAACACAGACCATGAAAAAATTATTAATCCTTACAATACTTATCGCAGGTTGGCTGAGCTCCTGCAGTAGTAGTTTTCTGGAAGAAAAAAAACACGGCCTTGTCGTTCCGAGCAATTATCCCGAATCGCTGGCCGCACTCGAAAATTGTGTCAACGCACTCTATCGTTTCGGCGGCTCGATGTACAGCGAGTCGGGAGTGTGGGCGTTTACGGCGGCAGGCGACGACCTGACCACCGTTCCAGGCGGAAACAAGGCCGGATACCTCCAGTACGACATCTTCACCGTGGCCGACAACAACGACCGTACCGTGATGCTGTGGGACAGAGCCTATCAGACCATCAAACAAGCCAACGTGATCTCGTTGGCGATACCCAACATAGTGCAGCCCGGCACGGCCGAAGATGTCATCGAGTCGCAGAAAGACAGAGCCCTTGGACAAGCCTGTTTCATGCGGGCACTGGCGCTTTTCAATCTGGTGCGCATTTGGGGTGAGGTGCCCATGCCGATCGACGATCTCACCACCAGCTACGACAGACCGAAGGCGACGTTCGACGAGATCTACGCCCAGATCGAGTCCGATCTGAAGATGGCCGAGACCCTGTTGCCCGTGGACTACGCTTCCGCGCCCAACACTACCGGCATCGAGAAATCCACCGCCTATGCCAAGGTAACGAGCGGGACGGCCAAATCGCTGCTCGCCTCGGTCTATCTCACATGGGCCGGATATCCGATGAAGGACTCCTCGAAATACGCTCTGGCGGCCGCCAAGGCCAAGGAGGTTATCGACAACGAGGTCGAATACGGCTATGTGCTGCTGCCCGAATTCGCCGATCTGTGGAAATGGCAGAACGGTTGGAAAGAGATCGGCAATGCCGAGGGTGTCTTGACATTCTTCTTCAACACCCGCAACGAGGGCAACATGGGGGCCCCAAGTTCAATGTTCCCTGAAGACTTCGGCGGTTGGAACGATATGTTCGCAGAGCTTACATTCTTCGAGGAGTTTCCCGAGGGGCCGCGCAAGGACGCCACCTTCCTCACCAGTGCCAAACGTTCGCCCGACGGCCCGGTCATAACATGGAACGGCAACGTGTCGGATGGATTGGGCTTCATCCAGCAGCATCCTTATTACAAGAAGCTGATAGAGGTCGAAGGCTTCGATTACGAAGACATGGACAAATACATCAATTGGTGGAGTTCGCGCACAAGCCAGGTGATACGCTACGCCGAGGTGCTGCTGATCTACGCTGAAGCTCAGGCAATGGCCGACGGTTCACCCAATAGCTTGGCCTACACCTGTCTGAACCGGGTTCGTTCCCGCGCCGGTCTACTCGACGCTGCCGCAGGTATGAGCGGTACGGAGTTCCGCAACGCCGTTATCGACGAGCGGAAGTGGGAGTTCGCGGGTGGAGAACCAGGCTGCTCACGTTGGCACGACATGGTGCGTACCGAGACGGTCGCTGCCTCGATTGCCAAACGCCACCCGAACGAAATTCCGGTGGTCGGCAAGCCCGACGACGCCACGCACTCGCTCTATTTCTCACCCATTCCCTATAAAGAAGTGTTGCTCAATCCGGGTCTGTGACGCAATGATTGTATGGCCGGCGGTTTGGCTCCGGTCCAAACCCCGGCCCTGCAATAAAAACATTACATACTTTGATTACACTAACATTAACGTATAGATGAAATTCAGATTCATTGCAATTTTTTCACTCCTGTTTTTCGCCTCTTGCAGCGGCACACGGGAATTCATCCCCGCCACTCCTTCCGCCGGGCAACTTGCCTTTCAGGATATGGAACTCGGTGTGTTCGTACATTACAGCATCGATGCCTATGCCGAAAGAGGAGTGCCCGCCGGACGTACGCCCGCCTCGGCGTTCAACCCCACCGGGCTCGATGTCGAACAGTGGGTGATGGCGGCCAAAAGCATGGGTGCGAAATTCATGGTGCTCACCGCCCGCCACGAGCAGGGATTCTGCCTGTGGCCCACCGCCACGACTGATTACAGCATCAAAAACAGTCCTTATAAAGACGGCAAGGGCGACATCGTGCGCGAGTTCGTGGACGCATGCCGCAAACATGGTATCAAGCCGGGACTCTACACCGCCCCGTGGATAGACTCGAATTGGGAGTCGCGCAACCGGCAGGGATATCAGGATAGAGACGATACCGGCGACATCAATAAATTCGATGACGAGGCTCTCTATGCTAAAGTGTGGGAGAAGGAGAAAGCTCAATTGACCGAACTGCTCACCGGTTACGGCCCGTTGGTTTTCCTGTGGAACGACCATTTCGGACGCTCCGATGCTCTTAACGGAGAACGGTTGGGCGGACAATTGCGCCGTCTTTACGCCGATTTTACCGGCCTGGCTCACGAGCTTCAACCCGGGTGTCTGGTTTTGGGCCGCGACGTGGAGCATGTCGGAGCCGAAGAGGGGCGGGCAAGCTATCCGCTCTGGAACTCACTCAACACTATCGACGGTACGCTCTACACCGTGAGCGAAACCTATATGTGGGATCATCCCAACACCGGTGATCCCCACGGCACCGTCTACCGTCCGCAACTCTCCTGCACGACCACGGCGTTCACCTCGGGAGGTTGGATGTGGGGCGGCAGACGTACACCCCGTCCGCTCGAAAGGATCATACAGAGCTATCATGAAACCATCGGCAGAGGCGCGTCGCTGATAGTCAACTTCGCACCCGACCGGCGGGGACTGGTGGAAGAACAGGTCGTCGAGGCGGCGGTCGCGTTCGGTGATGAGATCCGGCGGCGTTTCGACAATCCGGTCGCAGTCTCCTGTAAAACCGATGCGAAGCAGGTATTGGCTTTCGAGGGGCCGCTAACCTTCAACCATGTCGTGAGCATGGAAGACCTCGCGAACGGTCAAAGGATAGGCGCATACACCATCGAGGCCGAGATCGACGGCCGTTGGCAGACGCTTGTATCCGGACAGACGATCGGCCACAAGCGCATAGACCGCTTCGATCCGGTGACGGCTACTGCGCTGCGATTTACAGTCACCGGCGAGGTGGCAAAGCCCGCCGCTATGAGAAGCATCGAAGTATTCAATGTATTATTATAAAACTCCATTATGAAAAAACTCCTTATTTTTTGTTTGTCGTCGCTGCTGTCCGTGGCGGTGTACGGTCAATCTCCGGTTAAAGTAACCGAAGTCAATGAGAATATCCCGACGTATATGTCGGGGGCTCCCGAACCCAATCCCATGTTCTTTTTCGGCCGCGGGACCCAGGGGGCGGAGCAGAGAATCTATCCCTATCCGCTGTACGACAATCTCACCAACGTAAAGGCCGACAAGTCGTACAACATCATCTACCTCGAGAACGAGTGGATTAAGATCGGTATTTCGCCCGAGCTCGGCGGCAGGATCTTCTCGGCGGTCGACAAGACCAACGGTTACGACTTCATCTACCGCCAACACGTCATCAAGCCCGCGCTGATCGGTCTGACCGGAGCGTGGATATCGGGCGGCGTGGAGTGGAACATTCCTCACCACCACCGTGCCAGCACCTTCTCGCCCGTACAGTGGAGCGTCGAGGAG
>QMCD01002439.1_pt1 | contig 10333 bp, 4 predicted proteins | sample 1821841 | NCBI WGS metagenome assembly QMCD01 (sample SAMN01991225, study PRJNA193472) | Termite gut metagenome, whole genome shotgun sequencing project. | isolation source: worker | host: Macrotermes natalensis
GCCATGCCGCCCGGCGCAGCGAATCCTCGGGAGTGAGCGGGCCGCGGTTGAAGCGACGCGAGGTGTCGCGGATAATTTGGCGTTCTTCGGTTCGGATACTGTCGCGCCGTTCCCTCTGTTCGCCTCGCGCCTGCCGCCTTGCCGGGGACGGCGTGAGCTTGAACAGTTCGCGCAGTTTGTCCATCTGTTTGCGCACCATGAAACCCGCGCCTGTTTCGGTCACCTGCCCGTCGAGCATATCGTTGGTCGTATACCGGTACCCTTTCACGAACATATTATCGCGCCGCGTAAGACGATATTCGAGTGCCACGTCGGCCACAAGGTTGTCGGACAGGTTGCCCTCGACCGACGTCCCGTCGCTCACGCTTCCGCCCACGGTGACCTTCATCCGGTCGTTGAACAGGCTCTTCGACACGCGGTAGGAATAATCGTTGTGTGTACTGCCGTCCTCTCCTTCCGCCGAGTTGATTCCAACCGAGACGTCGATCCCCTTCAGGCTGTTGCGCGCCCACTGGTTGATCTGCTTTGCAATGAACGTGTTCAGCATGTTGTTCTGGTCGGCCTTGGCGATCATGCCCGAGCCCATATACGTTCCATCGATCATCATCCTCACCGCGGCCTGGTTCCGCTCCTCGGGGGTCATCGACGCGAGGTCGTCGGTTATCTCAGAACTTTCGGGGGCGGCGAGGTCGAACATGATCGACATTGCGTTGAGCGATCCTGTGATAAGTATCGTGACATCGAAATTGACGACCTCTCCGTTCTCCGTTGTCGTGCGCACCGTCTCCACCGCCCGGATATTGAACTCCGGGTCGAGCATCTCGCCCGTCCACTGTACATAGCCCTCGCGGTCGATGGTGAAGTACTTCTCGGAAATCATCGGGATCGGCGGGTTGTAGACCACCGTTCCGCCCGTGAGCGCGTACCGCCCCGAGAGGCGCGTATCGCCCTGGTTATTCATGATATATGTGAGGCTTCCGCCGCCGACCAGTTCTATGCGGTCGTTGCCGTTGTCCGAGAGGTTGACCGTGGCCTGCACATTGTCGTCTATATCGACGCTGACTTGCATATCCATTCCCCCCGTACTCACGCGCCGCACCGTGTCGAGGTGTGTCATCAGCGCAGAGTCGGCAAACGAGACGAAAGTCACGATATCCTGCTTCTGGTCGTCGACCGACAGCGGCGAATCGGCCATCGTGTACACTATGTCGGTGTTGCGCAATATCTTCACATCTCCGCGAAGAACGAGCGCGTCCAACAGCCCTTTAGCAGTCAGGTTGGCATCTACCGCCGCCAGACCATACACTTGTGAACCCCGGTTGCGCGGAGCGTTGACCACCTCGAAATTGCGGCCCGCGATGGTCAAATCGGCGCTCATGCGCGAGAAATCGCTTATATCCACCGTGCCGTCGAGGGCCAGCAGGCGGTTGTTGGGCGCGGTAAGCCCAAAGCGGCGCATGGTTATGCGGCCGTTCTCTATATTTATCGGCTGTGGCGATATTCCATACGTCGTTCCGATCATCTCAACCGCAACCTTCCCTGCATCGATATTAAGCGAACCAGAAACATCCGGACCGGAAACCGTACCGCCGAGCTTTACATTCCCCTTTAGGCTCCCCGCAAGGGTGGCAGTATTCGGGGGCAGGAACGCATTTGCCACGGCGAGCGGGAAACCGGGTATATCCAGTGCGAGGACCATCATCCCATCGGGCATGTTGTAGGTCCCATGGGCCGAGAATGCCGGTCGGCCGTTTATTCCGAGTTCGGTGCCGATAGTCCACAGCCCGGAGTCGTCGGCCGAAGTGTTGGCCTTCAGCGCGATATCTCCAACCGAGCGGCGCTCCCAGGTCAGTCCTTTCACCGCCGCCGTACCATTGGCTGCAATAAGCGCGCCCTGCATACCGAACGCGATGTCCGTCGTCAGCAGCCCCCCCACGGGCGGTGGGGCGGGCACAAGTTCCACTGCTTTCCCTATATCGAGACCTTCGATATCGAGTTGCACGCTACCATGCGGCATATCGTCGCGGGTGACAGATAGTATCTTAAAATGGCCGGGGCGCGTCCGGTTTTCGAGCGACAGGTCGGCGTAGATCTCCTTATTGAAATGGTATTCCACATAGTTACCCTCGTTCACCAGCCACGTGTCATACGCAAAGAGCGGATTATCGGGGAAGAGGCTCACGCGCACCGAAGAATCACGCAGACGTGCGTCAATGCCGAAAACGAAGCCCTGTTGTCCTTTACTGTTGCGTTGGTTGATGTTGGCGCGGATACTGTCGCCCGCCACCGTACCATATGCGTATATCGATGCCAACTGTTCGATATTTCCGGGCCTGTTGGCCAGATGGGCGAGCCACGTAAGCTGGCCGTTGCGTTCCCCGAGGCCGAACATAAGGGTATCGAGGGTCAGCGACGAAGTACGGAAACTCTCGACGATCCCCCTCACCCGGAACTTCGCAGTGTCAGCATTGGCAGCTAGCAGCGAAACGTTGCGAAAGTCGAAGCCTTTATCCAACAAGACACTGTGCACCACATTGTTGCGCCCCATTTTTACATTCAGCCCGAACGCAGGCATCGCCGCCTCCACGGGAAGTATGTCTATATTCCGCGCCGCCATCTGCCGCACAACAGTATCGGCCACCTGCGTGAACCCGTCCATAAGTGCCGCGAGCGAAAGCGGCGATGTGAAGTCCACCGCGAGGTCGCCCGAGCGCACCTGTGCCGTAACCGTCCGATCGGCCGATGCCTTAACGGTCGTGCGCACGATGCGGTTGGCGATATCGTCGTAACGGAAACTCAGCGAGTCGAGCGCGGCGTCGAGGGCCAACGTCGCCATATCCGGCGTGGCCGATGCGTCGATATCGAGGACCCCTGCCCCCGAAAGCGGCACGTCGGACAGGCGCATTCGCTGCAAATCAGCCCTGTCGACCCTCCCGCCGATGTGCGCCTCGTACAGTTCCCGACTAAGCTTGCCGGTTATATTGAGGTCTGTTTGCAGGGCTTCGTTCGCGCTGTGCAGCGTGCCGGAAAGGTTGTTGTCGGCAAGTGCGGCCCGGAGCGCGATATCGTGATGAGTGTAGCCATTATAGTCGAACTGCCTGACCTCTAACGCAATGTCTGCCGCCGTGGCCGCGGACATAAAGTCGAACCCGTGCCCCTTGGCGGTAAGGCCCACAGACACCAACCCGAGCGAATCGGCGGGCAGGAAAACGCCCAGCGGGAAGTCCTGTATATCGACCGCCGCGTCATAGGTCTGTGCACTCAGGTCGAGCCGCCCCTTAATATCGGAATAGCCTCCGTCGGCAGTGATGCGCAAGTCGGGAGTGTAAATCTCCCTCTCTATCGCCACATCGCCCGCTATCCCCACACTTTGCGGGAAGCCGATCCGCCCGCGTATATACTCCGGGATGTAATCGCGCACAAAGCCTAAATCGTGCAGGCTGCCGTCGATGTGCAGGTTGCCGCCGATGTTCGCAAAGTCAGTCAGCGAGCGCACCTCGCCATGCGCGTCGAGCGAAAGATATGGCGGCATTTGCGCATTAAATGTATTTACCTTCAGGTCGCCGAGCGTGCCGCCGAGGTCCCCCTTAAAGGTAAACGTCTTACCTCGAAGCGCCCGCCTCAACTCCGCGTCGGCAGGATATAGCAACAGAACATCGTCGCCCGATAATGAAACGTCCACCCGGGCCGACAGCGGCGCGTCTGGCGACATCTCCAACACACCCGCCCCGGCCGAGGCATCGGCCTCGATGGTCGACGCGGCAGTGTGCAGGTTCAATCCCGCGAGCCTGATCCCCGCGCTGTCCATTGCGAACCTGCCCTCGGCTCCGGTAACTTCCAACCCCGAACGCTCGCGGAACGCCAGCGAACGGATCGCCGCCGAAATATCACTGCCTCGGTTATATATCTCCTCCACGCTCAGTTCGAGCCCGCTCACGGCAATGTGAGAGGTGTCGAAGCCCGGTTGCGCCTCCCCGTATAGAGTGCCGTACGCCGCCGAAGTTTCGGTCAGCGCGACACTCCCGACACGCACCGTCCACGGGCGCGACTCCGGCTGGGGCAGAGTATCTACCGCCGCCTCAACCGTCACCGTATCTGTCAGATAGCTGTAATCACCCTTATTCAGTTCCACGCTCCGTACCGCGACGAGCTGCCCTGCAAGGTCTGCCGTGAGGCTGTCCACACGCCCCCGGTCGATGGCAACGGCGAGTTGCGAAACACTGGGGGCTGTGCGCATCCCGAACACCAACTTGTCCAAATCGAGCCGCCGGACTTCCACATGCCACGGAGCGGGAGCGGACGCAGCAGTGGTATCGGGAGGCGATTCGCCAAGATCCATATCTATATGCGCGTCGGAGATCGAAACCGTGCCGACACGCACAGAATTATCCTTCAGCTTTACCCGCGTATTGCGCAGGGCTATCGTGCCCACGGTGCCGCGGATCGAGAGCGTCCCCAGGGAATCGCGGTAATCGACCCCCGCGTCGGAGAGCCTGAACCGCCTCACCTCGATATTCCCCGCCAGCAGCGGGAACACGGCCACCCCGGCCCTCAACCGCCCCACACTCAGCAGGGTATCGCCCGCAGGCAGGCGCAGGACTGTATTGTCGATCCCGAGCGTCAGTGGAAATCGCAGGCGCAGGCGTTCGACCTCCAAATCGAACCCCATATTCGCAGAAACGTAATCCGCTGCCTTGTTCTTGATCAATTTCTGGATCGGTGGCAGGAAAACGAGAAACGAGACCAACAGCAGCAAGCCGACCACAATCAGCACAACCCGCAGGGCCCATTTCAATATTTTCTTCACCACACGCATGTTACAAAAATCGGCACAAATCCAGTGCCCTACTTGAGCGTACGCTCCGTATAATTGGTGTAATCCTTCACCACGGGTTCATAGCCGCTGTCCAGAAGCGGCGAGGCAATGATGAAATCGGCCGTCGAACGGTTTACCGCCGTTGGAACGTTATATAGTGTTGCAATGCGCAGGAGAGCCTTTACGTCCACGTCGTGGGGCTGTGCCTCCATCGGGTCCCAGAAAAAGACGAGCGCGTAGATCTTACCCTCGGCGATCATCGACCCCAATTGCTGATCGCCGCCCAGCGGGCCCGACTTGAGCAGTACCATATCGGAGACGTCTTCCACTTTGCCGTGGCTGTCGGTGAGCGTTTGGGCAACCATGCGCCCCGTCGTTCCCGTGCACACCAGCCGGTAGCGCATCAGCACGTCGCTGTTCCACTCCACCCATTCGGCCAGTTCGCGTTTCATATTGTCGTGGGCGACGAGTGCGATCGTATGCTTCTTGTTATTCATATCCATATCTTTTTCATTTTGGGATTACAACCCGGAGCGCATCCTTCTCGCATGTGATCTCGAGCGGGAACGAAGGGCCGGGCTGCCCATCTATGTCGGTCGCCTCAGGAGTTTTACTCTCGGCGCGCAGGCGGCTGCACCGGATATGCTCGATCCCCGGGGGGTACGACGACGCGTTGCCGTGCTGCATCTGCACAAGGTAGCGCACGGCCGTTTGCAGCGTTTGGACAGGCCCGGCGCTTTTTATAACCAACAGATCGAGCAGTCCGTCGTCCACCTCCGACAGATAGGCCATGCGGATCGTCCCGGCGGTCTTGCCGTTGAAGACCAGGAACAGGAAACACCGCCCCTCGAAGTTTCCGCCGTCGGTCTCGATCTTCACCTCCATCGTGCGGTAGCGCGTCAGCTCGCCCAGTACGCTCACGTAGTAGGCGAGTTTGCCGAATGTGTTCTTCATGATCGTGGGTGTCTTCTGCGATATCTCGGTGAAGAGGCCGCAGCTGAACACGTTCACAAACCAGTTGCCGTTCACTTTGCCGATATCGACGCTGCGAACCTCGCCGTCGAGTATCGCGCGGCACATGTCTACCACATCTCCGTGGCGCGTGCCGAGCATCATCGCAAAGTCATTGGCCGTGCCCGCGGGAAGTATCGCGAGCGGAATATCTATCCCGTTATTCTTTAGAAGGTTGACCACATAATTCACCGTCCCGTCGCCGCCCGCCAGCAGCAGGTGGTCGAAACGCCCGTCCAAATCGGCAAGCATCCCCGAACCGTCGCCTTTGAAGTCGAGGCGGTATGGCACGATCGTGTAGCCGCGCTGCTGGTAGAGCGCGATAATGTCGTCGAGCCTGTCGCGGATCGCCGTTTCGCCCGCCGTGGGATTGTATATAAACTTTACGTATCGCGCCATCTATCTTACTATCCTACCCTCGATTCCTCGCGAGGCCCAGGTCTCGAATTTACCCTGTTCATTTATATATATCAGGTATCCTTCCACCTCGTCGTGGTTGTGCAACAGTTCGCGGGCACGTTCGTTCCCCACGGTCATAAGCATCGTCGCCCAGGCGTCGGCCACCGCGCATTTGTCAGCAACGACGGTCGCCGAGAGCAGGTTTCCGGGACGCGCCTCGCCCGTCCGTCCGCTCACCGTATGGACAACCTTGTTGCCTTCCATGTCGGTGTAGAAGCGGCGGTAGTTGCCCGAAGTCGCCATCGCACCCTCGCCCAATATGAGCACCACCTGATAGTCGCCGCCCGAGATGCTGTTCTCGATCGGCTTGTCGACCCCCACCGTCCATCCGGTACCGCGGCCGTTCACACCCTTACATACAATCTCGCCGCCCACCTCGACCAGATAGTCCGTCGCCCCCCTGCTCTCGACAAGTTTTGCCAGCAGGTCGACCGCATAGCCTTTAGCGATCGAATTGAGGTCTATCTGCGTGCGGGGATCGTCCTTCTTCAGGCGTCCGTTCTCGATGTGTATCTTGTCGTGCCCTACGATCCGCATCAGCGAATCGAGGTTCGGTCGTCCGCCGGAAACCCCGCCGTTGAAGCCCCAAGCGTCGATCACCGGCTTGAGCGTGATGTCGTACTCGCCGTCGCTGACCTTGTGCACATGTCCCGCCGTTTCTATGCAGTATACTATGTGTTCGTCCAGCGAGTCGGTCTCGTTGCGGTTCAGGCGGGCCAGCCGCGAGTTCGTATCGAACACCGACATCGAGGCCGAGACCCCGGCGAAAAGCGAGTCGATAGAGGCGCGCAGTCCCGTAGTGTCTGGCATGTTGACCGTACAGTTATAGTGCGTACCGAGTGCGAAGCCGGTTTCCATCTTGATATAATTGTCCACCCGCGTACTTTTGCAACCGGCAGCGAGCATTATAATACTCAGAATAATTAATGTCTTTTTCATAGTTTATGTTTTGCGGTGGCGAGCGTCAACGAGCCGCATATTTGCGGGTTATTGTGCGTTGGCCATTGCGGCCCGCAGCCACCCCCGGCATAGGGCCGCTGCGTTTCACTCCGCAACCTACCGCTGGCTGCGTGCCGAGAACCAAGTCCACGCCATTAACCACTATTTCCTGCAATAAAGCACCCCGCCCTCGTCATTCACCACGACCACCCTTTCGCCTTTCTCGATGAATTGTCCGTCGGCCCCGGCCGCCTCGTATATCTTGTCGTCTATTACTATCTTACCCGCCGGCCGCAGCGCCGTCGAAGTCACCCCTTCGCGGCCCACCAGATTGCGTTCATACACATGCGACACGAACCCCTCTTCGGCATTCATCGACGAGGTGAGCACCAGCCTCTCGCGCATGGCCGATTGACGGGTCAGCACACGCCGTCCCAGCCATATGCAGAGCACCAGCGCCGCCGTCACCGAGAAGAGTACCAGAACGACGGGCCGCAGAAGGTATCCCGCCGAAAGTTCGCCCGTGGGAATATGCCTGAGCAACTCCGTGTCGATCATCGCGAATGTCAGCCCCAACACCATCGCGACTATACCGGATATGCCCAATACCCCAAACCCGGGCGTAACGAATATCTCCAGAATTATCAGCACCACCCCGGCGATGAAGAGTATCAACTCCCAATGCGCCGCAAGCCCCTCGACATAGAGCGGCGCGAAGTAGAGTACCGCGCTGAGTACCGCCACTACCAATGGGAACCCGATCCCGGGCGATTGAAGTTCGAAATATATCCCGCCGATGATGAGCATGATCAGTAGGCCCTGAAACACGGGATTGGTAAGGAACCTGATCAGCCAGTCCATGAACGTCGGCTCGTAGCGGTGCATCTCATAATCACCCAAGCCTGCCTGCATCAGTACCTCCTCGACGCTCGACGCCTTGCCCTCGCAGTAGTGCCACTCGATCGCCTCGCCGGTGGAGAAGGTTAACACTTTGCCCTCGCCGACGAGCCCATCGACCACCACCGACGGATCTACCATCGCCTCGGCTATCCTGGGGTCGCGGAACCATCGCCACACCGTGTCCTGTCCGACCACCTCGGGAACTTTCCCGTGCGCCTCGGCCGTCGAACGCATCATGCCGCGCATAAAGCTCTGGTACTTGTCAGGCACCACGTCGCCCGTCTGGTCGACCACCGTCGCCGCGCCCATACTCGCGCCCTCGCGCATATAGATACTGTCGGCCGCAATGGCTATCAGAGCACCCGCGCTCGCCGCCTGATTGTTTATAAAGACGTATACCGGCTTGTCGTAATTGAGTATCCGCGTGCGTATCGAGTCGGCAGCGTCGACCAGTCCGCCGTATGTGTTCATGTCTACCACCACCAGATCGGCCCCCATCTCGGTCGCCTCGCGCAGGCACTTGTCCACAAGGCGCGCCACGCCGGGCATTATATCGTCGCGGATCGGGAAGACATAGACCAATTTTTTATCCTTGCCCTCCACGGTGGTCTCCTGCGCATGGATATTCATGACAGGAAGGGCGAGGAGCGCGAAAAGCAGAATGGCGAGTCGACGGCGCATAGTCAGGTGGTTTAATGATTTTCTTCTTACAAAGATATGATTTTTTTTGTGGTATTTACAGCATCGGACGAGCGGGAAGTGTCAAATAAAGACACACAAAGTGTGTCATCCCGACAGAGCGCAGCGACGAGGGATCTACGATTTTGTTTTTGAAAACAATAAGGTGGATCCCTCGTCGCTGCACTCTGTCGGGATGACAGTTAATAATCTATGTTTTTAAGGCAATGCAGCCGCCACGACTTCCGAAATATCGGCGACCGGCACGGCGGCATGCCTGCCCACCGACTTTTTGCACAGCGGGCATCCCGTAACCACCGTCTGCGCACCCGTGGCCGCAAATTCTCGCGCAAGGGCGCTGCCGATCATATCCCGCTGACGGTTGTCGATCTGTGTATTGGCAAGACTGTCGCCACAGCAGAAAGCGTGTTCGCGGTTCTGCGACACCTCTGTGAGCGTCCCCAGACGCGCTATCACCTGCCGTGGCTCTTCATAGATACCACACCCGCGGCCGAGTTCGCACGGGTCGTGATAGGTGAAATCCATATCTGCCCTGTCGACGGCGATGCGTCCCTGCTCCAGAAGGCGCAGGATGTATTGCGAATGGTGGAGTATCTCGATCCCGTCCAGCGCGTAATCCTCGCGGAAAACTTTCAGGCAAATCGGGCACGAGGTAACCAGCGTGGTAATACCGTGAGCGCGAAAAAGTTCGCTGTTATAGTCCATCATTTTGCGCGCCGCCGCGATCTCGCCCGAGAGCATCAGCGGCCGTCCACAGCACGACCCACCATCGCGGTCGGCCCACCACACATCCTCTCCAGCCGCCGCGAATATCTTATCCATCGAGCGCAGTATCTTGGGCGTAAGGAGCGTCATGCACCCCGCGAAGTAGCCCACGCGCCCTTCCCCTTCCGAGCGGTCGACATCGCGAAGATAGTCGTAACGTCCCTCGGCCGGCAGGTCGCTGTACTTCTGGCGGCTGTTCAGGCGCAGCGTGTTGAGCTCTATCCCGACCGGGCATTTAGCCTCGCAGCGCCCGCACATCAGGCAGTTCTCCGCCACTTCGCGCGTAAGCCTGTGATAACGCCTGTCACGCAAGAAATATGCCGACTGAACGTTATTGATCCCGGCATCGGCCTGCAACTGGCACGGGTCGATACACACCCCGCAGCGCGAGCACGCCTCGACCTGGAAATGGTCGAAACTCTTCTCCGTCGTCCCGCTCTTCACACCGTAGCGGCGCAGGAAAATGAGCGGCACCTCGGTGAAAATGTGCATATATCGCGAGAATGGCATCGAAACGAAGAAAATGCCCAGCACGAACGAGTAGAACCACCACGCGCCCGCCGATATATTGAAGACCTGTTCGATGCCGAACGTGTCGAGCATCCAATGTCCGATCGTCCCGGTGAGGAACGATCGGCCGCCGTCGATCCCGCTCGCCGCGCTCTCGGCCACAAGCCTCGCCGGGAAGATGAACCACAGCGCGAACATCGCCATCCTGTCCCACAGGGTATGCTTCGTTGTCCG
>QMCD01002441.1_pt1 | contig 10331 bp, 6 predicted proteins | sample 1821841 | NCBI WGS metagenome assembly QMCD01 (sample SAMN01991225, study PRJNA193472) | Termite gut metagenome, whole genome shotgun sequencing project. | isolation source: worker | host: Macrotermes natalensis
ATCGCCCGCACCGACGCCCGCACCGTCCTGGGGCTGGACGAGGCCCTGCGCCGGGCCCGGGCCTATGAGGAGGCCGGGGCGGACATCATCTTCGTCGAATCCCCCGAAACCGAGGAGGAGATGCGGGCCATCAACGCCGCCGTAACCAAAAGCCATACCCTGGCCAACATGGTCGAGGGCGGCCGCACGCCGCTGTTGCCCAACAGCGAATTGGAGGCCATGGGCTACAACCTGGTCATCTACCCCACGGCCTCCACCTACCTGACCGCCAAGGCCATGATGGGCCTGATGGAAACCCTGAAGAAGGAAGGCACCACCCGAGGCCTGATGGACCAGATGGTCACCTTTTCCGAATTCAACGAACTCATCGGCCTGGGCGAAGTCAACGCCCTGGGAACCAAGTACGGCCACAAGAGCCGTGCGTGAGCCGTGCGTGAGCCGTGCGGCTCTTTACTCCGCAGGTAATACATGACCGGTGCTCTTACTCGGCCGAGGCCTGGTTCACTGGAATCCGTTGCCAGTGAGCCGTGCGGCTCTTTACTCCGCAGGTAATACATAACCGATGCTCTTACTTGGCCGAGGCCTGGTTCACTGGCAACGGTATCCATTGCCGTTTAGCCAGTTTCCTTGAAATATTTAATATAGTAAAATCAAGGTGTTGAGTAGGCGTTATGTTTCCAGATAATACCTTGACTTTCCCCAACTGCGGGGTTATAGTGGGGTCAGATTCGCCTCCATTATAACCTCTGCAATCTGGGAGAATAGTACAATGGGACGTCAAAAATTTCAAACTCAATATACTGGTGTGCGCTATTGCGAACATCCCACCAGGAAGCTGCGCAACGGCGGGGCCGACCGATACTTCACCATCCGTTACCGGCTGGGCGGCAAAATCAGGGAAGACGGCCTGGGCTGGGCCTCTGAAGGCTGGAACGCTCAAAAGGCGCACACCATGCGCTCCAAACTCAGGGAAGCCCAAAAAACGGGTGACGGCCCCAAAACTGTTGAGGCCATGCGGGCGGGCACTGCGGCGGCGAAAAAAGCCGAAGAGTTGCGGGTGGAAACTGAAAAATGTGAAAACATTACTTTGGATGTTTTTTTTGAACATTACCATCTCCCGAAAATAAAAAGAGAAAAAAGAACCTGGGACACTGACGCGGGCCGTTTTTATAAGCTCATCAGCCCCCGGTTCGGCAAAATGCCGCTCAGGGCTCTTACCAGTAGAGACGTACAAAACTTTGTGGATGAGCTGGCTGAAACGGATGCCTCCCCTCAGACAGTCAAGCACTATATGTTCCTGATTTGCCGGATATACAATGTCGCGGCCGACACCCTGGTCGGCAATATCGCCGCCTTCACGGGCACGAACCCGACCAAGGGAGTGAGGCTTCCGGCGGTTCGCAACGCCAGGGAGCGCTTCCTTACGGGCGAGGAAGTCGAACTTCTGCTGGAAGAGGCGAACAAGCTCAAAAATCGTGACCTGCATGACGCCATAGCGTTATCGCTCAACACGGGGCTCCGGCTTGGAGAGCTCAGGCGCCTGACCTGGTTGGACGTCGACTTTTCAGCCGGCTTCATCACTGTGCGTGAGGAGGCCAATCGCAAGCCGGGCGGAAAAGTTCCGATGAACCAAAGAGCCGAAAAAATTCTGACCGAACGGAAAGTGAGCGCTTCCGACAAACTATCCTTGGTTTTTCCCCCGACGTATGGGACGGTCGGCCGCCAAAAACTTTCCCATGAATTTCATCAACTGGTTGATGAAATTGGCCTCAACCAGGGCATTGACATCAGCGACAGACAGCGGCGCATAGTTTTCCACACGTTAAGGCATACTTTTGCAAGCTGGCTAGCGCTAGCCGGGGTTGACATCTACAGAATCAAGACGCTGATGAGGCACAAAACGCTTGAGATGACGATGAGGTACGCGCATCTGTTGCCCGACGCATCGCGTGAAGCCATTGACCGACTGGCGCCGCCTCCTAAACGCTGATGTATTTTTTAATATCGACCATCCGGGCCACGCCGCCATATCGTCCGACAAGCCATAAGAGGAGCGAATCGGTTTTGTAGGCCACTTTCCTCCCCAGCTTCCAGGCTATTTCAGGCCCAAGCCCGACGGAGTCGGCTTGGGCCAAAGTTTGCGGTTTCACCAGTCCGGGCAGGAAGCGGTCGACCTCGGCCCGGCCTATGATCGGCGGCAGGGCGCCGCTCAGATACTCAATAAATTCCTTTTCCTCAGCGTTAAGCCGCGCCTTGAGGGCTCTTTCCGAATCCGCGCCGCGCCGCGTCTCCTCATGGGGCTGGCAGCCGCCAGGGCGGGAAGACGTTTCGGGTGACAGGCTGAAATTGTCCTGGCCCGTTGTATTGCCGGCCTTCCGGCACTTATCGAACTGCTTCAACATTTCATCAGGCCCCATACTCTTCCTCTCTTGAAATCTGTTAGTGTGGTATTGAGAGATTGTGCAAAACCGATCAAGACGCGAGTTTTTGACCGGCAAGACGGCTCATTGTTTTCAGATTTTAACATAGGTTCGTGCAAAAAGTCCATATTTTTGTATTGTTATTATCCGATATTATCTGGAGTATTATTACGCATTAAATTTGGGGTCAAGAGTGTGGGTGACGCGGACGGAATGTTGGATTTTCCCCTGGGCTGGCTTACGGCGCAGCGCATCGGCCTTTAAGCGATCATAATTTTTATAGATAAAGGCAGCGGTCGGCATGCCGGGCCACTCAAAGCAAAGAAAAGCCCCCGAGCCTGGAAAGGGCGCGGGGGCTTTGGGTTGGCCGGCAAGGGAGGGTGTGTTAAATGGGGACTGATGGCGGAAGCGCCATTGCTAGTCAGCCACGCTGTAAATCCTCAATTTCGTTCCGTGTCAGCTTGGTAGCCGCCATAATTTGATCAATCGACAAGCCCATTCCCAGAAGGTTTCGGGCTACATCAATTTTTTCTTCCTGGCGGCCCTCCCGCCTGGCATGTCCCAAAGCCTGGGCTTCATCGTGCCTGGCTCTGGAGCGCACACGCTCTATTTCCTGGAACTCGGGCGAGACCGCCACGCTGCGATAGGCTTCTATGGTTTGATTCATAAGAGGCACCTCCAACGCTTTAATTCTGGCCAAATCTTCCTCTGTTTTTGCTTTGAACAGGTTTAACCATAATTCCAGAGTATTTTCCGGGTTGACCGTCTCCGGGAGTTTGGGAAGTTCAAAAAAACGAAGATCAAGCTTGTCCGTCAACTGAGTATGGCGTTTAACCTCAAGAACGCGGTATTCGGACTGAAATACGGGGCTGTCGTCAATCAAATCAAAGTCCACAATACTGATGAGGATCGTGCGCGGCAGTTTTTCATAGGGCTCGCCTTCGGGCAGGGCGGTGGAATATTCCTTGGCCCAATAGTACAGCGCCCTGGCCGGGTAGTCTCCTTTATCCTGAACCTGCACTTCCAGGCCGACCCGCTGCCCGTTAATGGTCATGGTGATGTCGAGGCGGCAAAACTTGTCGCCCAGGCGTTCCGGCGGCATTTCCGGGTTTCTTATTTCAAAGACGCCGATGCTTTCAATGCCGATGCCCAACAATTCCGCGACAAGATATTTCAAGAGTTCCGGGTATTTGACGAAAAGCATCTTGAACAATGCGTCGTTCGTGAGTGTGAAATCAAGCCTGGTCATGAAAAATGGAACTCCTTTAACTATGTATATTCTGTCATATTCGCGGCTTCATTGCAATACGGCGCTTGACGCTTGACGCTGGTCGGCCATGTCCGGTACGCAAGCCGGGCTTTCAGTTTGTCTGACCCTTCTTGGAGGTCTGTTCCGGCTGCTTTTTGCGGGAAGTCTTTGTTTTTGGGGTGGCGGCCTGGATGGCCGCCCATTTTTCGTCGGCCTCGGTTCTGGCCTTCAGGAGGACGTAGGGCAAGTCCACGCCCAGGACTTCGGTCATGCGCAGGGCGTCGGGGAGGGTCACCACCTGGGGGATGCCGGTGATGTGAGACCTGGTTCTCATGTACTGCCACCTTTTGGCTGCGACCAGAGGTGAAATATCCGGCCAGACGGTGGTGGCGAATTCGCCCTTTTTGAATCCCTTGGACTTGGCCAGTTGGTTGATGGCCGCCACAAAGGCCGCCATGTATAAATCAGCGTAATCACTCATAGTTCCCGCCTCCTGATTATACTGAGGCATATAGTGCCCTCACGCCTTTATAGGTAGCATTATTCTGCTATTTTTGCAAGAAGGAATTCACTTATTTTTTACATATAAATTATGCTATATTTATATGGGCGACCAAGAGTGCTTTTAAAAATGGAATTGCTCCATCTCCGTCTCGACGCCTGCGGGGCCGCACCGCCGGCCGCGCGATGTAATGAGTTGTTCCGCCTCCCTTGTGATGAAAAAGCCCGGCCACCTGTGGCGCCGGGCTCATGTTTCGGCGGCGATTCATCATATTGGCCGTCAGTTCGCCTCCAGATACGACATATACCGTCGGTCTTCCTCATTGATATGTTTGATCCACCAATTTTTTAGAAAGTCCAAGAGCGGCTTGGCCTCGACGGCCGTAAAGTCGTGACGCCCGGCGGCACGCCCCATGCGCTCCATTTCCGCGATGAGCTTTCCGTGCAACTCTTTATGCGCCGTGAGATCAGGGTAGCCGGAAGATTTCAGGAATTCTTCCTCCGCGGCAAAGTGGATATGGGAATATTCCTTTATCGTATTAAGAATTGATAGACACATCTTGTTGCTGTCGGCGCCAAGGTTCATCATATAATATAACGAATTAATGATGGAAACGATACCTCTGTGCTGTTCGTCAAGAAGAGGGATGCCGATATTATGCTTTTCATCCCATTTTATAAAAAGTGGTCGTAACATTTCTTTCATCCTTGGAAGGGGGGTGGCTCTTCTTCCTGGTGTATATCAACAACCTCACCCTGGAGTATATCGGCCAGCAAGCGCATAAAGCGCTCCCTGGTCACATTCAGGCGGCTCAACGCCTTTCCCGTGCCGCTGGTCAAATAAGCGTCAAGCGCGACGTTCATTCGTCTGGCCGCCTCCAGGCATTTCAGCGCTTTTTTGTTTTCCGCCTTAACGGCGTTCAGATCATGCTCCGGGCGGTGCGTATATTGACCGCTCGTGAAGGCCAATCCGCAGCTTTTGCAATAATACCGCTGCTTTCCGAGGTGTTGCCCGTGCTTGCGCACATTCTTGTCAGACGCGCCGCACTGTGGACAGCGCGGCTTCTCCGCTTCCATTGATGTACCTCTATATTGGTTGATATCAGAGGTTTGACGTCAAATCCGATTCAATTATAGGGCGAATGGTTTGCGTTTCAAGTACGCACGTATGGGCCACATACTAACTGGCGGGATAGCTATGAAGCCCGCCCGGCCCGCTCCAGAAGCTCTTCGACGCTTACATTGGAAATCTCTTCAAAGGCCATGTCGTCGATCCGCGTGCGCAGCCAGCCCACCAGTTCCCCGCCGTTTTCATAGCGGAAAGCTTCCAGGGCAATTATAGCCATGTCCACCCGATCCATATCAAAGGCCCCGCAAGCGTCGCGCAGTTCCCGCAAAAGCTCCGGGTCGGGCGACGCAGCCACGGGCTTGTTCGCGGCGGCGTCGATTGTGCTCAGGGCCTCGTCTATGGCCTCGATCAGTTTTTCCGCCGCTTTGGCGAACGCGCCGTGTCCGCTTCTGACTGTTTCCAGGTCGCCCGCTTTGGAAGCCCTTTCCAGTTCTTCGGCCAGCCGGCCGACCTCCCGCGCGCAAATGCCGTAACTGGAGCCCTTGATCCCGTGGACGGCAATGGCGTACTCATCCATTTTCTCCGTGGCCACATATTCATGCAGGTCGCTTACCAGGCGCCTGGTGCCGGCCGCATACGAGCGCAGCACGCCGATCAGCACCTCTTCGTCTCCGCTGAAGCGTTTCAAGGCTCCGGGCACGTCCAGGCCGTCGATCACCATGTCGGCCGCCACTGAGTTTTCGCTTCCGATTCCGTCCCGCCGGTTCTCCGGGGGAGCGGCTTCAACCGCTTCACCGGCGTACAATTCCTTTTCCCGGCGTTTATCCCCAATCCAGCGGCGCAGCACCGCGTCCAGCTTGGCCATGTCGATGGGTTTGGAGATGAAATCCTGAAAGCCGTTCCGCAAAAACATCTCTTCATTGCCCACCAGGGCATTGGCCGTCAGGGCGATCACCGGTATATTTCCGGCGTAATCCGTCCCGATTTCCTCCCGGATGATCCGCGTGGCCTCAATGCCGTCCATCTCCGGCATCATGTGATCCATGAAAACGGCGTCATAGCGCGGATTCTCCGCCTTGATTCTCTCAATCGCCTGCCCGCCGCTGGTCACGCAGTCTATTTTCAGGCGGTAAGGCTTCATCATGCCCTTGACCACGTCGAGGTTGGTCATAATGTCGTCCACCACCAGTACGTGGGCGAAGGAGAGATCAGCGCGCCGGAATTTGGCGCCGCGCTCCGCTTTGGAAACCGAATACCGCAGGCTCATCAGCTTTTCGGCCACTTCCCGGCCGATGGGAGTCCCGTTCACAAAGGTCTGCCTGAGCCGCACGGAAAAAGTGGAGCCCCGGCCGTATTCGCTTTCCACCGTGATGTCGCCGCCCATCATTGCCGCCATTTTCCTGGCAATGGAAAGGCCCAGCCCGGTGCCCTCCACCTTGCGGTTCGTCTGCGCGTCCACCTGATTGTATTCGGAAAACAGCTTGGCCACGCTTTCCGGCTTCATGCCGATGCCGGTATCCTCAACTCTCGAAACCAGCCATACATCATTTCCGTCACGCTTACATTCAAGCCGCCAGTCCACCGTGCCGGAGTTGGTATATTTGAAGGCGTTTGAAAGCAGATTGTTAAAAATCTGCCTGACCCGGAGGTCGTCGCCATACAGGAGCCCCGGCAGGTTTTCATCCAGCGTCAGCCGGAAGGTTATGGGCTTTTCCCCGATACGGACGATGTTCTGCGTCACGATATCGTTAATCAGGCTGGGGACGTCGTAGCGGACGGGGTACAGTTCAAACTTGCCCGCCTCTATCTTGGATATGTCGAGAACATCGTTGACGATGCTGAGGATCGTGGAGCCCGCGGCGTATATTTTTTCGATATTCGCTTCCGTTTCGGCCGTAAGGCCCCCCTCGTCGAGCATAAGCTGGCTGAGGCCGATGACGGCGTTCATGGGCGTCCGTATTTCATGGCTCATGTGGGCCAAAAAGTTGCTTTTGGCCTTGTTGGCCTCCTGGGCGTCTTCCAGCGCGACGGCCAGTTGGGCGGTCGTATTTTCAATGTCGGCCATCATTTTCTTGTGTTCGCGCAGGTCGCGCGAATAGGCGGCGACCACGTAATCGTCCCCGTAAGGAACGCGAACCAGCACATTCTCCGCCGGAACGGGGGTTCCGTCCAGCAATTGAAACATGACCTCGTATGCGCAAGAGCCCCGCTCAAAGGCCGCGGCCACCGCTCCGAAGATTTTATCCGTGGATTTTTGCCCGTCCGGCTGGTACTCCGGCAGCAGGTCGGTGAACCTGTCCAGATACTCTTGCTTGTCCCGGAGCCCATAAAGCTTTAATACCGCATCGTTGATTTCAATGATTTCAATATCCCGGTTCCAGAGGCGGCAGGCCAGCGGGGTGGCGTTCAGCATCAGCCAGGCGCGCTCCTCCGCCTCGCGTATCCTCCTGGCCTCCTCATTGCGTATGACCGCGTTCGCCAGCATGAAACTGGCGGAACGCAGGATATCCGCTTCATGGGCGGCAAAATGCTTCTCGGCGCTTAAATTTTCAAAAAAAGCGAAACCCCAGAAATCTCCCTCGTTCAGTATGGGCGCCGCGAACACCGACACGCAGCCATAACGCTCCCGCAGCGTCTCCGTCCCCGGCAGGAGCGGGGCCGGGCTGTTGACGCATTCCCCGGCCGCCAAAATCGCGTCCCAGCCTGGAAAAAGATCGGAATAGGCGATGTCCGCCAGGCTTTCCAACGGCTCCGTGGTTCCGCCGGATTCCTTGGCCCAGCGGTATACCTGCGAGATATGGAGCCCGTCCTGGTGTGTTGAATTGCAAAATATCGACATCCTGTCAATATTGGCGATGCCGGCGATCAAGTTGACGCCCTCGGTCATCGCTTTTTCAAACTCCTCGCCCTTTTGCCGCAAGAGCGTAGTGGCCGCCTGATTCAAGGTGTCGAGCATCTTGGAGGTTTCCCGCAGATTCAGCATATACTCGTTCCGCAAGAGCGCGCTGGCCAAGAGCAAACTGCCGGAGCGCATGATGGACGCCTCGGTGTCGCTGAGCATCCTTTCATCGTGGCTGTTGTCAAAGCCGACAAAGCCCCAGAACTCGTTTCGCAGAAACACCGGAATCACCAGCGCCAGCTTTGCGTTTTCCACGCCAAGACACTGGCGGCAGAGCGGCGGCAGGTCGCGGACGAAGCTGTGGATGCTTTCCCCGCGCACCAGCCTGTCTTTTAACAGTTCGCCTCGCTCCTCGCACAAAAAGAGCGACGTCCGGCCAACGTTCTGAAGCGGCCGGACGCCCGACGTCCATTCATACAGTTTGGTATTATACCGCTTGCCGCCTTCCATGTGGTTTTTGTGGACATACATCCGGTCGGCGCCGATGGCGCGCGCCATAAGCCCCATACATTCATACACGGTGTCGGCAAAATCTTCTGGTTCGGAGCGCAAGAGCCGGTTGACGGCCTCATTGACCGTTTGAAGCAGCCGATCCCGCTGTTTAAGCGTATGGTTGGCCTCCCGCAGGGATTCCTCCATCGCCTTGCGCCCGCTTATGTTGTGCGCGCTGCCCATGAGCCCTGTGACTTTCCCGTCAACCACAAGCGGTATTTTGGTCGTCTCAAAGTGTTCGATTGTTCCGTCATACTTCGCGACGTCTTCTTCAACAACAATCGTCCGGCGCTCCGCGATGACCGTCCGTTCGTTTTCGTCAAACTTTCCGGCGGCCCCTTGAGCGAAGCCCAGCCCTTCCGCGTTGTTTTTCCCCAATATGTCATTTTCGGACACTCCGAGGTACGCCTCAAAGCTCGTGTTGCACCGGGTGAAATGAAGGTTCGCATCTTTACAGAATACCAGGTCTGGAGTTGAATCAAACATCAACTGAATCATGTTTTTTTCAACTTCAAGCTCATGCGTCCGTTCCGCCACCAGTTTTCCAAGACGCGCCCCTTCCCGGCGCGACCGGCGGAACAGGACGACCAGGAGGGCGGCCACGCACAACAGCAACCCGGCCGCGCCCATCAGCCACGGTCGCTGGGCCTCCACCATCCTCGCCTGATAATCGTAGGTTCTCTGCATCCATTGCTCCCCGATGGCGTCAATGTCGATAATGCGAAAAGCCTTGTTGAAAATGGAGCGCAGCACGGCCTGTTCCTTATTGAACCCGATAATCGATTCGGAACGAACGTCAAAGGTGATATTCGCCTTGTAGCCGGAAAGCTCCAGAAAATTCGTCAGCGCGGTGAGTTGGCGCTGGCTGGACATCACCAGGTCGATCTCGCCCCGCGCCACGGCGGCGAAAGCCTCGTCCGGGTTGGTAAATTCAATCGTGTGCGGGTGCTTCGGGAACCAGGCCCTGAACAGCTCGTCGTAGGCGGTGTCGGTGGTTATGCCCACCCGCAGATTCATCACCTCCAGAAAATTCCTCTTCGGCGCGTCCGCTTTGGAGATCAGCGTGTAGTGGTCAGTCAGGAGCGCCTTTTCCGGCCACAGGAAGCGGCCCCGCCTCTCATCCGTGGGCATCAGTTCGCCTATCAGGCTGGCCTGGCCGGCCTCCAGCATCCTGAGCAGGTCGGGCCACTCGGTGCGGTTGTCGTGGGCCAGTTCAAAACTAAGGCCGGTGAGTTGCTCCACCTCCGCCAGCACGTCGAAAAAGACGCCGTTCCAAACTTTCGCGTGGGAATCATAGAAAGACAGCGGATAGTTGTAGTGCTCGGCGGCAATGGGTATGACGGGATTGTTTCGTATGAAAGCCTTTTCCTCCTCCGTCAGCAAGCGGAACAGCTTGTGCCGCTCAAGCTCCTCCCGGCCCTGGCGGTACAGTCCGTCGATATGCCGCCGGAAACGTTCGTCCTTCAGCGCCTTTTGCAGCGCGGAAACGACCGGCGCGAGTTCCGGGTTTTTGGTCGTCATGGAAACGGAATTGACTATGAGCGGAAAAAAGTCCCGCGTGACCAGGCCGCTCTCCAGATCAAAGGCCGTCTTGAAACTGCCCTCGTCAAAGAAGGCGTCGGCCCGGCCCTCCGCAATCATCCGCAGGGCGTTCGCGCCCGTATCCGCAAAAAGGGTTTCAAAGCCGTACTTCGTATGCGC
>QMCD01002442.1_pt1 | contig 10327 bp, 4 predicted proteins | sample 1821841 | NCBI WGS metagenome assembly QMCD01 (sample SAMN01991225, study PRJNA193472) | Termite gut metagenome, whole genome shotgun sequencing project. | isolation source: worker | host: Macrotermes natalensis
CGTCGATCTCGTTCACCGCCACCGCCAGCACGCGCAGGCCTTCGCCGGCCATGGCGAGGTTGACCTGCACGATCGCCTCCCGATCCGCGGCGGTGAGCGGACGGGGATTCCCCTCCTCCAGGATCCGGTCGCAGCAGGTCAAGGTTTCGTCCAGCCCGCCTTTGGTCGCGATCATAATGCCTTCAGGGTGCCGGTGGGCCGTGGTCATCATCTTGCGCTCCGAGTCGAACGGGATTTCGGAGATCCGGGGGTGGTTCCGGTCGGCCTCCGTTTTGTTGATCCCCATTTTCAATCCGAGGTCGAGCAGGGCCGTTTCGGTGGGGTCGCCGGTGGTGACCCACCGCTCCTCGTCGCGACTCAGGGCGGCATCGTTCGCCAACAGCGAGGCCCGGATCAGCCGTTCGGTATCCGGCGGAAGGGTCGACAAGTCGACCGGGCCCTCCGACAGGTCGACCACTTTTCCATCGACATAGATTTGGGTGACGGTCATGCGGTTCTGGGTAAGCGTGCCGGTTTTGTCCGAGCAGATCACCTGCGTGCTGCCCAGCGTCTCGACCGAGGGTAATTTCCGGACGATCGCGTTGCGTTTGACCAACCGCTGCACACCCAGGGCGAGCACGATCGTCGAGACGGCGGGAAGCCCCTCGGGGATCGCGGCCACGGCCAGGCTCACGGAGGTCATGAACATCTCCAGCAGGCCGTGCCGATAGATGATCCCGACCAGAAAGATCAGCGCGCAGATCGCCAGCGCGGCGAGGGCCAACACTTTCCCCAACTTGTCGAGGCGTTGTTGCATGGGGGTTTTCGTGTCGGGGACGGACTGGATCATGGAGGCGATCTTGCCCACTTCGGTATCCATGCCGATGGCCGTCACCACTCCCCTGCCCCGCCCGTAGGTGATGCTGGTCGAGGAAAACAGCATGTTGCTGCGGTCGCCCGGCAACAATTCGCCGGCTATGGGAGCGGTCTGTTTTTCGGACGGGAGCGATTCGCCGGTCAGGGCCGCCTCTTCGGCTTTCAGGTTGACGGCCTCCGACAGGCGCAGGTCGGCCGGCACCGAGTCGCCGGTCTCCAGCACGACCACATCCCCGACCACCAACTCACGGGATTCGACCGTGTGGAGCTGCCCGTCGCGGATCACTTTGGAATGGGGGGCCGAGAGCTTTTCAAGGGCGTCAAGCGATTTTTCCGCCTTCAGTTCCTGGGCCGTTCCGATGACCGCATTGAGCACGACGATCATCAGGATAATGACGGCATCTGTAAATCCTTCGCCCTCCAGGTACCCGACTGTCCCGGAAATCGCCGCGGCCACGATCAGCACCAGGATCATGAAACTTTTGAACTGGTTCAGGAACTTGACCGCCAAAGGGGTATGTTTGGTTTTGTGGAATTCGTTGGGCCCGTCGCGCCGCAGGCGCTCGCCGGCTTCGGCGGTCGAAAGACCGGTATGGAGATCGGTCGAAAAGTGCCGGGCAACAGCCTCGGCAGAGAGGTTGTAAAACGTTTCGGAAGACATAATTCGGTGTTCTGGTTTACAAAACAGGAGATCGGTTGGAGCAAATCAAAAACCGATCCAATAAAAAGACTGCTTTTCGGCAGTCTTTTTTATTTTTTATCACAAAGCACAAGAGACGTGAAAGCCCCTCTTAAACTTTCACTTTTTTACGAACGGCCGGGGCAGCGGTTTTCACCGCCTTGGCCGGAGTTTTCGCAGAAACTTTTGCCGGAGCCTTGGCAGACACTTTCTTCGCTGGGGCCGCTTTTTTCGGAGCGGCAACTTTTTTGCCGGCTGCCGCTTTGGAGGTCTTTGTCGGGGCGGAGGTTCCGGTGTCGGACGAGCCCGACTGTTTTTTCTCGTACAGGATACTCACCTGCCGGGCAAAATCGCTGAAAACGTTCATGTAGTTGATAAACGCCTCGTACGGTGTGTCATACGGATTGAAATAGCTGTGCACATCCCCGTCCGAGAACCACTTGGTAGCCATGTAGTAGAAATGGTCGGAGGTCTGGAGGAAATCCCACACGTGGTTCAGCCCCGGGTCGTTCACCGCTTTGACCTGATCGCGCAATTCATAAAGGCCGTGGAAAGCTTCGTCCTGCAACTCGTTGCCGAGCCAGGCGGTTACGTCGCGCTCCTCGTCGGCCCAGGAGAAGGGATAGGGCGTGTGCAGCACCGAAACGGGCTGATATTTGTCGGCCACCTCGCCCGGCGTCAGAAATTCCAGTTTTTTGGTTTTCAGGGCGTAGTCCGGCAGGTGCTTCATAAATTCGAAGATGCCCGTTTCAGCCCACTGATGCTCGCCGAAGGTTTCGTAGTCCATGAACAGGTTGATCACCTCGCCCGGCACGTCGGGCTGCGTGAGCCACTCCACGTACTTTTCGACGGTCAGCGGCCAGCCTCCCCAACCCCGGTCGGAGAAACGGAAAGCGATGTCGTCGCTCAACTTGAAGTTGCGCAACAGCAGTTTCAGGCGTGGATTGATGTCGTTGGCATAGATGAAATCTGGGCTTTTCCAACCCAGAATGTGCTTGGCACCCTCGGCCAGCATCGCCTTGAAGCCCAGATCGGCCACCGTGGCGCCGATCTCGTCGGAGTAGATCAGCTCGGTGTTGCGGAACACGGTCGGCCGCTGCCCGAATTCGCGCTCGATCAGCGCGGCGTGACGCTGCACCTGTTCGATGAATTCGTCGCGATTGCCCAACGAGGCCAGCGAGTGGGAGTAGGTCTCGGCCAGAAACTCCACGCTGCCGGTCTTGGCCAACTCCTTAAAGCTTTCCAGCACCTGGGGCGCATAGAGCTTGAACTGCTCGATGGCGATGCCGGAGATCGAGAAGCTGACCTTGTAACCCGAACCTTTCTTTTTGAGTTGTTTGAGCAACAGGGCGTTCATGGGCAGGTAGCACCGTTCGGCCACCTTTTTCAGGATCGTCCGGTTGGTCAGATCATCCAGGTAGTGGTGATCTTTGCCCATGTTGAAAAAACGGTATCTTTTCAGCCGGAACGGCTGGTGTACCTGAAAATAGAGACAGATGCTTTTCATATATTTTATTTTTTAAGTATCTGATTGGTTATTCTATTTTATAATGAGCCGCCGTGCGGTCAACCCTCAACCCATTCCCGTCGCAGCACGATACACTTCGGCCACCTTGGCGGCGGCGTTGTCCCACTTCAGGTTGTTCACCTCCTCCTGCCCGCGCTCGCGGAACATCTTGCCCAGCGCGGGGTAGGTGATCAGGCCGTAGATGGCGTCGGCCATCGCGTCGACATCCCAATAATCCACCTTGACGGCATATTTCAGCACCTCCGCCACGCCGGACTGCTTCGAGATGATCACCGGCACATTGGAACGCATCGCCTCCAGGGGCGAGATCCCGAACGGCTCGGAGACCGAGGGCATGATGTAGACGTCGCTCAGGGCGAACATCTGCTGCACCTCGTCGCCCTTCAAAAAGCCGGTGAAGTGGAACCGGTCGGCGATCCCCAGCTTGGCCACCCGGCGGATGACGTGGTGCATCATATCGCCGCTGCCGGCCATGACGAAACGCACGTTCGGCACCCGCTTCAACACCTTGGCGGCGGCTTCCACGAAGTAGTCCGGCCCTTTCTGGTAGGTGATCCGGCCGAGGAAGGTGACGATCTTGTCGTCCACCCCGCGTTCGATCTCGGAGGTATCGGTCGCCTTGAACTCGACGGCATTGTGTACCGTAACCACTTTTTCGGGCGGAATTCCGTACTTTTCGATCACCACCCGGCGGGTCAGGTTGCTCACGGCGATCACCCGGTCGGCGGCCTCCATGCCCCGCTTTTCGATCTGGTAGACCGGCCCGCCGAAGCTGTCCCCCACCCGATCGTATTCCGTGGCGTGGATGTGCACGATAAGCGGTTTGCCGGAGACGGCTTTCGCAGCGATCCCGGCGTAATAGGTCAGCCAGTCGTGAGCGTGGATCACGTCGAACTGCCCCTCCAGGTCGCGGGCCACCTGCGCCGCCACCAGCGCATAGCGCGCCACTTCCTCCATCAGCCCCGCACCGTATTTCCCGGAAAAGGTGTAGCGCTCGCGCCAGACGTCCTTCCAGAGCACCGAGCGATCCTTCTCCCACTGCGACGATTCACGGATGAACTCCTCCGGCGCGATGTAAGGCACCAGGTTGGAGTCGATGTGGATCATGGTCAACTGTTTCCAGAAATCTTCCCCGAGATCGGCCCCGTACATTGCCTCCACGTCGGAAGCGTTCAGGATCCGGGCGTAGCGCTGATCCTCGTCCCCGTACGCTCTCGGCACGACGAACTTCACCTCGACCGCCTGCCCCGCCAACCCGCGCGTCAACCCGTAGCAGGCCGTCCCCAATCCTCCGGCGATATGTGGAGGAAACTCCCAACCGAACATTAAAACTCTCATACGTCTATCTTTTATTAAATCGTTCATAAAATGGCTTTATGCAAGGGTTAACTTCGTTTTCCTCCTCCTTGCGAGACATAGCACAAGTAAACTTGGCTTTGTCCTCGCTTCGTTCGTCGGTTGCGAGGATTTCGAGCCTGAGCGTACTTCGTGTACGTGATGGCTCGAAATCGCAGCGTAACGCAGCATAAAGCCGTTTTAGGGGCGATTTCTCTTTTCTATCATTTCGTTAATTCGTAATAACGCCCCTACGCTCCAGGCCTGCGAAATGGCACCCCGGGGGTGGTGGGGCGGATCGCCATCGTAGATCTCCGAGATACTGCCGATCCCGGCGATCGTCATGTCCTCGACGAAATGATCCAGCACGTCCTGTGCATAAGGCAGAAAACTGTCGCCGAGGATGTCAAAGCAGGCCTTTACGTAGTGTTCCAGCAGCCACGGCCACACCGTGCCCTGATGATACTGCCGATCGCGTTCGGGCTGGGTACCCTCGTAGCGCCCCTCGTACAGGGGGTTACGGGGCGAGAGCGTCCGCAGCCCTTTCGGAGTAAGCAGGTGCTGCCGCACGATCTTCAGCACGCGGTCGATCCGTACCTCGTCCGGCATCACATACGGCAGGGCACAGGCGATCACCTGATTGGGACGGATGAACGTGTTCCGTTTCCCGTCCGGCCCCACGTAATCGGCCAAATAACCCTCCTCTTCGTACCAGAACAGCTCGTTGAACGACTGTTTCACCCGCTCCGGCATCGCTTTCCAGCAGTCGGTGAAGGCGGTATCCTTGTACTTTTTAGCCAATTCGAGTGTGTAACATATAGCGTTGTACCACAGCGCGTTGATCTCCACCTGGTAGCCGTCGCGCCCCGTTACGGGCACTCCCTCCACCACGGCGTCCATCCACGTGTAAGCGTAACCCTCGCGCGAAGCCCAAACCAGCCCGTTGTCGTCCACGCGGATCGCCCCGCCGCCGATCCCCCGCAGGTAGGCTTCCAGAATGTCCTTCATCTTTTCGCCGTAGGCCTGCCAGATCTCTTTCGGGCCGATCTGCTCTTCCAGCTGTTGCAGCGTCCAGAAAAACCAGAGCGGCGCGTCGACCGAATTGTAGGCGTCCCCCATGTTGGGAAAAAGGCCGTCCCGCATCTCGCCCACCATCGTGTCGATCACTGCGCGGCAGTCCTCGATCTTTCCCTGCGTGAGCGTAATGCCGGGTAGGGAGATGAAGGTGTCGCGCCCCCAGCGGCCGAACCACGGGTAGCCCGCAACGACCTCGGTCTTCGCCCCGTTTCTGACGATGAACTGCCGGGCGGCGTGCCGCAGACAGGGCAGGAAGTCGTCCTTGGGCGAGCGTCGGGCCTTCTCCTCCTCAAACTGCCGGGCGAGCGATTCCGGCGTCTCGCGGCTCGTCGAGGCCGAAAAAACGACGCTTTCGCCCTTTTTGATGTCGAGTTCGAAAAATCCGGTGGTCATCAGGTCCTCCTGATAAGGGTAGCCCCTGCGTTTTTCCTCCTGATATTCGAAATTGTAGAACCAGTCGGGTGCGGCAACGAATTCGCCCGCCTTGTCGGTTTGCATGTAGAGACAGGGAAAACCTTCGTAGAGACAGTTCATCACCCCATTCTCGATCCGATGCGAATGGCCGTTGGCCATCATGTTGGCTTTGCTCAGCCCGTGCGAGCGGCGGAAGGCAAGGAACGGACGCAGCCGCAACTTGGTCTTCGAGCGCGCTTCGAGCAGCGTGTAGCGGATCAGCAACTGCTCGCGCGAATGGATCCACAGGTACTCCTTTTTCAGGATCACTCCCCCCACACGGTAGGTGATCTGCATGTTCGGGGAGTAGGCAAAGTCGACAATGTATTTATGGCCCCTCGGCTCGTAGACGCCCGGAAAGCGGTGGATGGCCAGATTAAAGGATTGATCGTGCTGAACGACTGTCTCGTCGAGCGAGGAGAGCAGCACGTAATTCTCGCCGCCGAGCCTTTCGACGGGGCACACCATCAACCCGTGGTATTTTCGTGTATTGCAGCCGACGATCGTCGTGTTCAGGTAGCCGCCCGTCCGGTTGGTGCACAGCACTTCGCGCTGCAGCGAGTATTCGAGGTTTCCCAACTCCTTTTTTTCGAAATTCAGCATGGGGATTCAGAGGTTATATAGTTTTGCTACAATTTTTTCTCCTGCATAAACGTAAGCATAAAAAATGGAAAAAACAAGCCCCGGCGCCATTCTTATGAAAAAGAGTTTCGTATATTTTCTGCGATGACCATTCCGGGCGGATACATAATAAAAAAAGCCGCATCGATGCGGCTTTTTCAGAGGTTACACCCACTTGACCAGGGCGAAATCCATCCGGTGGGGCAAATCCGGGTTTCGGGCGTAGATGCGGATCGCCGCGTCGAACGTCCCGGTATTTTGCAGCACCGAGACAGCCCGGTAGGTGACCTGCGATCCTTCGGACGAGATCACTTCGAACGGGATCTTGTCCAAGATCTTGACGTCCCGGTTCGGGGCGATTTGGCCGGCCACGATCACTTCCACCCCGATGTCGTCGGGTGAAAGGCCGTCGATGTCGAGTTTCACTTCGAAGAAGAGGTCTTCTCCCGTTTTATAGGCCGTTTTCGAAAGATCGGCCTGCCGTACTTCAAGGACGCGGACATTGTCCCACGCCTTGCTTACGCGGCGTTTCCAGGCGGCGATCGCACAGGCCGTTTCAAACCCGCCTGCGTTGACCTTCTCCGAACGGGCGTACAGCGGAGCATAAAAGCGCTCCCGGTAATCGTCCAGCATCCGGGCGGTAGTGAAGTTCGAAGCCACGTCGGCCACGCATTTCTTCACCATGCCCATCCAGCGGTGCGGCACGTTGTCGTCCCCCCGTTCGTAATAGGCCGGAGCGATCTCCTGCTCGATGGTGTCGTAGATCAGTTCGGAGTCCAACTCGTCCTGATAGCGCTGGTCTTCGAAGGTGCGCTCCATCGGCAGCATCCAACCGGCGCCCTCCTTGTATCCCTCGACCCACCAGCCGTCCAGTACGCTGAAGTGCATCACGCCGTTCATGACGGCCTTTTCGCCGCTCGTGCCCGAAGCCTCCAGCGGCCGGGTCGGGGTATTGAGCCAGATATCGACCCCCTGCACCATCTTGCGGGCCAGTTCCATGTCGTAATTTTGCAGGAAGATGATCTTGCCCGCAAATCGAGGCATGGCCGACACTTCGACGAGGCGCTTGATCAGATCCTGCCCCGGTTTATCGTTCGGATGGGCCTTGCCGGCGAAGATGAACTGCACGGGACGCTCCGGGTTGTTAACCAACCGATCGAGCCTCTCCAGGTTGGTCAGCAGCAGGTGTGCCCGTTTGTAGGTGGCAAAACGGCGGGCGAAGCCGATCGTCAGCACGTCCGGTTTGACGGTCTCCTGCACCCGGATCAACTGCCGCGGCGACTCGAAGCGGAACTGCGACGGGTCGGACAGGCGCTGTTTCACCTCCCCGATCAGCCGCTCCTTCAGCGACAGGCGCACGCCCCACAGCCGGGCGTCGTCGACCCCGTAAATTTTCTGCCAGTCGCTCATGCGGTACCTGCAACGGGCAAAATCGTCGCCGAACGCCTCGTTGTAGATGCGGCGCAACTGGCGCGAACTCCAGGTCGGGAAATGGACGCCGTTGGTCACATAGCCGATGTGGAGTTCGTCCTTGAAATAGCCGGGCCACATGCTGCCCAGAATATCCTTGCTCACCTCGCCGTGGAGCCAACTCACCCCGTTGACCTCCTGCGAGAGGTTGCAGGCCAGGAACGACATCGAGAATTTCTCGTTCGGGTCGTTCGGGTTGGTCTTGCCCAGGTTGATGAACTGTTCCCACGTGATGCCCAGCTTATCGGGATAGTGGGAGATGTATTGGCGGATCATCGATTCCGGGAAAGCGTCGTGGCCGGCCGGAACGGGCGTGTGCGTGGTGAAGAGCGACGAGGAACGCACCACTTCCAACGCCTGGCCGAAGGTGAGTTCGTAGCGGTCGATCAGGTTGCGGATGCGCTCGACTCCGATGAAGGCGGCATGGCCTTCGTTGCAGTGGTACACGTCCACGCGCTTGTTCAATGTTTTGATGGCCCGGATACCGCCGATGCCCAACAGCAGTTCCTGCTTGAGCCGGTTTTCCCAGTCGCCGCCGTAGAGGTGGTAGGTGATCGCGCGGTCTTCCGGCAGGTTCTGGTCGTGGTCGGTGTCGAGCAGGTAGAGCTCCGTGCGGCCCACGTCGCAGCGCCAGATGCGCGCCGTCAGCATGCGGCCGGGGAAGACGATCTTCACGGTCTCCCAATTCCCCTGCTCGTCGCGCACCGGGGTGATCGGCAGTTTCTGGAAATTCTGCTCCTCGTAGCTGGCCTCCTGATCGCCCGCCGAGGTGAGTTTCTGGGTGAAATAGCCGTACCGGTAGAGCAGGCCCACGGCGACCATCGGCACATTCTGGTCGCTGGCCTCCTTCAGGTAGTCGCCGGCCAGAATGCCCAGACCGCCGGAGTAGATCTTCAGGGAGTTGTGCAGCCCGTATTCCATGCTGAAATAGCCGATCTTCGGCCCTTTGGCCTGCTTCTTTTCCGCCATGTAGGCGTTGAAGTCGGCATAGACCTTGTCCAGACGCGCCAGAAACTCGCCGTCCTGTTCCAGTTCGAGGAAACGCTTGTAGCTCAACTTGTCGAGGAACGCGATCGGGTTCTTTTCGCTGGCGTTCCAGAGATCGAGGTCGATGTATTCGAAGAGCGCGTGGGCGTCCATCTGCCACGACCACCACAGGTTGCGGGTCAGCGTCTCCAGCGGACGGAGGCGTTCGGGCAGGTCGCGTTCGATCATCATCCGCACCCAGTTGGGGCGGGTCGTTTCGAGTTGTTGACGCAGGAAGGCGACCTGTTCGCCGGCATCCCCTCCCTCGAAAACGGCCCGATGGGTACGTTGAGCCACCCGCTCCAGGGCGATGTCGTAAGCCTTGACGTAATATTCGAACAGGTGTTCCCACAGGGCCAGTTCGGAGATCGAGCGGGCCGACTGGCGCCCGGCTTTGTATTTGGCCGGAGTCATCTGCCCCCATCGGAAGAGCGCCTCGGAGAGTTCGGCGACGACCTGTGTGTCGTTGTCGTCCGTGCGTTCGATCACCACGACACCGGGGTGATCCTCGCCGTAATGATCCACCCAAAGGCCGAAACCGGCCAGCGTGGTGGTGATCGTCGGCACGCTGAAGGCCACGCTTTCCAACGGCGTGTAGCCCCACGGCTCGTAATAGGAAGGGAAAGCCGACACATCCGCGCCGACCAGCAATTCGTAATAATGAAGGTTGAAAATGCCGTCGCTTCCGTTCAGGTAGGTCGGCACGAAGAGCACCTGCACCTTGCAGCCGGGATCCGTCAGGCATGTCCCCTGCATGCGCTGTACGACCGGATCCCACTCCGGATGCTGGAGGTAATGGGTCGCGTTGCGCAGTTGGGCAGGGTCGATCGCGTTGTTCTTCTCAATCACGAGGAGTTCGACCTTGGGATTGATCACCTTCTTCGGGCCGTAGGGGTCGTTCGACACCCCCGGCCAATTCGGCGGGAAAGGTATCGTCGGATCGGATGGAAATGTTGGCAGAGTCATCGGCCCCCCTGTTACTACTTACTGAACTCGTGATGTGTACTAACTTAGGACACCTTCGCATCCGGTGTCAAGTAGAGTCCCGCACATTAGCATGACAATCCCTTGAAAGGGCACTGATGATTAGCTGATCAGACTAGGTTTGGGGATATGTCGGGCCATAGGGCTTGGCAGAGCTCGAACTGTCCGCCTGTCACTAGCAGGCCGCCGCCTGGCGGCAGCGTCTTGCCGTAGGCCGACGGGGAGAGTTGGATGCCGAAGACATCGCCGTCTTTATATGCCTGGGGTGATATGAGGATGCCGTTCCCCATGCGCTTGAG
>QMCD01002443.1_pt1 | contig 10325 bp, 8 predicted proteins | sample 1821841 | NCBI WGS metagenome assembly QMCD01 (sample SAMN01991225, study PRJNA193472) | Termite gut metagenome, whole genome shotgun sequencing project. | isolation source: worker | host: Macrotermes natalensis
GGCCATTTTGGCGAGCGTGTTGGCCGTGGCGGGGGCGATCAGGTAGGCGTCGGCCCACTCGCCGAGCGAGACGTGGCTGTTCCAGCGGCCATCCTCGGGGTCGAAAAAGTCGACTAAGATCGGATTGTGCGACAGCGTCGCCAACGTCAGGGGAGTAATGAACTCCTTGGCCAGCGGCGTCATCACCACGCGCACCTGCGCGCCGGCCCTGACCAACAAGCGAATAAGCACCGCGGCTTTGTAGGCTGCGATGCTTCCGGTGACTCCTATTAGTATGTTTTTGCCTGATAACATGGTTTTGGCAACGGATTTCGGTCTCGAAGAGACCGGCAGCCCGCAGCCGCCGGATGCGGAGGGCTGCAACAGGGACGGCACCCCTCCGCCGGCTGCTACTTAATGCTAATCATGCTCCGCCTTTCGCATCGGGGTTCCCGCAGCTTGCCCTTCGGGCTCGTTTCGTAAGCCGAAAAACGGAGATCCTTTGTTGGCGGACAAAAAGACGTCCGCCTTCCTCCTCCTTGCAAGGCATAGCCTGCAAACAGCCTCTGCTCTTGCTGCGAGCGTCGGTTCGACTATGGCCTGCGGCCTTCGCTCAGGATGACAAAACAATAAATCCGAGCTCCTTTCTCTCTTCTCCGTTGTTATAATTGCGCCGCCGCCGCAATCGTAGCCGCGGCATCCACCACCACGTCGGGTTGCGGGGCGGGTTTCTCCTTGAAGTAGACTTTCCCTTCGAGAAACTCCTCCGTGGCAAGGATCGTCGGCTTGGGCAGCCGCTCGAAGTGGCGCGAGATCTCGATCTGCTCGCGGTTCTCGAAGGTCTCCTCGAGCGCGTCGCCGGTCGTGACGAAGTCGGCAAGCTTCTGTTGCAGCTCGGAGCGGGTCTGGGAGGCGATCTGGTTGGCGCGCTTGGCGATCACCACGACCGACTCGTAGATGTTGCCCGTCGGCGCGTCGAGATCGGTCAACTTGCGCGTTTGGGTGTTACTCGGGTTGCTTTTCATCGTTTTCGGTTTTCGTTGTGTCGGGGTCGGTGGCCGCCAGGTATTCGCGCGCCTCCTGCATCATTCGGTTCACTTCGCGCACGTACTGGCTTTCGGGAAATTCCGAGGTGAGGTTGAGTCCGTAGTCGAGCATCGAGAGGTAGCGGTCGCGTTGCAGCTCCTGGATCGAGTTGCGCGCCAGCAGCCAGCCTGAACGTGCCGTGAGGTACATCATCTCCTCGCGGTGGGGGTTGTCGGGGCTTTTGTCGAGCGCACCCCGCAGGGCGACCACGGCGGCCTTGTAACGCTGGGTCTTGTAGTAGCTGCGCGCGTTGAGGAACTCCTTGTCCCAGAGTTTGTTACGTAGCTCCTGCATGCAGGTTTCGAGCTCCTCCTTCTTGGGCGATTCGGGATAGCGGTCCAGGTAGTCGGCGATGGCCAGGATGGCGCGGTGGGTGTTGGCCTGATCGCGCTCGGGAGCGGGGGAGGCGCGGTAGAAGCCCATCGCGTAGAGGTATTCGGCCTGCTCGAGGAAGGCGCTGCTGCCGCCGTAGATGCGGCGAAAATCCTCGAAGAGCTGCGTGCTGGTCTGGAAGTCGCCGAGGTGGTGGTAGGCCGAGGCGGCGTAGAAGCGGATCGTATCCTCGCGCCGCGAACCCACGTAGGCCGGGGCGACATCCTCGAGCAGTTGGAGCGCCTTGGTGAATTTATGCTGGTCGTAATAGCGCAGGGATGCCTGGTACATCTTCTCGAAGTCCTGCTCCTTGATCAGGCGGGTGTATTCGCTACAACCGGCCAGCGTCAGGGCGACGGCGACGATTAGCAATATGCGATTTTTTGCCATAGGGTGCAAAGGTATAAAAAAAAATGTTTTGCGCAGCAAAACGGCTGCTTCGGAGCGAAACGAAGTGGAGCGACCTCCCCCCTTTTCAAGGGGGGGTAGGGGGGATATAACGTAAGCAGTGCGCCCGAAGGGCCAGCTGCGGGAACCCCGATGCGAAAGGCGAGCGTGTTTAGCACCAAGTAGCAGCCAGCGGAGGGACGTTTTCGGCCCTCCGCCGCCGCTGGCTGCGGGCCGACGGCTTCTGGCGAAGCCGATTAGACTTCTACCCCTCTTTGCCCTAAACGCGCATTGAAACTTTTTATTACCTTTGTGCTGCGAAAAAAACAAATCGACTCCATAAAGCTAAGTCAGCGAAAAAGAACAGCGGTGATCAGCACGCTGTGCGGAGAGCAGGTATATTTTAAACGATCGTGCCGAAGCTCGATGCGGAGCATACTTGATGTATGTGAGCGCAGCGATGCGAGGCAGGATCGTTCAAAAGATGCCTGCTATACGCGCAGCATCGGGGTTGAAAGCGGTAAAGCACACTAAAAACTTCATCATGGATATTTTTGAAAGAATCGAAAAGAACGCCGGCGGGCCCATCGGGATGTACCAAAAGCTCTCGCACGGCTATTTCTCCTTCCCCAAGCTGGAAGGCGATATCGGCCCGCGCATGCAGTTCCGCGGTCGCGAGGTGCTCAACTGGAGCCTGAACAACTACCTCGGCCTGGCCAACCACCCCGAGGTGCGCAAGGCCGACGCCGAGGGTGCGGCGCAATTCGGCATGGCGGCCCCGATGGGCGCGCGCATGATGAGCGGCCAGACCAAGTACCACGAGGAATTGGAACGCCGCCTCGCCAAATTCGTGGGCAAACCCGAAGCGTTCCTGCTCAACTTCGGCTATCAGGGCATGATCTCGATCCTCGACTGCCTGTTGGGGCGCAAGGACGTTGTGATCTACGACGCCGAGGCACACGCCTGCATCATCGACGGCATCCGCCTGCATCAGGGCGAGAGCCTGAAGTTCCGTCACAACGACATGGCCCACCTGCGCAAGCGTCTGGAGCAGGCCACGAAGATCGTCGCCGAGACTGGCGGCGGCATTCTGGTCGTCACCGAGGGCGTATTCGGAATGAAGGGCGATCTGGGTAACCTCAAGGATATCGTCGCGCTGAAAAAAGATTTCCCGTTCCGCTTGTTGGTCGACGACGCCCACGGCTTCGGGACGATGGGCCCCAAGGGCGACGGCGTGGCCGCACACTATGGCGTGACGGACGGCGTGGACGTGCTGTTCAACACCTTCGCCAAGTCGATGTGCGGCATCGGTGCGTTCGTGGCCTCGGAGAAATACATCATAGACTTCCTGCGCTACAACATGCGCTCGCAGACTTATGCCAAATCGCTCCCGATGCCGATGGTGATGGGCGCGTTCAAACGCCTCGAATTGATTGAGACCCACCCGGAATACCTCGAAAAACTGTGGACGATCACCCGCGCGCTCCAGCAGGGGTTCCGCGACCGCGGGTTCGATATGGGTGCAACGATGTCGCCCGTGACGCCGGTCTACCTCAAGGGCGACATACCCGAGGCATGCAACCTCGTGGTCGACCTGCGCGAGAACTACGGGCTGTTCTGCTCGGTGGTCGTTGCCCCGGTGATCCCGGTCGGCGAAATGATCCTGCGCATAATCCCCACGGCAGCGCACACGCTCGAAGATGTGGAGTACACGCTAAAGTGCTTCGACGCCGTGCGCGGCAAACTCGACGCCGGCGAGTACCGCAAGCCGATGCCGAATATGGCGGACTAACATGCCGATAGATATTGCAAGATGGAAAACCTCCGTCAATACCGTTTGGACGGGGGTTTGGATCAATGTCCTGGGGGCGCTGCTTTTGACGGCCGTGATGATGCTCGACGCCGAAATACCTGTCAATCCGATAGTACAGGTGCTTGCGCGGCTCAGTAATCTGATCGTTTACGCCGGGATGATAGTGCAGGTTGTCGGGATGTTCAAACTTCGTGGTGCGGTCGACGCGGAAGACGTGAAAGCTGTCACGCTCCTTGCCGTCGGAACGGGGTTGTCTTTGCTCGTCCTTTTTTTCGAGACACTTAGCGATACCGCAGTCAACATCCTGAAATTTGTCATCGGTTTGGCTGTATTGGTGATGGTGCTGATGGGGGTGTATAAACTGAAAACGTCGCTGACATTTCCTTTCAAAGCGGCAAAAGGAGCGGGAATGCTTTTCGCCGGTCTGATCATTGCTCTTGCGGGAGGCTTTCTGGCCGGATTTATAGCTGACTTAACACCGACCGCCGCCGATATAATATTGTCGTTGGCATTGTTGGCCGCGGCAGTATTATATATTGCGGGCTGGTATAAGATAAAAACGGCAGACCCCGACGACTATCTGGCAAAATATCCGTCTGCGCAAGAACAAGACGAACAAGAATAAAAAATGGTGACGATCTGAATGATCGTCACCATTTTTTATTAAAAACCTGTGGGTTAACCGGGCAAACCCACCGGCGGAAACAAAAACAGGAACTAACCTGAATTAGTTCCTATTTAGGCTACCCACTCTTGTAAGCCGCTTAAAATCAGCACACATTGTTGAGCTACCTGGATTCGAACCAAGAAAGGCAGATCCAGAATCTGCAGTGTTACCATTACACCATAGCTCAATATTTGTAAAATTAACGACCACCGACCGAGGCCCGACAGTCAGCCACAGGCTGGTGCAGGATAAGACGAGTAATCATTACGCCACAAATTTACGGCATATTTTTTTTCGTTCCAAATTTTCGGGCAAAAATTTGCTTTTCTATTGCGCAGGAGCTGTCACGGTCACCCCGAACTGGTAAACCGGGATGCGACGTTTGGCGAGTTCCTCCTGCCCATACACGAGTTTACACTCCGCAAAATCGGCCATGCGCCACCGGATCGACTGCTGCCTGCCGCCTTTTGGCTCGGGTATCGGTGCGGCGGCCTTTTCGGGCACGAACGACAGCATCACCGGCTGGCCGCTCAGATCGCCGTCGGACAACAGCCCGTCCTTGTCCGAGAAACGGCACACGATATAAGTCATGCGGTCGGCCTGTGGAACGACTTCGACCTCATGCACGGTGGTCACAACCGACTGCTTGCCGAGGAAAAGCGCGAGGTATTCATCTTCCATGCGCGTGATCTCGCCGAGAACGGCGTCGAGACCGCCCGCATAGAGTTCGCCAGCCTCGCCCGTCAGTATATCGAGACGCTGGCGGCGCAGGGCGAATATAGTATTTGCGGCGTCGCGCGCCATCTCTTCGCTCGATTTATCGGTTGCCGAGATCCTGTCGGGGTTCGATCGCGTGAAACCCGCACCGCCGAAGACGTGGGATATGGATTTTTCGCCTGCCGCCGGCACTGCGACCATCGGCTGCGGAGTGTGCTGCGGGTCGGCATAGTCGATCCTTGCAGCTACTATACGGCTGGCGGCACGGTCGGCCAGAGGGGCGATAACCCCCAGATAACGCTGCGCATAGCGGGCATAGGGGCCAGCCACGACGGTCTCCTTTTCGACCGTCAGGCAGATCTTCACCGTGGTATATGGCATCACCGCCACGGGTGCAGCGGGTGAGTCGGCAAGGTGGGCGGGGAATACGGGCGGGGCCTGTGCCGCGAGGTCTGCTCCGGCTGTAAGCGCTAATGCCGAGATGGCGGCAGTGATAAATTTTTTCATAAATATAAGGTTTTTTATCAATAATGCAAAGATAGCGATTTTTTCGATTTGGCGATCAAAAAAGACGATTTACAACCCTAACCGTGGTTTGTTTCCGGTCGGTGCGACAATGTCATGACAGCTCTTCTCCTGCCTTCATTTCTTCGAGGGAGACCGTTTGTACGGCGGAGTAAAAACGCCTGCCGGACAAAAATTACGGCCGCGCAGGAAGCGCGGCCGTAATTAACCACTAATCACTAACCGTTAACCTCTAAATACTCAGTTCTTCTCGATAAAATACTTCTGCGACTTGAGAAGGTTCCTCGACTGGAGCACCATATTCTTGGTCTCGTTCAGGATATTTAGATAGAGCATGCTCGACTTGGTGCTAGATTGCTTCGATTTGATGCGCTTGAGCTGGTGCTTGATCGCCTCGTCTACATCCTCGAACAGCTTATCGCGCATGCGCATCACCGCTTCGATACCCTCGAATTCATTGGTCGAGAGCATGTGGTTGATGCGTTCGTATATCTTCGAGACCTCTTCGTTGATCGCCATAAGGTCGTCCATCTGCTCGCGCGAGAGGCCCTCGTGGTTGTTATCGATATGCTCGAAACTCGGGCGGGTGATGTGCACCAGCGCCTTGGTCATCTCGCTCATATAGTCGACCACCTGTACATAATAGTAGCCGTGTTCGATATAGTGCTCTTGGAGTTTATTGAGCGTCGGCATCACCTCGTATTTGCGCTCGCGGGCGAGGTAGAATAGCTCGTTGGAGTCCTTGAGTGTCTTGCGCAACTGTTTGCGGTCTTCGTTGAATATGCCGAGGATCGTGTCGCGGTAGATCTCGGTAGCCTTGCCCATCGTGTCGCTCACCTCGATTATGCAGTCGTTGATGATCTCCGAGGCTTCCTGTGTGTGGCGGCCGTTGGTGCGTATCGACTCCGACCGCGCTTCGCGTTTCTTGTGCATCCGGTTGCTCTTCCAGAGCATCCAGCCGCACAGCAGGGTGATCGCGATTATTGCGATCAGGCCGCCGTACATTAGCACGAGGGTCACGGCAAACGCGAGTATGAACGCGATCAGCGCCGTCACGAACCACCCGGAGATGACTGTCAGTACACCCGTTATGCGGTACACGGCGCTTTCGCGTCCCCATGCCCGGTCGGCCAGCGATGAACCCATCGCGACCATGAACGTGACGTAGGTGGTCGACAGCGGCAGTTTCATCTGCGTGGCCATCGAGATCAGGATCGAGGCGACTGTGAGGTTCACCGTCGCGCGGATCATATCGAACGGGGCCTTGTCGCGCTGTTCCTCCTCCGAGGGGCGCAGGGGTAGGAAACGCTTGTTTATAAAGCGGGAGAGCGAACCGGGCATCACCTTTTCGACCGCCTTGCTGGTGGACAGCGCCGCACGCACCATCGAGCGCGACATCATCGTCGACCCGAACCTCTCGGCCCCCTCGTCCTGCTTGGCGAGGTTGATCTCGGTATCGGAAACCGTCTTGGCCTTTTTCGACGTGCAGAGTGTGATGACCATTATCACCCCGGCGGCCACCAGCAGCAGGAAGTTGGTCTTAACCGGCTCCATCATCTGCCCCATCATCGTCGCCGCACCGTCGGGCGAGGCCGCCGCGATCTTATATGCGTCGTAGCCTGCGATCGGAACGCCGATGAAGTTCACAAGGTCGTTGCCCGCGAAAGCCAGCGCCAGCGAGAACGTGCCGGCAAGGATCGTCACCTTCAGTATATTGGCCCTGAACGCATGCTGCAACAGCGCCATCACTGCGCTGCAAGCCAACCACAGCACCAACAGCGACAGCCACAGGTTGTCATGCACGAGTTCCATAAATTCGTTGCTGATCATCCCCGACGACTTCAGCCCCTTGAACAGCGCAAAATAGGCGATCGCCGTAAACGCCACGCCGCACCACAGGTAACCGAAATTGCGGAACACCTTATTATATCGGAACGTAAATATTATGCGCGTCACATACATGATCAGCGAGCCGCCGACGAACGCCAGCGCCACGGAGATCAGTATCCCAGACACGATCACCAGCGTGCTGCCCGAATTTATGAACTTCGACAGGTCGGCCGAGGTCAGTGCGTCGTTCTCCATAATTTTATGCGTTGCCGCCGCGATGCCCGAACCCAACAGCCCGAACACCAGCGAAACGGTGGTCGAGGTGGGCAGTCCGAACGTGTTGAACAGGTCGAGCAGTATCACGTTTGCGAACATCACACCGAGGAAAAGCATCATCAACTCCTGGAAGCAAAACTCCGAGGGGTAAAAAACCCCGCTGCGCGCCACCTCCATCATACCGCTCGACGTCAGAGCGCCGATCATGATCCCCACCGAGGCTATCAGCAGGATCCCCCACCGCGGCGCGGCCTTCGATCCCACGGCCGAATTAAGAAAGTTCACCGCATCGTTAGCCACCCCCACGATAAGCCCCGAAACGGCCAGTGCCATAAGTATACCGACGATCAGAATGTAGATATTATCCATTGGTTTTAAAATTTTTCGCAAATTTTCCCGTTACAAAATTACGATTATATTACGTTCCTGTTACGGCAGACTTCAAAAATTAACGATTAGTTAATATAGCCCGCTATACATTTAGGCGATAATATCCTGTCATCTCGAAGCGTTGAGCGAGAGATCTCTCGCTCAACGCTTCGAGATGACAGGATTAACTACTAAAAATTATTATCTTTGCACGGAATCATGGCATCGAACCGCAATTTCGTATATTTTTTCCGCAACCTCGGCCGGAAACACCGCCTCAGCCTGCACGACCAGCACGACGAGACGGAGGTGTGGTATATGTTCATCAGCCCGCTGAAAGTGATCGCGATGGTGATTGCGGTGCTGCTGATCGTATTTATCATTATCCTGTCGCTGGCGGCCTACACGCCCATCCTGAACTTCATCCCTGGCTACGCCGGGGGCAGCCAGCGCGAACTGATGATACAGAACATCCTGCGCGTCGACTCGATCGAGCACAGGCTCAATGACATGGAGGAATGGGGCCACGACGTTTCGCTGATAATGGAGGGCCGCACGCCGTTCATGCGCGACGTGTCGCAGCGCGGCGACTCGATTACCGTCACGCGGCCCGAAACGGTCGTGCGCAGCCACGAGGATTCGCTTATGCGCAGCCAGATGGAGGGCACCGGGATATATTCGCTCGGGCAGTCGGGCGGCCACCGGACAAGCAGCGAGACAGACTTGCAAACCCCGGTTCAGGGTGTGGTGACGGCGCGGTTCAGCCCGAAGGACGAGCGGTTCGGCGTGGGCGTGGCGACGGCGGATAACCAACAGGTGCTGGCGGTGGCGGAAGGGACAGTGATATCCTCTGTGTGGTCACCCGAGGGCGGCTACACCGTCCAGATACAGCATGCCAACAACCTTGTTTCGATATACAAACGGCTCTCGCAATCGCTGCCGGGCCCGGGAACGCGCGTGCGTAAGGGCGAAGTGCTGGGCTACACCGGCGACGGTGCATCGAGTGAGGAGGGCAAGGGCCTGTTCGAACTTGAACTCTGGCATAACGGCACACCCGTCGATCCCGAAAACTACATCCTCTTTTAATGGCAGACCATCCACACCGCATAGCCCTGCTGGGTTCGACCGGCTCGATCGGCGAACAGACGCTCGCCGTGGTGCGCGCGTGGCCTGAGAGTTTCGAGGTCGCAGTGATGACGGCCTGCAACAACTGGCAACGGCTGGCGGCGCAGGCGCGGGAGTTCATGCCCGACAGTGTGGTCATTGCTAATCGCGAATACTATACGCCACTGTGTGATGCGCTCGCCGACTTGCCGATAAAGGTTTGGGCAGGCGACGACGCGGTGGCCCAGATCGTCCAGGGCGGCGGGATAGATACGGTCGTGAACGCGATCGTTGGTTACGCCGGGCTGGAACCGACGGTTGCGGCCCTCGGGGCGGGCCATAAGGTCGCGCTGGCCAACAAGGAGAGCCTTGTGGTGGCGGGCGCGCTGCTGATGCGGATGTCGGCGGATAACAATGCGCCGATAATCCCCGTCGACTCGGAACACTCGGCCGTTTTCCAATGTCTTTTGGGCGAGGTCAGTCCGGTCCGTCGACTGATACTCACGGCATCGGGAGGCCCTTTCCTCGATACTCCGGCGGCGGAACTCGCAGGCGTCACTCCCGAGCAGGCGCTCAGGCATCCCAACTGGGCGATGGGCCCGAAGATCACCGTGGATTCGGCGACGATGATGAACAAGGGTTTCGAGGTGATTGAGGCGCACTGGTTCTTCGGTGTCGCCCCCGAACGTATTGATGTTCTGATTCATCCACAGTCGGCAGTCCACTCTATGGTCGAGTTTGCCGACGGCTCGGTTAAGGCACAGTTGGGGACGCCCGACATGCGCCTGCCGATACAATATGCACTCACTTTTCCCGAACGTTGGGAAATTGCGGGCGAAAAGATTAACTTTGCCGCCTGCGGGGGGCTGACGTTCCGCGAACCCGACCACGAACGCTTTCCCGCATTGGGGTTGGCGTATGGGGCGCTGCGGAGCGGGGGCAACGCGGGAGCGGTGCTGAATGCCGCGAATGAGGTGGCCGTGGGTGCGTTCCTTGCAGGGCGGATCGGTTTTTGCGACATTCCGCGGGTGATCGAACACACGCTGACAAAAGCCGCGTTCGTTGCAGCACCTTCGCTCGACGACCTTCGCGCAAGCAATGTGGAAGCGACTGCAATTGCAAATTTGAGAATTTGAAAATAAGAATATGGAATTATTTATTAAGATACTGATGTTCGTCTTGAGCCTTTCGCTGCTTGTG
>QMCD01002445.1_pt1 | contig 10320 bp, 7 predicted proteins | sample 1821841 | NCBI WGS metagenome assembly QMCD01 (sample SAMN01991225, study PRJNA193472) | Termite gut metagenome, whole genome shotgun sequencing project. | isolation source: worker | host: Macrotermes natalensis
TCTCCACCCATATAAAACCTTTCAAAGGGAGAGACTTCTACTTTCTTGTTATAACTGCCCATATAGCCTACGCGGAAACGCATATTGAGAACAAATTTGTCTATCGGGTTAAAGTACCAGCCGGCACGTAAAGAAATTTTATAATACTCCAACCATCTGAAACGATTATTAGGGTCTGCTTCAAGGTGTGCCTTGCTGCCCATATATGACCATGGCGGTGTTAGTTCTGCACTAAGCGAAAGAGTGCTTCCGCTGCGTGGGAAGAGCGCGGCATCCAAATTCTGGCGCGAAAGAGAAATGTTGTAATAAACGTTGTTTGACACGCCACTGTCTATTGGTCCGATATTGTAATTGCGCACGTTGTAACGGTTGAAGTTTATACCGTTGTAGAGCATAAAGAAGTCGTCGGGCCAACGAAGACGCTGCCCTATGCCTATTGACGCCCCATCTATATCCATTCTGCCGTAAAGCGGGTTTTTCTTTGCCACGCCATTACTCTGCATTGAATGGTGATAAGATACCGACAATGATATTGGTTTTTTGCCTCCAAGCCATGGTTCTGTAAAGGATGTTGAAACAGACCAATACCAAGTGCCGTTACTCTGCGCCCTTAATGAGAATTGCTGTCCATCGCCGGAGGGCAACGGTTTCCAACGGTCTTTCTTGAACACATTGCGCAGTGAGAAATTGTTAAACACAACGCCTATTGTGCCTACTATGGTTCCCGCACCCCAACCGCCGGAAAGTTCAAGCTGGTCGCTGCCTACTTCCTCTACCGAATAGTGCATGTCTGCGCTGCCGTCAGGATTAGCGTGCGGGTCGGCACCTATTGTTTCATCATTAAAATAGCGCAAACCACGCAAAGCGTTAACAGAGTTTATAAGTTCGGCACGAGAAAACAATTGTCCGGGAATAGTACGTGTTTCGCGCAATATAACATGGTCGTTGGTGCGAGTGTTGCCTGCTATTGTTATTTCATTAAAACGTGCCTGCGGTCCTTCAAAAATGCGGATTTCAATATCAACAGTATCGCCATATATGCGGGTTTCAACAGGAGTTGCACTAAAAAACAGATAGCCGTCATCAAAATACATCGCATTTATATCTATCCCTGTCGGATTCATGGTTAAGTTGGTGCTGAACTTTTCTTCGTTGTAAACCTCGCCCTTTTTTATATTCAAAACTGCCTTTAACTGTTCTTGCGTATATTTTTTATTACCCACAAAAGAAATATCGCCAAAGCGGTAACGATTGCCTTCGTACAGTTTAACCTTTATGCCTACAAGTTTCGGTGATATATCGTAAACAGAATCGGCAACAACACGAAAGTCGCGAAAACCTTCTTTGTTGTATGCGGCACTTGTTTTGTCAAGGTCGCCCTTAAATGCTGAGGGAACATATTTGCTACGCTTCCAAAAACGCCACCATGCTTTCTGTTTTGTGTCCTTAAAAGTTCTACGCAACATCGCATCCGAAAATGCCTGGTCTTCCTTGTTGCCTATGTTCTTAAACCAGCGTTTAAATTTTTCCCATGAGCGTAAGCCTGCTATTTCTATTTTTTTAGCTTCATTACCTTCAAAAGTTATCGCACCTACCTTTACTTTCGAGCCTGTATTGATTTTCGCAGTAATTACAGTGGAGTTTAGAAGCATTGTATCTGCCTTTTTTACCAATTGAACTTCTGTGTGCAGATAGCCTTTTTCGACAAGTGTTTTCTTTATGTTTTTTTCTATTTGGGCGAGTTTATAATCATTCAGGACTTCGTTATCATTTACTTTTAGATTGTCCTTGATTTTTGTTTGCAAGTTTTTCTTTACCCCTTCATAGTGTATGGTTGATAGACGCGGACGTTCTTCGAGGGATATGTCTAAATATACGCGCTTGCCCTCTATTGCTTTTATTGATACGGTTACGCTTTCAAATAAGGATTGCCTCCAAAGTTTGTCTATCGCACCGGACATTGTTTCGCCGGGAATTTTTATTGTTTGTCCTACTGCTAAGCCTGAAAGTTGCGTTATAGTTTTAGGGTCTAAATAATTCACGCCTGTTACGGTAATATCTGCGATTTCATATTCCTTAGGAGATGTGTAAGAAATGTAATTGTCAAGGTCAATTTGATTTGTTGAAGCGGGCGGAATGGTGGCTGCAACGCTGTCTGCGCGTGCTGCATCGTTTGTTTGCGCTGTGCTGTCAGTTTGCACTTGCGCTTGTTCTTGCGTTTGCATTTGTGCTTGCACTTGTGCTTGCGCCAATACACTTACTAAAAGAAATATGATAAGTGAAAAAAGTCTAAACATTTTAATCTTTTCTGTCATCCGTTACATCCGTTGGCACCGCACCGTAGCGGCGATTGCGTTTTGAATACTCTTCCAACGCATGCTTAAATTCCTCTTTTGAAAAGTCAGGAAAAAGGGTTGGGGCGGCAGGATCGTCTTTTTTGGCCGCGCAAGCCGCCGCTTTCATGGCCGCCAAAATGGCGGTTCCGTGGTCGCCGTCGCCGGTCGCGGAATCAAGCCGGTTGAGCATTTCAACGTTTTGTTCAATGGCCGCCAAGGCTGAATCCAGCATATTTTGAAGAACAGGTTTGGTGAAAAGCATGGCAAAATGAGGGGATGAAAGTAATACCGAAAAGTGGAGAATTGCATTGATAAGAGTTGTTCCATAACTTGAAAACAGGTAAAAAACGTCATTCCCGCGCAGCTGGAAATCCAGTGATTTGCCGCTTGACTGCCCCCCCAGCCTTCGCGGGGGTGACGGGTTAGGAAACAAGGCTATGGTTCACTCGGAAGTCACGCGTTTCCGGTTCATGGAGAGATCGCTTTTTTAGCTAACTCACAGACGTTTTCCACAGTGAAACCGTAGTGCTCCATCAAAACCTCAGCCGGGGCGGATTGGCCAAAATCGTTCATGCCCAAAAACACGCCCTGATCGCCGAGATACCGCCGCCAGCCCATCTCGATGCCCAATTCCACGCCCACGCGGGCTTTCACCACTGGCGGCAACACTGCGTCTTTGTACTCCTGCGATTCCATTTCAAAAAGTTCCCAGCATGGCATACTCACCACGCGGGCTTTCACGCCCTCCGCCGTGAGCTTTTCCCAAGCACTGAGACACAAACCCACCTCGCTGCCGGTTGCGAGCAGCAGGACATCCGGCTTGCCGCCATCGCAATCTGCGAGAACATAAGCCCCTTTCGCGGCTCCTTCCGCTGTAGCAAATTTGGTACGATCCACAGTCGACAGATTTTGCCGCGTGAAAACGAGCACGGACGGCATTTTCGAGAGTTGTGCCGCCGATTTGTAGGCTTCGGTGACTTCGTTCGCATCGGCGGGGCGGAAGACGGCCACGTTGGGAATCGCCCGAAGCGAGGCCAAATGCTCAATCGGCTGGTGCGTGGGGCCATCTTCACCCACACCAATCGAATCGTGCGTGAAAATGTACATGGCCGGTATTTTCATAATGGCGCTGAGTCGCAGGGCAGGACGAAGATAATCGACAAACACGAAAAACGTCGAGCAGTAAGCCCGAAGCCCCGAAAGCACCATGCCGTTCGTGACGGCGGCCATCGCAAATTCGCGGATTCCGAAATGGAAGTTGCGTCCTGCCGGTGTTTCCGGTCCAAATTCGCCCGCCCCCAAAAAAGTCAAATCCGATTTGTTCGAGGGGGCTAAATCCGCCGAACCGCCCAGCAGCCACGGCAGTCGGCCTGCCAGTTGATTGAGCACTTTGCCTGACGAAGCACGCGACGCCATTCCTTTCGCATCGGCGGGAAAAGGCTTCATGTCTGCATCCCAACCGTCCGGCAGTTTCCCGGCGGCGATTGTGGCAAGTTCGGCGGCTTGGTCGGGGAAGGATTGGGCATATTCCTCGAACTCTTTTTTCCAAGCGGCGTGAAATTCCGCACCGCGCTGGCCGATGCCCTGGGCGAAAGCCTGATAAACGTCCGCGTCGACCACGAATTTTTTATCGGGGTCAAAGCCGTAGAATTTTTTGGCTCCTTGAATTTCCGCTTCGCCCAGCGGCGCGCCGTGAGCTTCGTGCGAGCCTTCCAAACGCGGGGCACCGTAGGCAATTTTGCTTTTCACGATGACCAAAGTGGGCTTGTCGGCCCCTTTTTGGGCAGAGGTTTTGAAAGTTTCAACGGCCCTTCGCAATGCTGGCAGGTCGTTCACATCATCAACATGGAGCACATTCCAGCCGTAAGCCTCAAAGCGTTTGGCCACGTCTTCCGTGAAGGCCAAATCCGTGCTGCCCTCAATCGTGATCTTGTTAGCATCATAAAACCAGCAAAGATTCGACAGCTTCAAATGTCCCGCCATCGAAGCGGCCTCGCTGGTGACACCTTCCATCATGTCGCCATCGCCACAAACCACGTAAACTTTGGAATCGAACAGATTGTGGTTCGCGCTGTTGTAGCGTCCTGCGAACCATTTTGCCGCGATGGCCATCCCAACGCTGGTGGCCGCCCCTTGCCCTAGTGGGCCGGTGGTGACTTCCACACCGCTAACATGACCAAATTCGGGATGTCCGGCGCAGCGGCTGTTCATCTGGCGAAAATTCTTGATGTCGTCCAATGAGACGGCCTGCTCGGCAGTGGGTTTTCCGTTTTTGTCAAGCTGTTTCACGCCGCTCAAATGAAGCAGGGCGTAGATGAGCATCGAGGCGTGACCCACGGAGAGAACGAAGCGGTCGCGGCCAGGCCAGGCGGGGTCGGCGGGGTCAAAACGCATCACTTCGTTGAAGAGCAGATAGCCCAATGGAGCCAGTGCCATGGGTGTTCCGGGATGGCCACTGTTGGCGGCTTGAACGGCATCCATAGAAAGAGTGCGAATTGTGTCAACGGCTTTTTTTTCGGCGGAGGTCATGGCGGACAGGGTCATCAGAGGCTCCAAAAGAGTATTCAAGTGATAAAAAGGGATAAAATGACGAGGAGATTATAAACGATTGTCAGGGCTTTGAGAATAGACCCGCACAGAGCCGTGTGGGAGAGAATCCACCGTCGTCCATCCTGCACGGAATTGACGACTTGGCCGCATTTTGTTAGAATCACGCCCGAGGGGCTCGCGTGGTCAGTAAGGACGTTTTTTACAAACACTGTCAACAGACACGGTATCACACGTATTATGACAACCAGTATCGTTCTCGTCGGTGTTGGCGGACAAGGTATCTTGCTTGCCAGCGAAATTGTCGCCCAAGCAGCAGTCGCGGCCGGTTTTGACGTGAAAACAAACGAAGTTCACGGCATGGCTCAGCGCGGCGGCTCCGTCACGGCCCACATACGCTACGGGAAAACCGTATTCAGTCCGCTTGTGCCCCTGCGAACCGCCCAGGTTCTCGGGTCGCTGGAGCGGATTGAAGGCTTGCGAAGTCGCGATTTTCTCGCCGATGATGGCTTGGCCGTTGTTTCCAGCCAAAAAATCGTGCCCGTCACTGCCTCAACCGGTGGCGCACCGTATCCTGATCTGGATGAGGCTACGCTCTCTCGCTTTTTCCCACGCCTCGTTTATCTTGATGCCGTTGGAATGGCAACACAATTAGGGAATCCGAAGACGGCCAACACAATTCTTCTCGGTGCGATGTCCACGCGCCTTGATTTGCCGGAAAAAGCGTGGCGCGAAGCGATCCGAAAAAGCATGAAAGAGAAATTTGTGGACATCAATCTGCAAGCCTTCCAGCGTGGTCGGGCTTCCGCAACGCTTTCCAATGAAACATGACTTCCCCTTTATCGTTCGAAGACGCGTTAGCCCGGCTGGAAGAGATTGTGCGTCTTTTGGATAATCCGAAGACGAATCTAGAAGACGCGCTGACGTTTTATGAAGAAGGCTCGCAACTGCTCAAGAATTGCCAAACCCAGCTGGACACGGCACAGCGAAAAATTGAGATTCTTCAAGGCCAAGACGAGACGGGCGAACCGATTATGAAGATGGCCGATGAAAATGACTTCAAAACTACGGCTCCACGCTGATACCTAGTGCGATGAACCACGTTGATGGACTATGAAAATTGCCTATTTTGACTGCCTTTCCGGGATAAGCGGCGACATGACACTGGGTGCGCTCGTGGATGCCGGTGTGCCTCTCGCGCTGCTCAACGAGGCTATTCAGGACGTTTGCGGTCAGGTTCATCTCGTGACGGAAAAAGTCATCCGCAAAGGTTTCCGCGCCCTCCAAGTTCATGTTTTGCCGAAACAGGACTGTACGGAACATGCGGAGCTGCCACACTGTCACCACGACCCGCGCGACCCCCATGCCCCAGCCCATTCCCATTCGCGCGAGCACGAACATCGGAACTTGTCGACGATTTTGGCGATGATTGCTCGCAGTCAGCTTTCTGCCGAGAATCAGCGTCAGGCGAGCGAGATTTTCCAGCTTCTTGCACAGGCAGAGGCTTTTGTGCACGGCGTGGAGCCTGATGATGTGCATTTCCATGAAGTCGGGGCACTGGATTCCATCGCCGATATCGTCGGCGTTGTCGTGGGCTTGGATTATCTCAACGTGGACGAAATTCAGGCTTCGCCGGTTCCGACCGGCACGGGAACCATCGAGATTGCCCACGGCCATTGTTCCCTTCCTGCCCCGGCCACGGCGGAACTTTTGCGCGGCATTCCGTTGGCGATGTCCGATGTCGCTTTTGAATTGACCACGCCCACCGGGGCCGCCATTCTGAAGCATTATGTCAAAATTTTCGGTCCTCTGCCTGCCATGACGATACAAACGATTGGAATCGGGGCTGGCAGTCGCGATTTACCCACTCAGCCCAACGTGCTGCGGCTCTTGCTGGGCAACATGGAGTCGGGCGTAAAAAGCCTCCACGCCGCCATTCAGCTTGGACATGAAAATGTGGCGGGCATCAGTGCGAATGCCATTGTCGGTGCGGGGCGGCCTGATGGTGTGAAAACCCCGTTTCCCGCACCGGTGGCGCAGGAACGAGTTTGGATGCTGGAAACCAATTTGGACGACATCACCGGCGAATTGGTTGGGCATTGCGTTGAGCGGCTTTGGACGTTGAACCCCCTCGATGTTTGGATTACACCGATCCAGATGAAAAAACACAGGCCGGGCGTAACGCTGTCGATTCTTTGTGGCGAATCTGAACGCGAAAACCTGGAATCATGCCTTTTTTCGGAAACGTCCACGCTGGGCGTTCGCCGCTGGACAGTAGATCGGTCGGTTCTTCAGCGCGAAACGTGCCTGCTTGAAACACCTTGGGGCGTGCTTGACGCGAAGCGGGCTTTTCTCCCGGATGGCACGCAGCGAATTGCCCCGGAGTTTGATTCCCTTAGGCGGCTGGCCGCCGAGCAGGGCATTGCCGTCCGCACCATTCTTGAATCGCTGGAATAGAGCCGCTTCTCAATTGTCCCGCTGCATCAATTGAATGATTTTTTGCACCGTTTCGCTGAGTTCCGCGCGGTCACTGACGTCTTGTTGCAAAAATTGGTCAATGAGCGGTTTCATGCGAATGGCTTGGTCAATTTCCGGGTTACTGCCTTGCCGGTACGCGCCTATAGAAATCAAATCTTCGTTATCAAGATAAACGCCCAATAATTTTCGCATCGCTCTCGCCGCCTTGAGATGGTCGCAGTCGCAAATATCGGGCATGAGACGACTTATGCTTTCAATGGGGTCGATGGCCGGATAATGGCCGCGTGTGCTCAATTTTCGTGACAGCCAAATGTGCCCATCCAAAAGACCACGCACCGTGTCGCCAATCGGGTCGTTGTGGTCATCACCCTCGATCAGAACGGTAAAAAACGCAGTTATTGTGCCTTTATTCGACCGGCCAGCACGTTCAACCAGTTTCGGCAACATGGCAAATACGGACGGCGGATAACCTTTCGTGGTCGGCGGCTCTCCGGCGGCCAATCCGATTTCGCGTTGCGCCATCGCAAACCGGGTCAGTGAGTCCATCATAATCAGCACGTTTTTGCCCTGATCGCGAAAATACTCCGCAATGGCCATCGCCGTCATGGGAGCACGCACGCGCATCAAGGCCGGTTCATTTGATGTCGAAACGACCACCACGGTTTTTTTGAGGCCTTCTTCCCCCAAATCACGCTGGATAAAATCGTTCAGTTCCCGGCCACGCTCGCCGATGAGACCAATGACAATCACATCAGCGTTTGTGTAACGGGCAATCATGCCGAGCGTGACGCTTTTTCCCACGCCGCTGCCTGCGAAAATACCGAGTCGCTGGCCCGCCCCACAAGTGAACATGCCATCGATGGCACGCACTCCCGTCGATAAAATGCGGTCAATCCGTGGTCTGCTGCTGGCGGACGGCGGATCATTATCGAACAGAATCCGATCTTCGAGCACGGGCAGCGGCTTATTGTCGACGGGTTTCCCTTCGGCATTCAAAACGCGGCCCAGTAAATTTTCGCCGACGCGCAACCACGGCAGGGTTTTCATCATGTGGATGCGATTGCCCCGCCGCACACCAGTAATATCGCTGTACGGATAGAGGATGGTCAGATTGTCACGAAAACCGATGACTTCCGCTTCGAGAAAACCGCTTCCCGGCCTTTCAATTTGCGCAACACTTCCAACCGGTGCGGGAAACCCGGCGGCGGCGATGGTCATTCCATGCGTTTGCACGATGGTTCCAACGAGCCGGGCTGGCATGACGCTGTTGATGTGCTTTTCGATGCTGTGCATGAATGGAAAATGGATCAATTCTGATCAGTAGCTGCGGTCTGTGATCGCAGACTGTCGCCCTTCAACTGGCCGCCCGCAAACTTCGACCACTGGGTTTCGTGTCCGCCATTTCGCGCAGCAATCTTGTCCAAGCACTGATAGAACCGGCAGTGAGTCGTCCCAATGTCTGCGCTGTTTCACTCCCCGTTAGATGTGGTAATCCGGCGGGGATGTGGTCGACGTGCATGAGTCCCAACAGTGCCGTACAAAGAGCGTCAAACGTTTCCGTGGGAACACCCAATTGTCCAAGCGGGGTCAGCGTGATGGGCAGCGAACGGGCACTCAGCGCGGAGGTGATTTGCCCCAAAAGTACGCCATGCAAGCGTGTTGTTCCTGTCAAGAGAATTTCGGGGGCCAGATGTGTATCCGTGCTGAATTCTGCCATCATCGTGTTCAATTGATGCAAAACCGTTTCCGAAATCACCACACTGGCCGTACACAAGGCATCGTGCAAGGAAAAATTGAGTGCCGCGTTTTGCGTGGCGGCCTCCAAGAATTTCGCGACCGGCAAGCCCTGCGGATTCCATAGGTTCTTTTCTGGTTGCGTTTCGCTGGATTCGTACTGGCGAAAGGCGGCCAAAAGTGCCGGTATTTGACAACCTTGAACGGCCAATCGTCCGCCAAGGTCCACCGCCGTTGTCCCATTGGTCAATTCCCAAGTCAGTGCGTCAAACAGCGAACCACAGGGCATAACATCCTGATATTGAATGCGTTGATGCGAAAAAGAGTTTTCCACTTTTGGCAAAAACGTGATCTTGGCCGTGCGTCCCAAATCGAGAAGAATGCGGTCACGCTGCTCGGATTTGAGAAAAATCCAACTGGGTAGGGCAAAAAGGGGCCCGCCTTGTCCTTGCGCGGCAATGTCGCGAGCGGAAAAAGCGTCGATAATGTTCAAACCCGTCTGGTTAGCGAGGTATTCCGAATCGCAAAGGGATTGATAATGAAGCCCGTCCGGCGTTACAAGATGCAAGCCCGGATCAGAAATGCTGACTGCCGTAATGTCGTTTGGCAAAAGCTGCGACTCCAGAATCAAGTCTTCAATCGCTTCTTCTTCAACACAGGCCAGTTCACGAATGACGTGCTGGTATAGTGCCACCGGAATGGAAATTTCTGGGGTGGCCTTGCGAAAATACAGGTTTTCTTGAAACGCATTGTAACTATCAACGATTTCCTTGGGAATGTCAAAAGAAATGGTGCGGCGAATTTCGATGGGCGCGCCACTCCCTCTTCCATGCACGCCGATGATGGCGGACTCAATGCGGCGGCAATTCGCGGAAACACTCAGGCCAGCGAACCAGCGAATTGGGGCGGAAGAGGGTGAATGGGCTTGATTTGGGCGGGAATTTTGTCGAAGCTGATTTTCTCGAAGAAGGGACATGATAGAGCAGCGTGATCGTGATAGAAGCAAAATGGAAGCAAGGGAAAATGATTTGCCCCGCATCATAAGAATTTTTTCGCGCCCTGTCCAGAGAGAAATTTGGGAGTGCGTGCCGGGACAATTCCGTGGACGCAGTCTCCGGCTCGTGATGTATCCATTCGCCATTCACAACCCTCTCCGGGCACTCACGTACCCAGCGCGGTGTGTATTCAATTCTACTCCTTTTCCTTCTGCGGGAACGGCCTTCTT
>QMCD01006592.1_pt1 | contig 10318 bp, 4 predicted proteins | sample 1821841 | NCBI WGS metagenome assembly QMCD01 (sample SAMN01991225, study PRJNA193472) | Termite gut metagenome, whole genome shotgun sequencing project. | isolation source: worker | host: Macrotermes natalensis
GTGGGAGCATCGGAGATGGTGTAAACGTCGGTGATGACACCTCCCGCACTCACGAAGCACAGATAACCGTCTTCGATCTCGATCTTGGTTCCGTCGATAGCCGCCGGGCCTTCCGCACGGGTTGTCTTAGCGTTCTTAAAACTGATGGACACCGAGAAGTTACCGTTCGAAGGAGCTGCATTTCCACCTTCATCCGTGGAACAGGAGGCCAACGTAATAATTGAGGCAAGCGCCATGGCAGCCATCGTTTTGAATCGATTTGTCATTTTCATTACTTTAAAAATTAAGGTTAAACTTGTTTTGTACCGCTGTGTTTTCCATTTTTTTCGACGGCGCAAAAGTAGTTTCCGACGGTAGGGCATTGAAAGTAAAATCGCCGAGTTCTTCTAAACCCGCGTTTATAAAATCTTAAATAACGGCCTGTACGTTACCGAGAGGCGGCATTTGAGGCCGGAGATGTCGTAAGGATATTTCTGTTCGGCTACGAACTGCGAGCTTGGTTGGAGCGGATGACGCGGTTTTGCCGCGAGAGAAACGGGCAAAAAAAACGCGCCCGGAATGGGGCGCGGAGCGGGTGAAAAATGGGGTAAAAAAAAGCAAAAAAGAGCAAGAGATGAAAATTCCAAAACAAGCTCTTAACGTGAGTTATTCCTTTCTCTTCCTGCCGAGTTCGGGAACGGCGCCAAACTCGACTACCGCAAACTCCTCACCCGCCTCCCCGCTTTCATGCCCTGATCCGATACCCCACCCTATTCCCGGGTGAATTCTATGGCATAAGTGAAACTGTCGGCCCGATAGTAGCCGATGTTGTACTCGACGGGGGCGTTATCCACATCGTAGACCTGTCGCCGGCGCACCAGTATGGGGTCGCCGGCATTTATCCCGAGTTTTGCGGCAATCTCTTCGGAAGCCCCCTCCGCACTCACCTTTTCGCGCGAGGTTTTGACCATCACGCCGTACTGTTTCTCCAATATTTCATAAAGCGGCATGGAGAGGTTCTCCTCACCGGTCATACCTGTGTCCGGACCGAACCACGAGATGAAATAGACGAACGGCATCTCCACGCTACCCCTCAACCGCTCGATACAGAGCAATCTTCGGTCGATTTCGGCCTCGAAGAACGAAGCGACTCCCTCGTCCGGAGAGCGGTGGCTGACGTGCAGCTCGAAGTTTTTGACCACAATGCCAATAGACGACATCTCTTGTGAAAAGCTCATCCAGTTACGGGCATTACTCAGCACATTTTTGGGCGCCACGGTGGTTCCGTACCACTTTTTACGAATCAGAAGTCCTTCAAAAACGAGTTTGTTGATAGCCTGCCGCAGTGTGTTGCGCGAGATGTTCATTTCCCGCGACAGTTCGACTTCGTTGGGCAACAGTTTGCCGTTAACATATTCCGGCAGTTGGATCATCTGGCGCAACAACTCCTCCGCCTGTTGGTGCAGGGGTTTGAGGCTGGAGTGATTTAACTTGAGTTTCATTCGGGATTATCGCTTCTCGAATACAAATGTAATAAGAAGTTGTTTGAAACTTTCCGCTCTCGCTCTTTTTTGCTCTTTTTGCCCCATTTTTCACCCGAAACTCGTTATATAGATACAGCTATGCGTCTCATTTCGGGCAAAAAAATGGAATAAAAACAGCGGAAAACAGCTTCGGCAGAAAAAGTTCGAACAACTTCTGAGTTTTCAAGACACCGGGGGCATGTCGCAACTGTTAATTCTTCTTTCAATCCGCGCAAAATGTCTGAACATACATCATGAAATATATTTTCACCCATTGTTATTTTTTTAAAAAAAACACTCTATTTGTTTGCAGAATAAAAAAAATCCCTACATTTGCAGGCGTGTCCACATGTTCATACATTACGAAAACAACTCGACAATACCATGCGAAACTTCTTATTCATGGCACTGTGCGTGCTGCCGACGATCGGTGTAGCTCAGAACATTCCGGTCTGGAGTATCGGAACCAAAGACAACTCGGCGAAAGAGCTCGCCCTCGGCCCTGCCGACTATAAACAATTCCTTTCGCGCGATTTCGGCTACGAGGACGGATTCTATCTCGTGGGCCGGTCTACTCCGAAAGAGAACTTTCCGTATGTACTCCCCGGCCCCGATGACACCTGGGGCGGTACCTGGAATACATCGGGCTGGAGAACACATCAGACCAACATACTTTTCGACGTGGATGCTGTCCCCGCAGGGACGAAATTCCGGCTCGTGGTCGACATGCTCGATTGCAGTCCGGGACGATCGCTGTTCAAAGTACTTATCAACGGCAGGCAGAGCGCCAGATTCGAATTGAAAGGTTCGGACAACGGCTCGATCGAGGGAAAAGCCACCGGGATCAATAGCCGCCCGTTGGAGATCGAGATCGACGACGATGTTTTGCGCCGGGGTGGTAATGAGGTAACTCTCACTGTATTGGAGGGATCGTGGTTCCTGTTCGACGATGTAAGGCTGGAGGCTACCGCTCCGGTCGCACTCAACATTCCCGACAAAGTTTTTGTGCGCGAGATCGCCGCCGCCGATTATGAGATCGAGCGGGACGGCAAGAGGTTTCAGCCGCTTGTGGTCGATATGGAGATGTTGGCCGAAACCCCCGCCGTCCTCGAAGTGAAGCTCGACGGCCGGCAGATATTCGCGGCAACAGCCGAGAGCAACCGTTATCAGTGGGAGGTTCCCATGCCGGCAGTGAAAAAGACGCGCCGCAGCCGCTACACGCTCCTTGTAGACGGATACGAGATCGCCTCGGGTGAGGTGGTTCGCTCGGCAGCCCGGTTGCAAACCCCCGCCGACTATGTAGATACAAAGATCGGATCTGCGCACTCGCGCTGGATGATAGCCCCCGGGCCATGGATGCCGATGAGCATGGTGAAGATGAGTCCCGACAACCAAAATCGAGGTTGGCAGGCGGGCTATCAACCTACATTCGAAACAGTTGGCACATTCAGCCACATCCATGAATGGACAATGGGCGGCCTCGGCCTGATGCCGACCAACGGAGAACTGCAAACCCGCGTCGGCGACCAGTTCCGTCCCGACGAAGGTTACCGTTCACGCATAGACAAGTCGACCGAAGAGGCTCCGTTGGGTTATTACAAAGTCCACATGACAGATACCGACATCACTGCCGAGGTAACCGCCACTACCCGTTGCGGTTTCCAACGCTACACGTTCCCTGACGACAGGGACGGGCGCGTGATGATCGACCTGCACGTCGAGGCGGAGTACGACTATCTGCTTCGCGAGGTGGAGATGACCAAAGTCGGAGATTACCGCATCGAGGGGCGCAGCCACCAAATATCGCCGCGTCCACACGTCTGGAGCAACGACGCCGACCAGGAGTACACCGTCCACTTCGTCATCGAATTCGACCGTCCCGTAAAACGAATCGGCGGATGGATGGATGACCGCCGGACGGATGGCGCCTCGATATCGGGCAAAGAGCTTAAGGAGGCCGGCATGTGGGTGGAATTCGACACCAAAACCTCACCCGTAGTGCAGGTGCGCTCGGGAATCTCGCCGGTGAGCATTGCCGGAGCTGCCCGGAACCTCGAAGAAGAGATAACGAAACCTTTCGGTTGGAGTTACGACGCGGTAGTGGCAAACCAGAAAGAGGTTTGGAACGACATTTTGCAACGCGTCGATATTACCACCGATAACCGCCTCGAAAAGATGCGCTTCTATACAAACATGTATCGTGCGATGTGTCGCAATACCTGGAGCGACGTGGGCGGAGAATGGATGTCGGCGGGCGGAGAAGTGCAAAAATTCGATAATCCCGACCACGTTGCGCTCGGATGCGACGCCTTCTGGAATACGTTCTGGAACCTCAACCAGTTCTGGAACCTCGTTACTCCCGAGTGGTCGTCGCGTTGGGTGGCTTCGCAGCTTGCCATGTACGACGCCGACGGCTGGCTGGCCAAAGGGCCTGCCGGGATGAAATATATCCCCGTGATGGTGGCCGAGCACGAGATACCTCTCATCGTGAGCGCCTGGCAGATGGGGATTCGCGACTTCGATGCCGACAAGGCGCTCGCTGCAATGGTCAAGATGCAGACCACACCGGCCGGACCGGTGTCATCGGGCTTCGCCGGCAATCGCGACCTTGTTTCGTATATGACCTACCGCTATGTACCCTCGGACATGGGGCGTTTTTCCAACACGCTCGAATACTCTTTCGACGACTGGACCGTGGGGCAGTTCGCAAAATCGCTCGGACGCGGGAATGAATATAAAATGTTCTCCGAAAGAGGTACATGGTGGCGCAACGCGATCAACCCCGGGAACGGTTATGCCCACTTGCGCGACAGTAACGGCGAATGGGCTCCCGACTTCGACCCGTTCCGCTCCGGCGCCAATCAGCAATATGTCGAGGGCAACTCGTGGCAACTGAGCTACTTCGTGCCGCAGGACGTACCGGGACTCGTCGAGATAATGGGAGAAAAGGCGTTCGTGGAGCGTCTCGACTGGGGCTTCACCGCGTCAGAGCCGTGGCGTTACAACGCGCCCAACGACCAGTACTGGGACTATCCCGTGGTGCAGGGCAACCAGCAGTCGATGCACTTCGCTTTCCTGTTCAACTGGGCGAACCATCCGTGGCTGACGCAGAAATGGAGCCGCTCTATAATAGACAAATATTACGGTTACGGTCTTGCCAACGCCTATCTTGGCGATGAAGACCAGGGGCAGATGTCGGCGTGGCTCGTGATGGCGGCCCTGGGGTTGTTCCAGACCGACGGCGGCAGCTCCTCGACGCCAATTTACGAGATCGCCAGCCCGCTCTACGAGAAGGTAACGATCGACCTCGGAGGGCGTTACGGCCGCGGTGAGAGTTTCACGATCGAGGCGCGCGGCGCTTCGAAAGCAAAGCAAATAAATATGTACAGAGCGCCACTCTGAACGGCCGCCCGCTCGATACCTTCTGGTTCGAGGCTTCTGAGTTACTCAAAGGAGGCTCGCTCGTTTTACAGATGGGCCCCGAGCCCAACGCCGACTGGGGTATAGGTCTGCCTGATATAAACAGATAAAGCCACCGACTTATGATCAATATAAAAAAATGGTTACTGCCGGCATTTTGCGCATTGTTGCTGCCTACGGCCGGATTCCCCCGCGCGGGGAAGCTGCCGGAGATCGGCAGCGTAACCCTCATCCCCTCGCAGGGCTATCTAAGAACACCCGGAGGGCCGGCGCGTGAATTCACCGTCAGGTTCGACACGTTGCTGTACAGCGGCGGTAAGATCGCAATCTCGATCGGCAAGGCGACGACCATACTCGATATCCCCACCTCGAAAGAGGGCATCACCTCCGTCGACGGCGCCTTCGAGCCGGGTTGGATGGAGGAGCCGGTCGAGGCGACGGTGAAATTCCAAAGCCGCCAGGGCTCGCACGAGTATACGGCTACCATACCGCCTGCGCGCCGCTGGGAACTATGGTTCCTGCCCCACTCCCACCTTGATATCGGCTACACCCACCGCCAGATGGATGTGATGCACCTTCAATGGCGCAATCTCGAAAAGGCGATAGACCTGGCCGAGCGCACAAGCAACTACCCCGAGGGTTCGCGATATAAATGGAACGCCGAGGCCACATGGCCGACGATGGGCTACCTTGAAGAGTACGAGGGTACCCCCCGGGCGGCACGCCTGCTCGATGCGATCCGTCGCGGCGACATCGGCATGGACGCCACTCTGGGCAGCATCCTCACCGGGATATCGAAACAGGAGGAGTTGATGCACATCTTCGACGACGCGCACAGGATAGCCCGCATGACCGGAACCGGGATCAACACCGCCATGATGAGCGACGTCCCGGGGCAATCGTGGGGGCTGGTCGACGCTATGGCGCAGAACGGAGTACGTTATTTCTCATCGGGGCCCAACTACGTCCCCCATTTGGGCCGCATGGGCAGCCACGGCGTGGGGCTCTACAATCTGTTGTTGGGCGACGAGCCCTTTTGGTGGGAATCGGCGTCGGGAGAGGAGAAGATACTTTATTGGCAAACGGGCAAGGGATATTCCCTGTTCCACGGCTGGCTGACCGACAAATTGTCGGTATGCGGCGTGGCACCGATATGGAGCTATCTGGCCGAGCTCGAGACAAAAGGCTTCCCTTACGGCACGAGTTATCTGCGCTACACGATCCACGGCGACAACGGCCCTCCCGACGAAGAGATGCCCGACGTGATCCGCCGGTGGAACGAAAAGTACGAATCGCCTCGCTTCATTATCGGCACCACCAAAGAGTTGTTCACCGAATTCGAACGCCGGTACGGCGATCATCTGCCCACCCTGTCGGGCGACATGACCCCCGTGTGGGAGGATGGCGCCGCGTCCACCGCGCTCGAACTCACCATTAACCGTGCAAGTGCCGAACGGCTGAATCAGGCCGAGATACTTTGGAGCATGAATCGTCCGGCGGAGGAGTTTCCTGCCGAAGATTTTCTGGCGGCCTGGAAAAATACGGTGCTTTTTTCGGAACACACCTGGGGCGCTGCGGGGAGTGCGCACGAACCCGAATCCCAATTCACGAAAGAGCTGTGGGCGGGTAAAAAACTATATGCCGACACCGCAGACGAAATGTCGCGCAAGCTCTACGCCGGCGCCCTCGCCGGAACGATCTCCGCCGCAGGCCACACTCCTGCCTGTATTAAAGTATTCAACACCAACCTTTGGCGGCGTTCCGACGTGGTACGCATCGAAGGTGTCGACCTCACCGGAATGACACTCGTCGACGGCGGCGGGACGGAACTTCCGTTGCAGAAGATGTCCGATGGCAGTTGGGCGTTCTTTGCACCACAGATCGACGGCCTCTCCGCCTCACTGTTCCGTGTGGTCGAAACCGGCGGACGCTCCGCAACGTCCGCCTCGCTCGTCGCCGGAGCCAACACTCTCGACAACGGCCGCGTCAGGGTGGAGGTCGACGCGAAAACAGGGAAGATATCCTCGTTCAAGACGGGCGGATACGAATACGCTTCCGGCGGAGGCCTCAACGGTTACATATACTCGGGCCGCAACGGAGAGAACGCCCTTGGAGTGGAAGCCGTCGACAGCATCACCGTCATCGACGACGGCGAGGTGGCAGCAACGCTCCGGATAGTCTCCGGTGCTCCGGGAAGCAGTTCGCTCGTGCGGGAAGTTACGGTCTACCGAGATATCGACCGTGTAGACATAGCAAACACCGTCGACAAACTCGACGTCAGGGAGCATGAAAACGTGCGCTTCGATTTCCCGCTCAATTTCCCCAATCCCGAAGTTACGATAGATCTGGCGACAGCCGAAATGCACCCCGAGAGAGAGCAGATCAGGAGTTCGAACAAAAACTTTTACTCTATACTGAACGGTCTGTCTGTGGCAGACATAGAGCATGGGGTATATTTAACGGCGCTCGACTCCCCGTTTGTCGAATTGGGCTCGATGACGGCCGATCTCGCCCGCACCGCCCCGCGGGGAACGGGGTGGCTCAACTCGGCGACGGTATCGTCCGACATCTATTTCTGGGTGATGAACAACCGTTGGCGCACCAACTACAAAATTTCGCAGGAAGGTCCGGTCTCTTTCCGCTACTCGCTGGAGGCGTACGATCCGCTTGCACCCGAACTTAAAAAGCGGGGTATGGAGCGGGCCCAGCCGCTTTTGGCCGTTGTGTCGGCCGACACGGCACCGACCGCGGGGCTGTTCCGTGTAAAAGGTACGAACAAGGTGGCCGTCTCGACCATTCGCCCCTCGGCCGACGGAACCGGATACGTCGTCAGATTGCAAAACACCGGAGCACAGAGCGTTAATCCACAAATAGAATGGGGATCAATGCAACCTGCCGATGCGGTTATGCTGTGCGACAACGCCGAAAAAACGTCGGGCATTTTCGACTCCGAAAACTTCTGGCTCAAGCCATACGAGTGTTTAACGTTTAAGATAGTCGCTAAAAAAATAGAGAGTAAATGAAAAACAGTGTAATATTCGCGCTGCTTTCGGCAGTCTTTGCCGTTACGGTTTCGTGTAACGAAAGCGGCGGGGTCGATATCGCGGACGCCCTGACGGGTCCGGTCAGGTGGGTCGACCCGGGGATCGGCACCGCCCACAGCCGCTGGTTCTTCTACACCCCCGCCGCGGTTCCGTTCGGAATGGCCAAACCGGCGCCCTCGACCGACGGACATCTGGGTAATCCGGGAGGTTGGCAGGCCGTCGGCTACGACGCACGCCATACCTCCATCGAGGGATTCCCTAATTTCCACGAATTCCAGATCGGCGGTGTGGTGCTGATGCCCACCGTGGGTGAAGTGATAACGGTGCCGGGAGAGCTCGACGATCCCGACAGCGGCTACCGTTCGCGTTTCGATAAAGAGGACGAGGCGGCCTACCCCGGTTACTATTCTGTCGTACTCAAGGATTACGGCGTTCGCGCCGAACTCACAGCCACCGACCGTGTGGCGTTCCATCGCTACACATTTCCCGCCTCGGGAGAGTCCAATATCCTTTTCGATGTCGGCAACAAGCAGGGTGAGAGCGGCGAGGTGAAAGATGCTTCCGTAACTTTCACCGACGACGGACGCGTAGAGGGATGGGTGATGACCTCGCCGGTCTATGTGAACATCTATCAGGCCGGGGCCGATGTGAAAATGTACTTCAGCGCCGAACTCGACCGGAAACCCGCCTCATGGGGTACATTTGCGGGGCGGGACAGAAGTCCGGGAGAGCGCAGCCGTCAGGGTGTGGGTGCGGGCCTGTGGTTGACCTTCGACACCCGCGAGGGTGAAAGCGTCGGCGTGAAAGTCGGATTGTCGTACACCTCGGTCGACAACGCCCGCCTCAACCTGAAGACAGAAGCGAAAAAACTCACCTTCGATGAGGCACACCGGCAAGCACTGGACAGATGGAACGGGATGTTGGGCCGTATCACCGTAGAGGGAGGAAAAGATGCCGACATGACCAAATTCTACACCGGCCTCTACCACGCCCTTCTGGGTCGCGGGCTTGCCAGCGACGTCAACGGAGCCTATCCGCGCAACGATGGCAGCGTGGGACATATAGAACTCGACGAAAATGGGCGCCCGCTACACAACCACTATAACACCGACGCCATTTGGGGAGGTTTCTGGAACCTCACGCAGCTTTGGAGCCTCGCCTGGCCCGAATATTACGCCGACTGGATATCGAGCCAACTGCTCGTCTACCGCGACGCGGGTTGGTTGGGCGACGGCATCGCCGCCAGTAAATATGTGTCGGGGGTGGGAACCAACTTCACAAGTCTGGCCATCGCCGCGGCATACAACTGCGGCATACGCAACTTCGACGTCGAGACGGCTTACCGGGCGGCGCTCAAAAACGAGATCGCCTCGGAAGGACGTCCGGCGGGAGCGGGCAAACTCGACGTGGGACTCTTCGTGGAGCGCGGTTATTCACCTTACGACAGCAAGTATTACATGCAGAACACCCCCGAAGGGTCGGGTTTTGCCACCTCACACACTCTGGAGTATTCGTTCAGTTGCTACGCTGTCGCACAGATGGCCCGGGCGCTCGGCAGGGACGAGGATTACAGGCGTCTTACCGCCCTCTCGAAAGGATGGGAAAACATTTTCGACCCCTCCACCAAACTCATGCGCCCCAAAGGGTTCGACGGGAAGTTCATGGAACCGTTCGACCCCTACGCACCGTGGATAGGTTTTCAGGAGGGCAACGCCATACAGTACACCTACTACGTGCCGCACGACATCGACCGCCTCATCGAGATGGTGGGTGCCGATGAGTTCAACGAACGCCTCGACCGCTCGTTCGAGATATCGCGTGCCGACATATTCGGCGGAGGCCGCACCGTCGACGCGTTCGCCGGACTGCACACCACCTACAACCACGGCAACCAACCCAACCTGCATATAGCGTGGCTGTTCAACTTTTCGGGCAAGCCGTGGCTCTCGCAGAAGTGGGTCAGAGCGATATGCGACGAATTTTACGGAACGGAAGGAGTCCATGGCTACGGCTATGGCCAGGATGAAGATCAGGGGCAACTGGGCGCCTGGTATGTGATGTCGGCCATCGGCCTGTTCGACGTCAAGGGACTTACCTCCCCCGACCCCGCATTCCAGGTGGGTTCGCCGCTGTTCGACAAGGTGGTCATCAGCCTCAACCCCGACTACTACACCGGATGTGAATTCGTCATCGAGACAGCGGGAAGGGAAGGAGGCATCTACATAGATTCGATGTGAAACCAAAACATTGGCAATCTTTTGTTTGTACTCGTTTCGTGCCGTTTCGTTTCGTTCTATGTAATTATATGTTTTTTTTTTCGAGTGATTTTTAATTTTTTTAGCGCTTTCCTGA
>QMCD01002446.1_pt1 | contig 10316 bp, 8 predicted proteins | sample 1821841 | NCBI WGS metagenome assembly QMCD01 (sample SAMN01991225, study PRJNA193472) | Termite gut metagenome, whole genome shotgun sequencing project. | isolation source: worker | host: Macrotermes natalensis
GTATTGTGACGGAGAATTGGTGCTTGCCGAAATCCCCCGGCAAAATTGACCCAAATACTTTTACCCCGTACCCGAAAAACCCACTGCTCGCCAATTTCTTTATCAATATCGGGCGCGCCGATTTGCTTGGTTCGGGGGTTCGCAATTTATATAAGTACACAAAAATTTATTCGGACGGCGAGCCGGAGCTTGTTGAAGGAGATGTGTTCAGAACGACGGTACCTTTATAGGCGGCGAAAATTAACGGGAGGCTCACACATGGTTAACATCGAAACCTTCACCACACTGACGGAAAACTACAGGGGCGGCAAAAAAGTCACGGCCTCACTGCGCGATATCAAGGCCATTGGCGGGGCGAATCTCGACGAGCTGATTTTCCTGCATAACGGCGACAAAACCGTTAGCTACTTCATCGAGGAAGAGGAAAGCGAAACCGGAATAGTACGGAAGGAGACGCCGCTTACCGGCGAGGAAATTAAGCCCGCCAGGTTGCCGGACGGGCGGAGGTTGTTGCGTACCATAATATCTTCGGCCACGTCAGCCATCCGCGTTACAGCCGCCTTGAATACCTGCTGCCCCTCCTGATGAGCGTAGTGCCACCTGTTCCTCACAGTCTCCTCGCTCGCCGGATAAGCTGAGCCGCCGGCCTTCATGTAGAGGTATTTGCCGCCCTCGCCGTCGCTTTGAAGCACGAAGTCCTTAACGCCGAATCCCGCAGTGTTGGGTTCTACAAGGACTGCTGCCGCACCGTCGCCGAAAAGAGGCAGGGTATTGCGGTCCGTGGGGTCTATAATAGACGACATCTTATCGGCGCCTATAACAACTATCTTTTTGTACTTACCTGTCTCGATGAATTGCGATGCGGTTGAAAGGGCATACACAAAGCTACTGCAAGCCGCCAGAAGGTCGTAACCGAAAGCATTCTTCATTCCCACCTTGTCGGCCACCATGACCGCAGTGGCAGGGAAGAACATGTCGGGTGAGATCGTAGCACAAATAACCATATCGATCGCCATAGGGTCGGTATTGGTCTTTTCGAGAAGGTCCCTTACGGCGCGCTCGGCCATATATGAGGTACCGAGCCCTTCTCCTTTGAGGATATGACGGGTCTTTATGCCGACGCGGGTCATTATCCATTCGTCCGAGGTATCGACCATTTTGCTGATCTCGAAGTTATCCAGAATATGTTCCGGAAGGTAGGCTCCGACACCTGTAATGGCCGCAGTAATTTTCGTCATCAGAAGTTACTGAATATATCTTGTAGTTTATGCACCAGCCCCGCCCTGACAGTAGCGGCGGTCTGGAGTATCATGTTCTTCACGGCAAGGGCCGACGAACGGCCATGCCCTATAAGAACGACTGCATTAATACCAAGCACCGCGGTGCCGCCCACGAACTCGTAATTGAGTTTGTCTATATAGGCGTCGTTGATACCGCGTTCTTTGGCAATTTCATAGAATCCTTCTGTCTGTTTCAGAATAGTGTTACCCACAAATCCATCACACACAACCACATCTGCTTTCCTGCCCGTAAATATCTCGTTGGGCTCTATGTTGCCGACGAAATTTATCCGTTCGTTCTCGGCCATGAGTTCATAGGCAGCTTTTGTGGTGAGGTTGCCTTTTTCTCTCTCTTCTCCTATGTTTAGCAGGGAAATTCTCGGTTTTTCGATGCCCAGCACCGCCTCGGCGTAAACACTGCCGATAACCCCATACTGGTCGAGTACATCGGGCTTGCAGTCCACATTAAGGCCGACGTCCAGCAGCAACATGCTGCCGCCATCGGTAGTGGCTACGAGCGCCGATATGGCTGGGCGTATAACATTACGGATGGTCTCTGCCGAATATACAGCCCCCACGAGCATTGCACCCGTAGAGCCTGCACTCGCGAAACCATCTATCCTGTTCTCCTTGAGGTAGCGGAACCCTACCCGTATGCTGGAGTCCGATTTTTGTCCGTAAGCCTTTGTCGCATGGTCGTCCATGGTAATGACCTCGGTCGTGTGTACGATCTCGAAGATATCATCCGGCAGCCCGCGTTCGGAAAGGAGTTCCCCTATCCGGCCGCTGTCGCCGAACAATACGAGCCTGCACTCGCCGCCGATCTCGCCGACAGCCATCGCCGCCCCGTCGATGATAACATCGGGAGCGTGATCGCCGCCCATAGCGTCTATACCGATCCTCAACATACCTTGATCAGGCTGGTTGGACTGGGCGGAACCTATTCGGCTTTTTTCTCGATTGCGAGTTTGCCGCGGTAGAAACCGCATTCAGGGCATACCCTGTGATATTGAACGGCTGAGCCGCAGTTGGAGCAAACAGCTACGGTAGGAACGGCTGCCTTGTAATGTGTCCTTCTTTTGTCCCTTCTCGTAGATGAGATCTTATGCTTGGGATGTGCCATTGTGAAAAATATTTAAAGTTATTCTATTTCTGTTTTATTTAACTAACGGTCGTAGGGCCGTATTTGTTATTTCGTCTGTTTTTCCATTTTATCTTTCAGCTCTTTCAGCTTTTCGGCTTCGGGGCTGTCGGAGAATGTTTCCGCCGCCTGACGGGCCTCCATTTCGTCGAACTCTTCGCTGTCGACTATCCTGAACCTCGCGAGCATCTCTGCATTACACAACGAGCGTCCGGAGGCATCCTCCCCATGCACACGGCTGTAAGGAAGGCTCAGCACTATGCTCTCGTAAATATATTGGGCAAGGTCCAACTCGCTTTCCGACTGGCTTACCCACATCACTTCGCCGTCGCTCTCTTCGGCCTCGTCGGAGAACTTGACTTTCAACTCTCCCTCGTAATACACAGGTAACAAAAGGTCATCAAGACACCTGTCGCACTCCACTGTAACCTCTCCGTCGATAACGAACGAGAGCATCAGCATCGACGCCGACTTTTCAAGCTCGACCTCCACCGCAGCGTGGCCGCCCTTGATACCCGACCCTTCGTATCGGCCGAAGAACGCATCATCGACTTCGAATTCAAACCGATGAGGGCCGTTCTTAAGCCCCTTGAAAGGGATCGTATATCTTTTAGCCGTCATTACATACTTTTTCAGCCCGCAAATTTATACAATATTAATTGAAATACAAATAACCACCTATCTGTTTATCGCCGCAAAAGGAGTGACAATATATCTTACGGCTTAAATAAACAAGCGTCTAAGCACTGATTTGTCAATACTTAGATGCAATGATTTTTTCTGCCACACCCAGAAGATATACGATACTCAAATAAATGGAAAATTGAAAATGAAAAATGGAAAATTAATTTCCATTATTTAACTCTGCAAAGGTGATCGCCATTGCCGCCTCTACGACTACTGCGGCGCGGAGGGCGATACATGCGTCGTGCCTGCCCTCTATGGCGAGGCTGCCGATGCCATCTTTCTCGAAGTCGTATGTCTGTTGTGGTGCGGCGATGCTCGGTGCGGGCTTTACAGCAACCCTTACAACTACAGGATTACCGTTTGTGATGCCGCCGTTCACTCCGCCGTCGTTGTTCGTTGCCGTCGTGCCATGCGGGTCTATTATTCTATCGTTGTTGGCGCTGCCAGTCGAGGCCGCTGCTCCGAACCCAGCTCCGAACTCCACCCCCTTGACTGCAGGTATCGAGAAAAGCAGGTGGGCAACAACACTCTCCACCGAATCGAAGAAAGGCTCCCCCACCCCTGCGGGAACGCCGCTTGCCACGCACTCCACAATGCCGCCCAAAGAGTCGCCTGTCTCTGTGGCATGCGCTATCAGAGTGTCGAATTCGTCGCTGTTACTGCTTCCGCCGATTGCCGCGATACGTGTATCGAACGACACCTGCGGCACCATTTTTTTTGCTATCACTCCCGCCGCAACGAGGGCGAGGGTCATGCGGCCGGAGAATTGTCCGCCGCCGCGCGGATCGTTGAACCCGCCATATTTTTTATGCGCCGTAAGGTCGGCATGCGAGGGGCGCGGCACAGCCTTGACGCGGTCGTAATCTTCCGATTTTACATCGCCGTTGTCGAATATAACAGCAATGGGCGCTCCTGTGGTTAAGCCATCATAAACCCCAGACATTATTCGCGGGGAGTCACTTTCCGTCCGTCCGGTAGTTCCTGCCGCCCCGCTTCTGCGTCGTGAAAGGTCTGTGGTAAAATCGGCCTCCGAAAGCCCTATCCCCGGCTTCACGCCATCCACCACAACACCTACGCACTGCCCGTGCGACTCGCCGAACAGCGTTACCCTGAAATTATGCCCGAAAGTATTCACTTTAACAAATTGATAATTTATCAACCTCTTCCCAAAAGCGAGGGTACGATTTCGAGACCGCCTCGGCGTTATGGATGGTTACCTGTGATGAAGTGTTCAAGGCTGCTATGGCGGCGGCCATTGCTATACGGTGGTCGTGGTGGCTGTCTATCTCTCCGCCATGTATGCGGCTCTCCTCCACGGTCATGATATCGTCCTCTATCGAAACTCTCATGCCGAGCTTCGTGAACTCCGACACTATGGCTTTCGCTCGGTCTGACTCCTTGTGTATTAGGCGTGAAGCCCCCCTTATACGGCTCGTCCCTGTGCATGATGCCGCAAGAACGGCAAGTATGGGAAACAGGTCGGGGCAATGGGTTGCGTCGAATTCGAATCCGCGCAGTTCGTTGCGCGCAACAGTTATATCGTTGTGGGTGGTCGTGATGCTTGCCCCTGCGCGCGACAGGGCGTCTATTATTGCGAGGTCGGCCTGCAATGACACGGGGTTCATATTTGCCACCATCACCTCCCCCGCCGTAGCTCCCGCCACGAGCATGAAGGCCGCCGCACCCCAATCGCCCTCTATGCCATAATGCAGGGGCGTGAACTTCTGGGCGGCAGGGATGAAAAACTCGTTATATCCCGAATGCTCTATGGTGATGCCGAACCGGCGCAGCACATCGACGGTCATCATAATATAAGGTATGCTGTTAGGGTGCTCGACATGCAGCACGGAATCGTTATCCGCCAAAGGAAGAGCCGTGAGCAATCCCGTTACGAACTGCGAGCTTACCAACCCATCGACATCGGTTTCGCCGCCCCGCAGCGGGCCTCTGACGCTAATAGGCAGAAAGCCGTCGGTCTCCACCGCCACACCGAGGTTCTCGAGTGGCCGCACCATCATGCCTATCGGGCGGCGCAGCATCGTACCCATACCTGAAATAGTTATCTTTCGGTCACAAAGCGATGCTATGGGGGTGAAAAGCCTCGCGGCAAGCCCCGATTCGCCCGTATTTATTATGTCGGACTTTGGCGACAACCCACCCGTAATGGCGTAAGAACCCGCACCCAACGGTTCGATTTCTGCGCCGAGGGCACTTATCGCATCCATGGCATGCCGTGTGTCGTCGCAAAGCTCGATATTGTCGATCACCGAACGTCCCCCGCAAAGCAGCGCACAAGCCAAAGCCCTCTGCGCATAACTCTTGGAACAGGGAGTACGCACTGTTCCCGACACACGTGAACTACCTAATGTCTTATCCACTTTAAGAAATTGAAAATGGAAAATGGAAAATGGGAAAACGATATGGATAGATAGCTTTACCGAACTCGACATACCTGCGGCAGGTCTCTGTTATTTCAGTTCGTTCAGAATGACAGTCATTTTCCATCTTCAATTTTCCATTATCTAAGTTTGAAGTCCTGGCCGAGATATACTTTCCTCACCTGTTCATCGTTGGCGAGGTCTTCAGCAGTACCGGCCTTGAGTATGCGCCCCTCGAAGAGCAGGTATGTGCGGTCGGTGATATTGAGTGTCTCGTGTACATTGTGGTCGGTGATTATAACACCTATATCCTTTTTCTTAAGCGTACCGACAATGCTCTGTATATCCTCCACCGCAATGGGGTCGACACCCGCAAATGGTTCGTCGAGCAGGATGAACTTGGGGTTTATAGCCACCGCGCGCGCTATCTCCGTGCGTCGGCGCTCTCCTCCCGAAAGTTGGATACCGAGGCTCTTGCGCACCTTGTGGAGACCGAATTCGTCGATAAGCGTCTCCACACGCTCCTTCTGGTACTCCTTGGAGTAGTCTGTCATTTCGAGTACAGACTTTATATTGTCCTCCACGCTCAGGCGGCGGAATACGGAGGCCTCCTGTGCGAGGTAGCCCACCCCCATCTGGGCGCGCTTATATACGGGCATCTTGGTAATATCGACCGACGTATCCCCGTCTTCGAGAAATATGTTACCCTCGTTGGGTTTGATAAGCCCCACGATCATATAAAAAGTGGTGGTTTTCCCCGCTCCGTTGGGGCCCAGCAGGCCGACTATCTCTCCTTGGTTAACCTCTATCGAAACGTGGTTTACAACCGTTCTGGACTTATATTTCTTTACAAGCTCCGTAGTGTAGAGTCTCATTCCTAAAAAAAATTTTTACAAAGTTAATTAACTTTTGAAAATAAGTTATATCTTTATACTGCTGAAAATTGTTTAAGCGACTACTTTCGACAAATGAACGAACAACAAGACACACTACTACACGATAAATTAAAGGAGTATTTCGGCTTTTCGGCCTTTAAGGGAAATCAGGAAGCGGTGATCCGCAACGTCCTTGCGGGCAACGATACTTTTGTGCTCATGCCCACCGGCGGAGGCAAGAGTTTGTGCTATCAACTTCCGGCACTTCTGATGGACGGAGTTGCGATAGTGATATCGCCGCTCATCGCGCTTATGAAGAACCAGGTCGATGCCATGCGCACATTCGGCCGCCACGACGGCATTGCACACTTCCTCAACTCATCACTCAACAAGGCGGCCATAGCAGCCGTCAAGGAGGATGTGCTGGCTGGCAAGACCAAGCTGCTCTACTTCGCCCCCGAATCGCTTACCAAGGAGGACAATGTGTCGTTCCTGCGCAAGATAAAGGTCTCGTTCTACGCGATAGACGAGGCGCACTGTATTTCGGAATGGGGGCACGACTTCCGTCCGGAGTACCGCCGCATACGCCCTATCATGAACGACATAGGCCCCGCGCCCCTCATCGCACTTACGGCCACTGCCACCCCAAAAGTGCAGTTGGACATACAGAAGAACCTCGGCATGCTCGACGCGGCTGTATTCAAATCGTCGTTCAACAGGCCCAACCTATATTATGAGATAAGGCCCAAGCACGACGTTTCGCGCGATATTATAAAGTATATTAAGCAGAGCGACGGTAAGTCGGGCATCATATACTGCCTCAGCCGCAAGAAGGTCGAGGAGCTGGCCGAGCTTTTGGTAGCCAACGGCATCAAGGCGCTCGCCTACCACGCGGGAATGGATGCTGCCACAAGGGCGCGCAACCAGGATGCCTTCCTTATGGAGGAGGCCGACGTGATAGTTGCCACGATAGCATTCGGTATGGGTATCGACAAGCCCGATGTGCGCTATGTGATACACTACGACATCCCCAAGAGCCTCGAAGGTTATTATCAAGAGACCGGCCGTGCAGGGCGCGACGGCGGTGTGGGCAACTGCATAACATTTTACAGTTACAAGGATATACAGAAGCTCGAAAAGTTCATGCAGGGCAAGCCGATAGCCGAGCAGGAGATAGGCAAACTGCTGCTGCTCGAGACTGTGTCCTATGCCGAGAGTTCGATATGCCGCCGCAAGACGCTGCTCCACTATTTCGGCGAGGAGTATGGCGAACCCAACTGCGGCAGCTGCGACAACTGCCTCAACCCCAAGACCAAGGTGAATGCCAAGGAGGAGATGCTGATGATGCTCAAGGCCCTGAAGTCGATAGGCCCGAAGTTCAAGGCCGACCACCTTATAAATATGCTCACGGGCAAAAGCAACGCGATGCTAAAATCGTATGGCCACAACAAAAGCGAGTGGTTCGGCGCGGGTATCGAGCATGACGAGCGTTTCTGGGGTGCCGTCGTAAGACAGGCGTTGATAACCGGCCTTATAGACAAGAATATCGAGAATTACGGTCTTCTGGCCGTGAACGAATATGGCGAGGATTATATAAACCACCCATACGATGTACAGATAGCGCTCGACCACGATTACGACAGCGACGAGCAGGAGGATGCAGCGGTAGTCACGGCAGGCAAAGGCGGCGGCGCGGCCGACGAGGAGCTGTTCTCGATGCTTAAAGACCTTCGCAAGAAGGTGGCGAAGCAGCACGACCTGCCTCCTTTCGTGATATTCCAAGACCCGTCGCTGGAGGATATGTCGATACAGTACCCCATCACTTTGGAAGAGATGCAGAACATCACCGGAGTGGGCGCGGGCAAGGCGCGCAGGTTCGGCGAGGAGTTCATCAAGCTCATCAAGCAATATGTGGAGGACAAGGATATCGTCAGGCCGCAGGATATGGTCGTCAAGAGCGTGGTGAACAAGAGCGGCAACAAGGTCTATATCATCCAGAGCATAGACCGCAAACTCGACTTCGAGGATATAGCGCGCGCGCGCGACCTCGAGTTCGACGAGCTGCTGACCGAGATAGAGGCCATAGTCAATTCAGGCACCAAACTCAATATCAACTACTACATCCAGCAGGCGATCGACGAGGAGAAAGCCGAGGAGATATACCTTTATTTTAAGGAGGATGCCGAGAGCGACAGCATCGACGACGCGATAAAAGAGCTCGGCGGCGACTTCACCGAAGAGGAGATCCGTTTGGTACGCATCAGCTTCATGTGCGAACAGGGCAACTGACGTTGGTATGAAGCGTGGAGTTTAAAAGTAAATTACCCCCGAAGCCTGTAAACTTCGGGGGTGTTTTTTGTCGGGATTAATGTTTATCAACCCAACAGCAAGTTTTTCTACCGAGAGGCTTATACCTGACGGCATGATATGGAATCATTTTTTATTACTTTTGCCGAGAGTAAATTTTAAGTAGGCTCTTAATGACAGGAGTTTTAAACGAAATCGAATGGACAGGGAGTACGGCAGGGACGAAATTTTTATGCTTGCGGCAATTTCGGAGGCGCGGCGGGCGTTTGAAAAAGGCGAGGTGCCTATCGGTGCGGTAGTTGTTGCCGGTGAACGCATAGTGGCGCGGGGGCACAACCTCGTGGAGACGCTGTCTGACGCTACGGCACATGCCGAGATGCAGGCGCTCACGGCGGCGATGAATGCCGCTGGGGGTAAATATTTGCCCGAATGCACGTTGTATGTTACAGTAGAGCCGTGCGCTATGTGCGCCGGAGCTTCAGCGTGGGCGCAGGTGGGACGTATAGTCTATGGTGCGGCCGATCCAAAACGTGGTTATTCGACAATATCGGCCGACATACTTCACCCGAAAACGCGGGTCGAAGGCGGCGTTCTCGAAGCAGAATGCAGGGCGCTTATGGCCGATTTTTTCAAAGGGTTGAGGTAGTAATCGCCGTATTTCGCAATTTAAACATGCTCATGATATTGTAAATTCCGAAAATGTTATAATTTTGCAAATTGCAAATTTTATTTCAACATGCTGTTATGGCGTGTTGTTGAGGAATTTCCGTTTTAATTTAGAGCTTGTTTTGATTTTTCGCCGATATCCTTATGGAATTCCCGCAGAACGGGCATCTTTACAATAGAGACACACACAAACAAAAAACAATAAATTAATAGCCATGAACAAGATCAAATTACTTTTAGTGTCGGCCGCTGCACTGTGCATCTCGGCAGCAGCATCGGCGCAGACGCTAACCGACGTACAAACAAAGTACAACGAAGCAGTAGCTTTAATCCAGTCTAAAAAGTACGATAAGGCCATACCTGTGTTGGAATCCGTCATCGACATGGGGCTTACGGTGGGCGTAGATGCTACGGCCACGGTAGATCAGGCGCAGAAATTCCTACCCGATTGCTTATTGCGCTACGGTGCCGCACTTTGCGGTAAAGGCATGTTCGAAGAGGGCCTCGCTAATCTCAACCAAGCGTCGGAGCTCGGCGAGCTTTATAATCCCGATGTCGCACGCAAAAGCCGTGAGTATATTTCGCAGGCATACATGATGATGGGCGACAAGGCACGTAAAGCGGAAGATTACGCCACAGCGATAGATATGTTCTCGAAGGGCTATGAGGCTGCACCGACCAATACCAAGCTTGCACTCCTCCTTGCCGAGAGCTATGCTGAGAGTGGCGATCTGGACAACGGCCTGAAGATATACCGTGAAGTGGCCGCCCTCGAATCGCGCCATAGCCGATACAAAGAGGCTGCCGACACGGCCAAGGACCAGATAGTATATTATGTTACACTGAATGCCAAAGAGTTGGCCGACAAAGGCCGCTTGGCGGATGCTTATACTATGTTGGGTAACCTGCTCGCCGACGATGCCGGCAATGCCGACATACACCTCATAAGGATCCAAACAGCTACCAATGCCTCGCAGTGGAA
>QMCD01002447.1_pt1 | contig 10315 bp, 7 predicted proteins | sample 1821841 | NCBI WGS metagenome assembly QMCD01 (sample SAMN01991225, study PRJNA193472) | Termite gut metagenome, whole genome shotgun sequencing project. | isolation source: worker | host: Macrotermes natalensis
CAGGCGGGGGAAACATTTGCCGTGCAGAACCCCCAAACCCGCTTCGGGGCAGATGTGATGAGCCGTATCCAATTGGCGCTGCAGGGGAACGGCGAGACGTTGGCCAAGGCTGTGCGCGATGGCGTGACGCAGCTTGTGGACATACTGGAGGCACGTCGGGGCCTTGCGCGGCAGGATATCGATGCGATGGTTCTTACCGGGAACACAACCATGCTTACCCTGTTGGTGGGGGCGAACCCAGCGCCGTTGGCCCGCGCGCCCTTTGTGGCTGAGCGCCTGTTTGGGCAGGAACTGCCTGCCGGCGAGCTGTTCCCGAATGCCGGGTTCAGCGCCAAAGCGTATTTGCCGCGCTGCATCTCGGCCTTTGTGGGGGCGGATATCACCACAGCCCTGCTAAGCACGGGCCTGTGCGCCCAGGCGGATACCGCATTGCTGGCTGACATTGGCACCAATGGGGAAATAGTCCTGTGGCACGAGGGGAAACTCACCTGCTGCTCCACCGCCGCCGGGCCCGCGCTTGAAGGGGCTGGTGTGGAAAATGGAAGCAGCGCGGTGGTGGGCGCCATCGACAAGGTGTGGAACGGCGGGGGCAGCCTGCGGTATTCCACGCTTGGCGGCGGGGCGGCCCGGGGGTTGTGCGGCAGCGGCATTTTAGATACCCTGGCCCTGATGCTGCGCGAAGGGATTGTAGATGAAACCGGAGCTTTCCGCGCCACAGGCCACGCCTTTGAAGCACGTATCGAGCGGGAAAGCGGGAAAAGCGCCCTGCGGATTGCCGATGGCGTAATCTTCACCGCCGAAGATGTGCGAAAGGTGCAACTGGCTAAGGCGGCCATACGGGCCGGCATGGAAACACTGCTTGCGGCCGCCGGGGTTCGCGCTGAAAATGTGCGGCGGTTCTATGTTGCGGGCGGGTTTGGTAATTACCTCAGCATGGAGAGCGCCGCCGCTGTCGGGCTGTTTCCAAAGGCACTGGCGGGAAATGTGCGAATAGCCGGTAACGCGGCTTTGAACGGCGCAAGCCAGCTTTTACACAACACCGGGGCGTTTGGGCTTGCCGATGCACTGGCAGCCGACGCCGCCACAACAGACCTGATTGCAAGCCCGATATTCCGGCAGCAATATATGGAACAGATGGCCTTTGAGGCAGACTAAAGGAGGTACGACAATGGAAATTATGGAGCAAATCTCGGAGCGGCTGCAAGCCGGCAAAGCGAAAGATGTGGTGGCGCTGGTACAGCAGGCTGTTGAGCAGGGCATCCCGGCAAAAGAAATCTTGGAAAAAGGCCTTTTGGCGGGCATGGGCGTTATCGGAGGGAAATTCAAGAACAATGAGGTGTTTGTGCCCGAAGTGCTGGTGGCCGCCCGCGCCATGAACATGGGCGCCGCCACGCTGAAGCCCCTGCTGAGCGAGGAGGGCTTGCAGGCCGTTGGTAAAGTTGTTCTGGGAACCGTGAAAGGCGATTTGCACGACATTGGTAAAAATCTGGTAAAAATGATGATGGAGGGCAAGGGCCTGGAGGTGATTGACCTTGGCACCGACGTGCCGCCGGAGAAATTCATTGAGGTGGCTGCGAGTGAAAACTGCCGTGTGATTGCCTGTTCGGCGCTGCTTACCACCACCATGAGCGTGATGGGTGAGGTTGTACAGGCGGCCAGGGACGCCGGCATTCGGGACAAGGTGAAAATTATGATTGGCGGCGCGCCCATTACACAGGCGTTTTGCGAAGAGATTGCCGCCGACAGTTACACCCCCGACGCGGCTACTGCGGCCGATATTGCTGTACGGCTGTGCACGGCGTAAAAGCGTTTGCGGCAGCAAAGCGGAACCCTGAAACAGGGTTCTGTTTTGCGTTTCCACGTTTTTTCAAGGCAGGGCGGCGTAATATTCGTCCACCGCTTCAAAGAAGGCGTCGATGTTGGCCCAGGGGCTCATGGGGGGGATGTCGCAGCCGGAAGAGACAATAAAATTCGGGTAGGAGGCGCACTCCTCCAGCAATTGCCGGGTTGCCGCCTTAACAGACGCCGGGCTGCCGTTGCGAAATTGGGAAGAAGGATCCACGTTGCCCATTGCCACTACACCGGCCGGAATGCGTGCCATCATTTCCTTCATGGAAATGGCGTTGCCGAAATGGTAGGCCGCCGCGCCGGTGCGCAGGATGGAATCAATCATCAGAATGGTGTTGTTGCCGCAATTGTGGTAAATTACAAGGAAGGAATCGTCCTGCGTGGCGTCCACAATCTGCTTAACATACAACTCCGAGAATTCCTCTGCCAGCGCGGGGGAAAGGATACCGGCCACCGGTTCGGCAATCACCACACCGTCGGCGCCGGCCGCTTTGTAGGCTTGTATGTAGTCAACCAGGAAATCGGTCGTCTTTTTCAGCACCGTGTGCACCATGTCCGGCTCGTCGTAACAATAAATCATGGCTTCCGAGACATCCATTAAGCGTGCCGCCAGCGAGAACGGGCCAATTACACCCGCAAAAACAGGGCGGTCGGCAATGGATTTTTTGGCCATGCCAATGGCGTCAATGTACTTGCCGGTGCGGCCTTCGCCCACGTCAGGCACCCGCAGGGCCTCGGCTTCTTCCTGCGTGGAGACGATGGCGCCCACAACGGTGGGCACTTCTTCGTCGGAGATGCGAATCTCGCTGCCAAAGGCTTGGGCTTCCACAGATAAATCCATCATGCTTACCGATGCCGCCGCGTTGGTGCGCCCAGCAATCAGCTGCATGCCCCGGGCTTGCGTGGCGGCATCCTGAATCAACTGATGCACCGTGATGCCCAAAAGGCTGATGGATGGGAAACTTAGCACAGGCATTGCCTTTTTGTGTGTTTCATTTTTCAGGTTTTCCAACCACAATCTCATGTCCATGTTTCACCTCCTGTGTTATTGTGAAAGTTCCCGGTCGGCGCGCGCCACAATGCTTTCCAGTTCACGCAGCACCTCGGGCGGATGGTTAACCGGCTGGTGGTTTTCAATGATTTTACGGTATTCCTCCCGCGCGTATTCCAGCAGGTCCTTTTCCCCGGCGGCCTCCCAGGCCGGGCGGGTATTGCGCTGGACAACGGCGGGGTAAATTATTTCGGTATAGTGGTCCAGCGTGTGGTCGGTTTGCAGGAAAGGCTCGCCGACATTCTTTGTCAGGATGTCCTCCAGCGCCATCCGCTCTTCGTCCACTTCCACACCGCGCTTCACCTGCTTTGCCGCGGCAACCAGGTCGTTGCCAATAATCATGTGCAATGGTGAGGCGGTAATCCAGTTGTCATAGGTTCCCACGTTACCCAGCAGGGTGGCCCCTGCGCTTGACATATAGGCCAGGGTTGACGCGTCTTCTGCAAAGCACTGCGCGTCCAGCAGGTGGCTGTTGGTGCCCGCGGCCGTGGTGAAGAAGGGCAGGTTATAGCCATCCCGCACAACCTGGGTGCACAGCATTTGCCCGGCCAGCATTTCGCTGGTGCAGGAGATGGTGGCCATGGTACGCATATCGATGGACAAATTCAGGGCGCCCAGCATCACGGGGGTACCAGGGCAGATAATCTGCGCCATAATTGCCTGTGCCAGGGCTTCTGTAACGGCCAGTAGCGCCACGCCCTCGGGCGTAATGGGCGCGTTGGCCCCGGCGGTGGGCAAGGAAGCGCAGGTAAGCGGTATGCGGTTCAGCGCCCCCTGCAAAATCACTTCGCAGTCCAGGTAGTTCAGGCCAAGGGGGCTGGCGGCACAGGGTTCCATGGTAAGGAAGGGCCGCTTTGCCAAGGCGTCTTTTCCCCCGGCAATTGCCTGCGCCATCTCAATAACATAGCGGGGGCTGCGCTTGTGATAGCTCATCCAGAACCCAGGTTTTTTGCAGTGCAGCATACATAATTCGGCGGCGTGGATATCCAGCGCCTCTGGGGGGAAGCCATCGGGCTTCACGGTAAAGTTGCCCCAGAAAGAGATATGCGGCAGCGCCTGCTGCACTTTGATATAATCCAGCTGTGTGGCCATGGTGGTTTCGGTTCGCTGGCCGGTCAACGCATCCAGGTAAAACATCTGCCCAATGGGTGTTTTGGCGTAAAACAAATCCTGCGGATGCGGAATAAGGCAATCATACACTTCGTCCTGCCCGGCACACAGATACTGCCGCGGCGCGCTTTCCAGGGCCTGGGCTTGCAGCGGCCGCGGAAAATGCACATAACCCTGCGCGTCCTGTGTGGCGCCGGCGCCCAGCAGGTGCCGCAGCACCACGGGATGATCCAGCTTAATGCCCCGTTCTTCCAGAATCAGCGCCACCTTATCCTGGAACAGGGCCACTTCTTCCGGCGAGGCAATTCTTGCTCTCCAGTCTCTCATGTCACGTACCTCCTTTTTTCTGCGTTCGTTGGTGTGCGTCGGCATGAGCCTGCCAGGCATTCGGATGTTTTTAGGGCGTGTTGACACTAGTACGGCGGCAAGCGTCTTTCCGGCGCCTTCACGCCTCTTTCTGCGTCGTCCTCAATCGCAAGGCACAAAGCCTTGCTCAATCGTCCTCCTTGAAATAGTCGCAAATCCGCTCGGAGATCCGACCACCTCACTTAGAGCAAATTAAGCAAACATCGGTCATATTCACTTGCCGGTGTTCGGTATTACCTATGTTTACTTAATCTGCTCTAGTGTCAACTCGCCTTAGACAGTTAGAGCATTTTCCAGCTTTTGTCAAACACATGGCGGGCGGCAACACTTGCCATTTGGGCCAGTGTTTCTTTTGGCACGCCCAGCTCCCGGTGCGCAATGGCGTATTCGCGCGGCAGGGTTGTGCCGCAGAACTGCGGGTCATCGGTGGAGAGGGCCATCTGGATGCCGCGCTTCAGAATAATCGGTAGTGCGTGCGTTTTCATGCTGGCCACCGCGCCGGTTTGCACGTTGCTTGTGGGGCATATTTCCAGCAGAATCCCGTGCGATTTGACAAGCTCCATCACGGCAGTATCCTCCACAATGCGAACGCCATGCCCAATGCGGGACGCGTGCAAGTCTTCCACAGCGGTTCGGATATTCTCTGCGCCGCCGGCCTCGCCCGCATGGATTGTAATGCCAAGGCCGGCCGCATGCGCGCGGTTGAACAGCGGTTGGAAACGCTTTGGCGGAACGCGTTCGTCCCCGAAAAGATCCATTCCCAAAATGCCGTCTTGCATATGGTTTATGGCAAATTCAGTGATGGCTTCCGCCATTTCAAACTCAAGTTCACGGGTAATGCCCGCAATCAGGCAACCGCCAATGCCGGTTTTACGTTTGGCCGCCGCCATGCCCCGGCTCAGCCCGCGCGCGATATCGTCTGCTTGCATTCCCCCCAGCAGCATATGCGAGGCACTGAAGCGGAGCTCTACATAGCGGCTGCCGTCCAAAGCGGCGTCCTCCACCGCTTCGGCGCTTACCCGCTCCAGGGTTTCCGGGTCGGAGATGATATACCGTATGGGCAGCATCTTCTGCAAAAAGGCGTGCAGGCTGCGCTCGTCCCCGTTCCGGTACCGGATTTTGGGCAGCAATTCTTCCAGGGTATCCGCCACCAGGGGCAGCTTTTTTTGGCGGGCTATCTCAAAATAGGTTGCGGGCCGGATGGAACCTTCCAAGTGGCGGTGCAGTTCTATTTTGGGCATACGTACAAATTCTTGCTCCATGTTTTACTCCCGTTCACTGCGGCGGTAGGGTTTGCCCAGCCAAGAAGGATTCTTCATGCCGCCGAAGCCTGCCAGAATGAGCACCGGCACCACATAGGGAATGATTTGGAATAACTGTGGTGGTATGCTGAATACGCTTTGCAGCCGGATTTGCAGGGCCTCCACCATGCCAACCAGCAGCGAGGCAAGCATTACCAACAGGGGGTTGTAGCGCCCCAGAACACTTACGGACAGGGCAATCCACCCGCGGCCCGCCAGCATATCGCGGTTAAAATAGTCCAGCCGGCCAATGGATAAATCTGCCCCGGCAAGGCCGCACAGCATACCGCTGATAATAAGCGCGCCCCACTGATAAGCATGCACATTGATGCCAAGCGTGTCTGCTGCGGAGGTGTTTTCACCAATAGCGCGCAGGCGCAGGCCCTTTTTGGTATTGTACATCACAATATAGGCTGCCACAAGAAGCACGATTGCAATATACAAAATGGGGGTTTGCATCCCAAAAAGCAGTTTCGTGTTTCTGCCGCCAAGGGAGCCCAAAAAATTGGAGACGGAACTGCTTAGCTGCGCTACCTGTGGAGACGCGCCATCCAGCCCCCAAACAATGGAAATGCCCACCGTAGTAAGGCCCTGCATAATAAAGTCCAGCCCAGTGCCAATAACAACCTGGTTCGCCATCATGAAGACAATAGGCAGCGCCGCCAGCAGGCTTAACAGGCCCATGAGCAGCATGGCTGCCAAAGTGCCCATCCAGGCCGAACCCGTTGCGTAGCTAATCCACACCGCTATAAACGCGCCGCCCAGCATCTTGCCTTCCAAAGAAAGCTCGATGATGCCGCATTGGGCGCAGATGGAATAGGCAAGGCCCGCCAGCATGTAGGTCACGCTCATGCGCAGCAAAGCTGAGAGCAGAGAAATGTCGAACAAGCCGAAGAACTCAGCCATCTTCCGCGCCCCCCTTGCCTTTTTTGCCACGTGTGAACGCGGTAAGCCTTAACACAATAGCTTTGAACTGGATGCTGAGTTCCGGCACCGCTAGGAAAAAAACAATGGTTCCCTGCAACACCAAAATGAAGGGGCTGGGGATATTGGTAAGACGATCCAGCGTCATGCCGCCGCTGCGGATGGCGGCAAACAAGAAAGCGGATGGAATAACGGCCAGAGGGTTTTTGCGCGCCACCAAGGCCACGCCTACCCCCGTATATCCAAGGTTGGTAATGGTACCGTGGTAATAGCTGTGCTGCAGGCCCATCACTTCGCCCGCACCGCCCAAGCCGGCAAATACACCACCCAAGGCCATGCCCAGCAAAGACATTGTGGCTATGTTAATGCCCTTGTAACGGCTGGCAAAGGGGTTGAACCCGGCCGCCTTCACCTCAAAACCCGGTACGGTCTTTTTCAAAAACAGCCAGGCCAATATACAGCAGGCGATGGCGATATAAATGGCGGTGGAGTATGTGTCGGCGGGCTGGTGCTTTGCCAACTCGGCCGTTTCCAAAATATTCACGGTTTTGGGGGAATCGGAGGGATCCTTAAAAGGATGGCGCACTCCAAATTCCGCAAGCAACAGCACAATGGAATTGAACATGATGCCAACAACGGTTTCGCTGGCATTGAATTTTAGTTTCAGCACAACGATCAGTGAGCTTATCAGTGCGCCTGCAAGGGCGCCGCACAAAAGAGTGAGCGGGATATGGATGAATGCGGGCAGGCCTGTAAAATAAATACCCGCCAGTGCCGCAGCGAAGCTGCCCGCAATTATTTGTGCTTCTACGCCCATGTTAAAAATATTCACGCTGTAAGGCAAAGCAACCGCAAGCCCGGTGAAGATGAGCGGCGTGGCGTAGCCGATGACCTGGCCGAAGTCTCCCACCGCTTTGGTGAACATTACGCCGTAGGCGTTAAGGGGGTTATAGCCAGCCACAAGCAAAACAACGCTTCCCAGCAAAAAGCCCATTGCCAGCGCAATTATTGTGGACAAAGCGGTTTCGGCAACATTATAGCGTTTTACGAAGTTTTTCATGCGGGTTGCCTCTCTTTTACCTCACCGGCCATCAAAAGCCCTAACTCCTGCTCGCTGAACGCGGCTGCGGGGCGTGTATCCAGCAGGCGGCCCTCAAAAATCACGGCAATGCGGTCGCTCATGGTTCGCACTTCGTCCAGCTCGGCGCTGATAAGCAGAATGGCCTTGCCCTCGTTGCGCATACGCAAAAGCTGTTTTTGCACAAATTCTATGGCGCCAATATCCAGCCCGCGCGTGGGCTGGAACGCCACCACAAGCCGCAGGTTTTCGCTGGACAGTTCCCGCGCAATAATCACTTTTTGCTGGTTGCCGCCTGAAAAATTTTTAAGCGGCAGCGCTTTTTCCGGCGGGGATATGTCGTATTCCCGAATTAGTACGTCGGCTTTCAGGCCCAGGTGCTTCCATTTCACAAGCCCGCCGCGGCTGGCGTCGCCGCGCCACTGCTTGCCCAAAAGCAGGTTGTGGGTCATGTCGAAGTTGTTCACAAGCCCCAGCTTGTGCCGGTCGTCGGGAATCAGCGCCAGGCCTCTGTCGATGATTTTGCGCGGGGTAAGCGAACTGATATCCTTACCGTCCAGCATTATGGCGCCCGATGTGGGGCTGTGAATGCCCGCCAGCAATTCCACCAGTTGCGCCTGCCCATTGCCGTCCACCCCAGCAATTCCCACAATTTCGCCAGGGTAAATGTCCAAGTTTATTCCGTGCAGGTCAGCGCCCTCTTTTGCGCTGTAAAACAGCTCATTTACGCTAAGAATAGGCGTCTCGTTTTCCGCACGCTGGCGCGCGGGCAGTTTGGGCGCCGTGATGCTGCGCCCAACCATCATGTTGGCCAGTTCTTCCGAGCTTGTTTCCGATGTTTTCACCGTAGCGACAATTTTTCCCCTGCGCATTACAGTAACGGTGTCCGATACCTCAAAGGTCTCTCGCATTTTGTGGGTAATGAATACAATAGAGGTGCCCTGTGCCTTTAGCTTGTTCAGCGTCACGAAAATTTCGTCCACTTCTTGAGGAGTTAAAACCGATGTGGGTTCGTCTAAAATTAAGACATGTGCCCCTTTGTACAGGGCTTTGATAATTTCTACCCGCTGCTTTACGCCAATGGGCAAGCCAGAGACTTTCGCGTCCAAATCGAAAGCAAAACCGCAGTCAGCAGCGATTTTACTGATTTTTTGCATGGATTCCCGCCGGACAAGAAAACCATTTTTGGTTTCTTCGCAGCCCAGGATGATATTCTCATAAACGCTCAGGGTATCCACCAGCTTGAAATGCTGGTGCACCATGCCAATGCCATGTTCAATGGCATGCAGGGGGTTTTTGATGGTGACAGCTTTTCCCGCCATGGTGATGTTACCGGCCTCCATGGTGTACAGGCCGTACAGAATATTCATCAGCGTTGTTTTTCCGGCGCCGTTTTCCCCCAGCAGGCAGTGGATTTCCCCTTTGCGCAACGCGAAGTCCACCTGGTCGTTCACCTTGATGTTGTTGAAAAACTTGTCTATGCCGTGCATTTCAACTACGGTATCCATATCGTCTCCTTTTGTCGGCTGCCGGAGGGAAAATCCACCCTCCGGCAGCCATACTTGCCCAGAACCTATTGAAAAATTAGTGTTACGCTTCGTAACGCACGTCGAACGCGTCCAATTCTTCCCAAGTGAGGGGGACGACAATCTCGCCGTTTTTCAGCAGTTCCAGCCCGGCGTTTACAGCGTCCACCATTTCCTGGGGTGGCTCGAAGTTGGGGGAGTATTCAAGCGTAAAGCCGTCGGTGGCAAAACCATAGCTTTGCGTGCCGCTCACAAACTCGGCGCCGCTCGCCAAATCTTCAACCAATTTCCCGGTAACAACGCCCATGCTTTTCACAACAGAGAAGAGGATGTGGTCGGGGTCCATATTGTGTTGGGGTGTGTTCCAGCCCTCGGAGTATCCGTCCATGTCTGCGGCGGCGGAGAAAACACCCTTGCCGCCAATGCCGGCGTTCTGCCAAACAAAGCTGGCGCCTTGCGCGTACATATTCAGCGCAATCTCGTTGGCTTTGGCAGAGTCGTCCCAGTTGCCCACAACGCCGGTGAGGAATTCAATTTCGGGGTCGAAGTACTTGCACGCGGCGGCCATGCCAATCTGGGATTCCACGATGGTGGTGGCTTCGTCGCCAAGCACTACGCCAACCGTTTTGGCCGAATTGTCCACCGGCACTTCTTCGCCGTTCAGAGTAATCGAATCCAACTGGGTGAAATACCCAACGGCAAGGCCCACAACATAGCCCTGTTCCGCGCGGTTGAAGACAATATTCACCACATTGTCGCGGTCAAGCACTTCGGCGTCCACTGCGATAAATTTCTGTTCGGGATACAATTCGGCCATTTCCGAAACTGCTTCCACGCAATCGTAGCCAATGCCAACAATCACGTCATAGCTGCCGTCCTGGCAAAAGTCCCGGAACATGGGGGTCATGTCGGCGGTGGTTTTGGGCTCCACATATTGCAGTTCACCGCCAATTTTTTCCACCGACGCAACCAGGTCGTAGTAAACCATGTCGGTGAGGGACTCATCGCCCACGCCGCCGCCGGACGCCGTTACAAAACCAACCTTATAAGCATCGCCCTCGGTTGTGCCGGTGGCTTCGCTGCCGCTTTCACCGGCCGGGGCTTGCGCGGC
>QMCD01003368.1_pt1 | contig 10310 bp, 11 predicted proteins | sample 1821841 | NCBI WGS metagenome assembly QMCD01 (sample SAMN01991225, study PRJNA193472) | Termite gut metagenome, whole genome shotgun sequencing project. | isolation source: worker | host: Macrotermes natalensis
TGTACAAGGGGATAGAGGAACAGACGAAGAACTCTGCAGAATCCGCGGCGTCCGTGCTGCCGCCGCCAAGCCCCGCCGCGGATGGGATGCGCTTGGTGATATGTACGTTCGCCCCGCCTTTTATACCGGCCATGGCGAAATACGCCTCCGCCGCCCTGTGCGCCAAATTCGCCGTGCCGTTGGGGACGCCCGTGCAGTCTACCTGTACGTCGATCGAACCTGCCCGTTCGATTTCGAGCGTATCGTGCAAAGAAATGCTTTGCATTATAGTATCGAGGTTGTGATAGCCGTCCGGCCGCTTAGAGGCGACATCTAGTGTCCAATTTATCTTCGCAAACGCGTTTATACGCATTTAGAGTCTCCTTTTCCATCTTATGGAGGCACTTGGAAGAGCCTTCCCTTCCAATGAACTATATTAGCAGAAAAAAGGCCCGCCGTATAGTAGGCGCAGCCTTTTTTTTATCGAATTTCAATAATTTTTTCAGTTCCGGAGCAGCAGCAGCACTTTTTCGCCGCTTTGCAGATTCTCCGGAAGGTTGGGATTACAGGCCAACAGCTCGCTCTGCGGAATGCGGAAGCGCTTTGCGATATCCCAGCGCGTCTCCCCTCTGCCGGTAAAGTAGACCATAACGCCCGCTTCGCGGTTTTCAACCTCCAGCTCTTCAAGGCCCGTAAGTATATTGGCTTTATCAGTCGTATAGCCTTTGCCGGCGCATTCAAGCGTGATCTTTACGTCCAGCGCGTCGCCGGAGCCGGACACCGTCGCGCTTTCGCATTGCGCAGTGGCCGAGGCCTCCATATATTCGTTCATGCCGGGCGCCTCGATCTCGCAGCGCAGCGGCAATTCCGTTCCAAAGCCGTGCAGCCTGCCCTCGCGGCAGCAGTATACCACGCGCGTAAACAATACGCCCGAAATCGCCAGCCGATCCTCGACGGGCTCGCAGTTCGTTATGACCGGGCGCGCCGTAAGGTACAGCGCCCTGGCGGCCGCCGGCATCCCCTCCGGTACGGCTACGGAATCGCGAACCATACAGCGCCCGGAGCCTTCCGCCTTCCCTTGGCGCAGCTCGAAGTGGTTTTGGATCGCGCAGACGTTCCGGCTGGGCGAATACGCGTCCGTTAGCGCCCTTGCAACCACGCGCTTTTTCGGCGTAACTTTAAGCGCGAGCGGCACCTCTAGTTCGAGTATATTGCGGTTTTCATCGTCCGCGGGGACGACCTTGATCTCGCGCACAGCCAGATCTACGCCGGCCTCCCTTGCCTCAGGATCGATTGTAACGATCTGGCCAAACGGCAGCGTATGCAATACCTGCGTAAGCGGCGCGTGCGAGGTATCGTCCGAGGTGTATAACGTCATGACGCGCACCTCGCCCTCCACCGCCGCCTTGCCCTCTTCAATCGAAAGACTCGTTATGCGCGGATTGGCCGTGGAATACAATAGAGAGCCTATCGCCGGCATGCCTTGCGGTATGCGGACGTTTTCGCGCAGCGTCGTATTGCAGTCTACGATTTCGCCGCTCTCAAGCAGCTTCAGCTCAAGCGCCTTAATCTCCAAATCCTTGATATCCGCCGCGCCTTGCATCGCGTCTACCATAGCTCTTTCCTCGACGGTGCAGTCCAGGTCTATAATCGCGCGCACTCGCAAGGTACGCTCATCCGAAAGCGTAAAATCGAGCGATTGAAGCGATGGCGCGGCGTTGGCGCGCATGCCCGGCGCGATGCCCTGTACGTCGACGCAATGCTTAAAGCCCGACGACGACGTAAAACCGCCGACCTTGTCTTCCTCGTCGAGGTACATTACGAACAGCTCGATCGTGCCGTCCATCGACAGGCGGTTTTCCAGCGCCTCCAAGCTATTGACCGCCGCGCGGCCCTCTACGCTCAAAACATTCGCCATGCCCGCTTTACCGGCAGGCGGCATAATATCCCCTTCTACCATCGCCTGCGCGCGCGTGCCACACGCTCGATGCTGAGGGCATCGTGAATGAGTTCCATACGCCCAATTCCTCCTTACATATCGATACGACTCCCTTTTTTCAGGCCCTACTCCTTAAATGTATGGGCTACCCCAAGTCGTTATGCCAAGCCTTTCGATCTAAAAAAAGCAAATGTATTAAAATTTATTCGCCATTTCGCTAAATATACATAGCCGCGCGTGTTTCACGATATCGAGCTAAAGTCAAGCTGAATTTTTATAGCTGTTCGACACTGAGTATTTTTATGAAACTCGGCATAGCGCGTTTTTTTCCACACGGTAAAAAGCGTGTAAAGAGGCAATCGGTGGATAACTCTGTGGATAATGTGGATAACTTTCACGCGAAAGCGCGAATGTTTATTTTTGCAGCCAAAGTTTAAGGCGTATCGAACCTTTGCAGCCCGGGCATACTAGTCATGAATTTATGTGTTGAAAGAAGTGAGCCGAAGTGAAGGGTACTGTTATATTGGACGCTATAAAGCGGCGCTTGAGCGATATTGTTGGCGAAAAGGTATATATCACGGCGAACCAGGGCCGCAGGAAACGTTCGAGCCTTACAGGGATTTTGGAAGGAACGTACCGTTCGCTATTTACTGTACTCGTGCCCGGAACGCCGCCGACGCGGCTCAGCTTTACCTATAGCGACGTCTTAACGCGCGCGGTTATCATACAGACGGTTAAAGAGAAGGACGAAGCCGCGGCTATATCGTAGAGGACAACTATACACCTGTAGGGACGCCATACATGGCGTCCGTGATAAAAAACACTGCTTTGAATCACGGACGCGATATATCGCGTCCCTACATTTTTGCAGCCGCGGGCGATTATCAATCGCCCCTACAAAAACGGAATCATTTCCTCCAGCGACGCGAATACCAAATCGGGCCGTATTTCGCTTTTTTTAAGCATTATTTCATCCGTTTCGCCGGTAAGTACAAGAATGGACACAAGCCCGTGGTCGAGCCCGGTCTTGATATCGGTATAGAGCCTATCCCCCACCATCGCGATTTCATGCGCCATCAATCCCGTGCGCTCTAGCAGTTCGTCGACAATAGGCCTAAACGGCTTGCCCGCGATGGTATCGGGCATGCGGCCCGTTGAAGCGCGAATTAACTCTATAAATGAGCCCGCGTCAGGGATAAAGCCCGATTCAGCCGGGCAGTTTATGTCCGGATGCGTCGCGATATACGGCAGTCCATCGCGTACGCAGTCGCAAAATTTGCACAGCTTGGGATAGGTGAGCTCCGTATCGAACGCGAGCACTGCAACCTCCGGGTCTTCGGCGTCCAATGTCACGCCTGCGCGCATGAACTCCGCCTTCAGCGCCTCTGTTCCGAGCAAATACACGCGCTTGCCGGGATATTGCCTTTTTAAAAGCGAAACCGTCGCGTGGCCGGAGGTAACTATTTTCTCCGGCTCCGATTCGACGCCCAATCGCGCGAGCTTTTGGACATACGCGTGTGTGCTTTTTGAAGAATTATTCGTTAGAAAAAAGCATTGGCGGCCCGTCTCCTCCACGCGGGCTAAAAACGCCCGCGTAAACGGAAAGAGCCGCTCTCCGAGGTATATCGTACCGTCCATGTCTAGCGCGAACGCCTTTATTTCGCGCAGCTTTTCAATCGCCCGTCGCACAGCGCATCACCCGAGAGGATTATACTACGGATGATTTTCAGCCGTCTATAGCTAAGAGTCAGGGGAGTGACGTGAAGAACTCGTTCAGCTCCTTCTTTTCGTCCGCCGTAAGGTCGTGCCAGCGGACGCCTTTAATCGCGCCGCCTATCGCGTAGAGCTTGGAATGGCAGGCCGTAGGGTCGACGGCCTTCAAGCGGAAAAAGGCGTCGCGCGCGCCCAAGGCGATAAGCGCCTTGGGCGTATCGATACCCGCCTTGTTTAAAAGCCTTTCTAGCTCCGGGCCGATATTCGGCAGCTTTTGCAGCGCTCCCATAATACGTTCCTCGCATCAATGTATGAAATGCCCGGTGAAGCATCACGTAATGCCTGTAGGGACGCGATATATCGCGTCCGTGATTCTACCTAGCCAATTTTTATGTCACGGACGCCATATATGGCGTCCCTACAAAATGAATGCCGGGTATTGGGTCACGGGCGAACACAGTACGCCCCTACAGGATTTCCGATAAACATCGGTTTGACCATCAACTCGCAGCCACCCACCTCTTCAATTGCGGGAAGAACGCGCGCATCTGCTCCTTCGCCTTATCCTTGGTCATCCCCGGATTACTCTCTACCATCATCGGCGCGCAAAAATCTATCATCTGCTCCATAGTCATGTCGCTGGTAAACTTGCCATCCTTGTAGCAATAACTGCAATATTCCTGGTTCTTGCTCCCGTCGGCGTTCGTTCCGAGGATATCCTCCGTCAGCGGCGCAGCGCAGCTTTGGCAAAAATTCTGATCTTGTATCATTTCTTCCCCTCCGTGTTTTTCTTATGCGTATAGTCTATCATGCCATTGTTGACAGCCGTACGTCATATATGAAAAACGAATTGAAGAAAAACTATTGCGCCTTTACAGGCTTTAAATTCCTTTCGAGCACCAAGCCTACAATAGGCGTCAATATCACGGCAGCGATGGTGTTGAACAGCATGTAGAAGCCGTTGTAGATTAAGGAGTACGTCCACATATTCAAGCCCTCAAAGCCCAGATAAATGGCCTCCGCGTATTCGGCGTAGATCGTTACGCCGCTGATATAGTGTATTGCGAACCGCGCAAGACAGCCAGCCAGCGCGCCGAGGACGTATTTCTTCGCGCCCGCGCCCTTGAAAGCGCCCGCTATACCGACGGCCGCGTACGCGACGCTATAGTCGAGCAGCATGGACTGCCAGTTTAGCGCGAAGCCCTCCGCTAAAACGAATTTCAGCGTCCCGTAGACGAAGCCGGTTAAGACGCCCCACTTTAGCCCGCCGGCGTGTACCGCAAACAGGATCAGCGGGATCATCGCGAAGTTCAGCGAGCCGCCTTGCGCGCCGACGTCGATCTTCAGATAGCTAAGCACAAGGGCCAGCGCCACGCATACCGCGCCTTCGCACAGCATCAGGGTTTTTTTGTTCAGGTTCATCTTTCTTCTCCTTGCAACAATTAATTCAAAAAATAAATCCGCCGGAGCTTATCCGGCGGAGAAACACAAAACTCTTATTCCTACGCTGGCATTATCCAGATCAGGTTTGCGGGTCAAAACGCCGATTCGTTTTCTCTCAGCCTATTTTAAGGATAAGCTCCCCGTGGAATCGTTATTCAGTTTTCGAGATAGATTATAGCCTTCGCATGAGTTGTTTGTCAACCGGGCTTGACGCAAAAACGACCTCTCCGCCGGCTGCGCCGGCGGAGAGGTCGTTTTTTTACTTTCTTAAGGGGCTTCGCCCCTTAAGAATTCCCGTATCGAGGAAAACTGGCGCTTACCGGGGCGATGCGACTTGATCCTCCTCGCGATCAGGATCAGTCGGCTCGACGGCAGGCGGGGGTTCCGGCGCAGGCGTGGGCGTAGGCGGCGGAGCTTCCCACTTTGCATAGAGAGTGATCGTAGCCTTGGGCGTATAGCTCGCGCCTCCGATACCAACAGGGTCGCCTCCGGATTTCGCCGTAAACCAGCCCTGGAATTTATAGCCGTCCCCCGGCAGGGGCGGCGCGCTGGGCAGCGTTATGCTTTCGCCGGACTTGATAGTCCTCGCGACTGCGCTGTCCTTGCCGTTGTTCGGGTCGAACGTGACCGTGATATCCTGCGCTTCCGCCCACATGGCGTAGAGCGTAACGTTCTGAACGACGCGGTCGCTGGAGAAATTCCAGGCGCTGGTCAGCGTGCTCTCTTTATACCAGCGCACGAACGTGAAACCGCTCTTTGTGGGCGCGGTCGGCGCTGATATCGTAGAGTTGTACGGCACGTTGGTATACGAGCCCACGGAAGACCCGCCGTTGGTATTGAACGTAACGGTAAAGCCGGAGGCCCATCTGGCGTAAAGCGTGATGTTCGCCGTTACCTTATCCGACGAGAAATTCCAGGCGTTAGAGAGCGTAGCCTCTTTATACCATCCGCCAAACGTATAGCCGTTTCGAACGGGATCGTTGGGCTTCGAGATGGTCGAACCGGACGGCACGTTTGCGTAGGAGGCTATTGCCGTACCGCCGCCCGCGTCAAACGTCACCGTAAACGCGGAGGAAGAGCTGGGCTTGGGCGTAGCCGTCGGCTTCGGGGTATTCGACGAGGGCCTGGGGGTTCTCGTAGGCTTGGGCGCTTCGGTGGGGGCGGGCGTCTCGCCGGGGGCCAGCTCGATCCACTGCGCGTATAAGTTCATATCGCCCTGTATCTCATCGATCATGAAGTCCCACGGAATCGTGAACGATTCGTCCATATACCAGCCGCCGAAATTATAGCCCTCGCGGTTTGGCGCGGCGGGCGGGTCGATAATCGGCCCCGATACGGGGAACGGCTCCGTCATGCCGTTGCCCAGGTGCAGTGTAACGATATGCTCCACGCCGCCCCATCCGGCATACAGCGTCGTATCCGCCTCGACCGTGCGCACAGAGAAATCCCACGGCATTGTTAGCAGCTCGTCCTCGAACCAGCCGTTGAAGAAATAGCCGTCCCGGAAGGGCTCTATAGGCGGCGCAACCAAGCCGCCCTTCGGCACGATCTGCGATTCGATCATGACGACGCCTTCGCCCGCAAAAGTTACTTCTACCGGCGCGGCCCAGCCGGCGTATACCGATATGGCTTCGTCGGCGGTACCCGTATATGGCTCCTTGCCTTCTTTATCCAGGAACCAGCCGTTGAAGAGATATCCTTCCCTGTTTGGCGTTCCGGCCGGCATGAATACTCCGCTGCCCGGTTGCCCGGTAATAGCGGTAAACACGTCTTCCGTATCGTCGTTGAGATAGAAGCTAACTTCAATCGGCCCGTCGTCGGAGTTCGAGGCGCAGCCGGCGCAAAGCGCCAATACCGCCACAAGCAAGCACAAGACCTTTATAACTGGTTTCATTTTGAATAATTCTCCTTCCGAGTCTATGTTCATATATTACTTTTTGCTCCGAGGGCATAGTCCGATATAAGTCTAGCCGGCGGAACACTATTAATACGCCGCGCGGAGCTCCTTTGTTCCCAGTATAGCATTCAATAAATTGCGCGTCGATGAACGAATTGTTAAAAAAACGAAAACCCGCATGTGTCGAATTCATGTAGGGGCGGATGGCCTCGAAGAGGTTCTTGTGCTAAAATCATTCATCTTGTATAGATGTCCAAATTCGCGCGCAGCCGCGATATTATGTTTTCGCGCACGGACGCCGGTTCAAGCACCTCAGCGGACGGCCCGAAAGAGAAGATATAGCCGTAGACCCACTCGTCCTCCGGAAACACCGCCTCGCACGTAAACGAGCCGTCTTCGTTTTGTGAAATCATGCTCTCGCCGAATTCGTCGTAGACGCGAAACAGCATCTCGGGGGCAATCCTAAGCTTCAGCCTGATGTAATAATCGGCGGAGCTGTCCGGCTTATCTTCCGTGTGCACCGCTTCGCGCTGCGAAAACCCTTCCGCCAGCACCCTCAGGCGCTTTACGCGCGAAAGCTTAAAAAGCCGCTCGGCGTTTCTCTTTAGACAAAACGCGCGCAAATACCAGCTCTTGTGCTTAAACCAGAGCATCATGGGCTCGGCCACGCGCAAAGTTTTTTCGCCCGATGTGGAATAATAGTCAAAAGAAACGAGCCTGCGCTCCAAAATCGCGCACTTTATCAGCGCGAACATCTCACGATCGGAATAGGACCAATCGGAAAAGTCGATCTCGATCCAATTCGCCGCGCTTTGGCGGAACAGCCCGCCGAGCTTGTTTAGTATCGAATCCGTTTGCTCCGCGGGAAGCGCCCTCAACGCCGCGAGTACCTCCGACTGTTCGCTCGCGGATAGGAGCGACCTATCCAGAACGAAATTCTCGCTAAGCCGTATGCCTCCGCCCTTGCCTCGCGTCGCGTAGACGGGTATGCCCGCAATCGAGAGCGCCTCTATGTCCCTATAAACCGTGCGCGCCGAAACGCCGAAACGTTCGGCGAGCTCCTTCGCCGTAACGCTTCTTTTTTCCAGCAGCAGATACACGGTTTCGAACAGTCGCATCATCTGCATATCATACAGGCCTTATAAATCTACCAGCTTGGCTTCGTAGTCCTTGACAAACCATCGTTTACCCTTTGGGACGACGGTATGCCCTTCCATCTCAAGACGCAGCTTTTGGGCCTCTATGCCGCCGGGATACTTTTCATTCAGCTCGCCGTCGGCCTTAAGCGTGCGCCAGTAGGGCGTCTCGTCCCCTCCCCACCCCGCCCGCTCCTCGCTCGCGTTGGCGCAAACATTTACGAATATTCCGCACGTTAGAGGGCATGTAAAATCCGCAGCGTGCTTTTGGGCTAAAAACGAGCGCAGCCGAACCGTCGTAGTAAGCCTTCCCTCCGGTATCTGCTTCATCAGCCCGTCGTATTCCAAAGCGGGCGCAATGAGCATTTTCGTACCGCCGTACCGCGCAATCGCCTTCGGTTCTTCCAATACTTCGATTTTGGGTAAATCACCGTTTTTTTGCAGCTTTTGATTCGAATTTCGTATAGCCATAGCCATGCCCTTCCATATAGATAAATTTTATTGGCATAATTGTATATCATCGCGGCGGACGCCGCAAGCGGCGGCAGTATTTTTTCGCTGCGCGGATTTGACGCGCGTAGGCAATCTTTTATATCTGTCGTTTTATATAGCCGCATATTGGATGGGAACCGACCGCTTTCCCATCGACTATTTAAGCTCGGTTTTTACTCCTCATAATATTATGGTGTGGCTGGTTTTCAATCAGCCAAAATGGTGCATACCGTTATGGTATCTTCACGCTATTTTATATGTTTATCTAATTTATTACGGCCTGTTACGGCTCAATGAAAAGAGCATAAAACGCTTTACACTTTTCGCGCCTCTGCTTTTGCTGCCGTATATCTGCATATCGCTGCTTTTCTATACGTCGAATATAAATCCGCCGGAGGTTTGGCTGATTTGCAACGCCTATTTCAACGGGCTTCCTTTCTTTGCTATCGGATGCATAATTAAAATGTATTTAGAGCCGTTTAAAGCCTTTGTGGGCAAGATGAAAAGCGAAAATTTCTATCTGCTGCTTGTTATTCTCGCGGCCATACAAATTTTCGAAAGGTTTCAACACTTGACAGAAGTTTATATATCCACAATATTGTTGACTGTTCTGCTTTTCATCTTTTCCGCAGCCCGCAAAGACTCCGCAGGCAAAACGGCGTTAAGCGCCATGGGTAAAAAGCATTCCGGCATGATATATCTGATACACTATCTAATTCTTGAAATGACATGGCAGATTCCCGGCTACGCGCAATTTTCCGAAATGCCCGTTTATAAATGGTCGGCTTCTTTTCTGATCCTTTTCGCTTCATTGATATTTTCAATCGTGTTTAGCCGCGTGAAAGGCTTCTTTTCGAAAAAAAGTTAAGAAGATCGGTGCGGGGGACGCCCCGCACCGATCTTTTTTTCATACCTTCTCCGGCTCGCCCAAGTCCTCTTCTTCTATAACTTCTATGCGCTCGATAACGACCGGTTCCTTGGGCCTGTCGGCCACGCCCGTTGGAACATCGGCAATACGGTCGACCTCTTCAATGCCTTCGGTTACCTTGCCAAACGCCGCATACGCTCCGTCAAGGTGCGGCGCGTCAGCGTGCATGATAAAGAATTGCGAACCCGCCGAATCGGGATCCCCCGAGCGCGCCATAGAGATAACGCCGCGCGAATGTTTTATCGGGTTCGCAAAGCCGTTTGAGCGGAACTCGCCCTTGATGGAATAGCCGGGGCCGCCCATGCCCGTGCCGTCCGGGCAGCCGCCCTGGATCATGAAGCCTGGGATAATGCGGTGAAACGTCAGGCCGTCGTAATAGCCTTCGCGCGCTAGGCTTAGAAAGTTCTTCACGGTATTCGGCGCAGCGCTTGCGTCCATTTCCAGCTTGATTTCGCCGCCTGATTGCATATGGATGATAACCATAGATCGCTCCTTTAATATCTAATATTTGTGGGGCGGGGATCCGTTTTCGCCGCCATTTGAATTTATATCTATAGCGGCAGGAGTAGAACCCCTACCCTACATGATTCCATCCCATCTGCATTTTTTCATATCGACACGCCCGTCCGGCAAAAACGCCGCGCCCTCTGATAAAAGCAGCGCCCGGCGCATATCGGCGAACGCGCCGCCCGCAATTGAACCGTCTTGCATCACCACGCGCTGCCACGGCAGTCCGTCCGGGCAATTCCGCATAGCCCAACCAACCTCGCGCGCCGCGCGCGG
>QMCD01002449.1_pt1 | contig 10309 bp, 11 predicted proteins | sample 1821841 | NCBI WGS metagenome assembly QMCD01 (sample SAMN01991225, study PRJNA193472) | Termite gut metagenome, whole genome shotgun sequencing project. | isolation source: worker | host: Macrotermes natalensis
GGAATCCTCCGCGCCCGCCGCGGCTTCGCCGTTATCAGCACGTTTCTCATCGCCGCCCAAGCCCTCTGTGAGCCGCTTCAGCTCCTCCTTGAGCTTTTCCATGTCCTCAAGCGGCTTTTCTTCGCCGGAGCTTTCGGCGGTGCGGTCGTCTTTCTCGCTTTCCTCTTCGGCCTCCGCCCGCGTTTCCGGTAATTGCTGAAACTCGTCGCTCGCTATGAATTTCGCGCTGTCGTTGACGATATAGTTCATACGCGTCGCGATTTTCTCCATGGCTTGGAGCTTTGCTTCTTTTGGCATGCTGGAGCTCATGACGGCCTTTGCCTCGTTCATGAACTTGTTCATCTCCATGGCGTTGACGCTGCGCACTTCTTCCTTCGTTTCACATTCTTTGAGCTTTTTTTCGTATGCTTCGCGCTCAGCCTGAATCTCTAAGTATTCTTCGTAGAGCTCCGGCGCGTTTTCTTTTAGATACTCCAGCTCGGCGGGGGAAAGATCCTGCCCGGATTTCATCTTGGCCGTGATACTCGACATCGCGGCTTGCTTTTTCTGATCCGCGACATCGGTTTTAAACCGGTCGATCAAGGACTGGACTTTTTGCCCATCTTCGTCCGTGCCTTTAAAGCTATTTTTAGCTATGCCGCTTTGATTGATCTCGGATTTTCGATTTTGCCACTTTTGCGTAAGCTCCATCGTCTTGACGGCGCTCGTAACGCTTCCGATGGTTGGAAAATTCATAGTCGCGACCTCCTTGTCGTGCCAAGTATCCTACTTTTTCTTTATCGGACGAAAAGGAAGAAAGCTGAAGAGGGGAACGGCAATTGCCGTTCCCCTCTTAAAAATAATTATTCTACGCCTCGCCGCCCGCGAGCATCGACGCCCTCGCGTGCACCGTCAGCGCGTCCACCATCTCGTCGAGGTCGCCGTCGAGGAAGGCTTCGAGCTTATATAGCGTCAGGCCGATGCGATGGTCGCTCACGCGGCCTTGGGGGAAATTATACGTCCTTATACGCTCGGAGCGATCGCCGGAGCCGACCTGCGCCTTGCGGTTTTCTGAATAGGCGGCCTCCTGTTCGGTTTGAATGCGTTCTAGCAGGCGGCTTTTCAGTACGCGCATCGCCTTCTCTTTGTTTTTTAGCTGGCTTTTTTCGTCCTGACAGATGACAACGAGTCCCGTCGGGATGTGCGTTATGCGTACGGCGGAGTCCGTCGTGTTGACGCTCTGGCCGCCGTGGCCGCCGGAACGGTATACGTCTACGCGCAGGTCGTTTTGGTTTATCTGTACCTCTACGTCCTCGGCCTCGGGCAACACGGCGACCGTCGCCGCCGACGTATGTATACGCCCTTGCGATTCCGTTTCTGGGACGCGCTGAACCCTATGCACGCCCGATTCGAATTTCAACCGCGAATAGGCCTTTTTGCCGCTTATGGAGAGGATAACCTCCTTTACGCCGCCGATATTTGTGGAGTTGTCGGAGAGGAATTCGGCCTTAAAGCCGTGTCGCTCCGCGTAGCGCGTGTACATGCGCAGGAGGTCGGCCCCAAAGAGCGCGGCTTCCTCGCCGCCCGTACCCGCGCGAATCTCAAGGATGACGTTCTTATCGTCGTTCGGATCGCCCGGAATGAGCAGTATTTTCAGCTCTTCCTCCAGGGCCGCAAGCCTTTCAACAAGCTCCTGTTTTTCCTCCTCCGCCATAGCGCGGATATCCCCGTCGGAATCCGAGAGCATCGGCGAAAGCGCGTCGAGCTGTTCCTTTGCCGAAATATGCCTGCTATACGCTTCCACGATCTCTTCGAGCGAGGCTTGTTCTTTCGACAGCGCCCGATACTTTTCTTGATCCGCAATTACGTTCGGATCGGACAGCAGTGAGCACAGCTCGTCGTAGCGCGCTTGGATGGATTTTAGCTTTTCAAACATTCGTCAATTACTCCAATAATGCTTCCATATATTTCCGGATTCACAAAATATCAACACTTTAATGCCCAATTTACTTCCACAATCCTCTCAATCCCGTATAAATCCCTGTGCGCTCTCGCCTTAAATCCCTTCGCCTTGAAAAGCGCGCGAACGGCATCCGACTGGTCGTAGCCGACTTCAAACAGCGCGACGCCGTTTGCCGTTAGGTGCCCGCCAAGGCCGCTTGCCAGCTCGCGATAAGCGTCAAGGCCGTCTTCGCCGCCGTCAAGGGCCAGCTTTGGCTCAAAGGCCAGTTCGCGCTGCAAAGCGGCAAGCTCTGCGGACGGAATATACGGCGGATTGGAGACGATTAGATCAAACGCGCGCCCCGCGACGGGCGCGAACCATTCTCCCTGTTGAAACTCTACACGTACGCCGTTCAGTTCCGCGTTTTCTCGCGCAACGTTCAGAGCCTCCGGGCTTATATCCGTCGCCGTTATTGACTTAAAGCCGCCGAATTTCGCCATTGCTACGGCGATACAGCCGGAGCCGGCGCCGATTTCCAGCGCGGAAGCGAGGCCGCGCTCCCTTTGAAGCTCCAAAGCGATTTGAACGAGCGTCTCCGTCTCGGGGCGGGGGATCAGCGCGCCCTCGCGCACTTTAAACGTCAAGCCGTAGAAATCCCATTCGCCCAGGATATATTGAAGCGGGCGGCCGTTTTTGCGCTGCTCTATATAGCCCTCAAGCGTTTTGTGCGCGCCTTCCGGCGTCGGGCCGCCTAAAACCGGCTCCGCGCCGACGGCCTTGAGCATCCAGCGGGCTTCGGCTTCGGGTTCGCCGGAAACGCCCCGTAGGGCGTCAATTAACCAGACTCTAGCTTCGCGGGTCGTCATGCTTATAGTTCACAACTCACAATGCATAATTTTCAGCTATCAACTGTCCACTGACAACTGTCCACTATCAACTTCGCCCTTTACCGCCAAATCGAACGCCGCCAGCGCGACCTCGATCATGCCGTCCTCCGGTTCGCGCGTCGTGAGCTTTTGGAGCATCAGCCCCGGAAAGCGCACGATGCGGCAGAGCAGATTGTCGCTCTTGGCGGCGAGCTTGAGGACTTCATACGCCAACCCCGCGACGATGGGGATGCAGCCTATGCGGATCAAAAGCCGCAGGAACGGATTCATATTCCAGCCAAAAAACGAGAAGAAGACGATCGACACCATCATAACCAGAAACAGATAATTTGTGCCGCAGCGCGGGTGCAAGCGCGTCTTTACGCGCGCGTTCGCGACAGTTAGCTCCTCTTCGGCCTCGTAGCAGGCGATGACCTTATGCTCCGCGCCGTGATACATGAACACGCGGCGTATATCCTTCATGCCTGATATCGCCGTAATATACCCGAAGAATATCAAAAGCCGCGTTACGCCCTCTATCAGGTTCATCAACAAAGAACTGTTTACAAACGGGCGCAGAAAATTCGCTAAAACGTTCGGCAATATGAAGAAGATACCCACGGCCATACAGACCGCGACCACTACGGCGAAGCCCATCATGACCTTCATCGCGTCCTTGCCCGTTTTCTTTGCGATGAATTCCTCGAATTTCGAAGGCGTTTCTTCTTCCTCTAGGCCCAGGACGTCCGCGGAGTACGTCAGCGTTTTCATACCAATTGAAAGAGATTCCACAAACGAGACTACGCCGCGTACGATTGGAAACCCGAAGAATTTGTTGCGTTTGGACGCCGATACGAACGGATCGAATTTCTTCACTATCTCGTCGCCCTTGCGCACGGCGACGGCAATACCCTCCGGAGCGCGCATCATAACGCCCTCAAGCACAGCCTGTCCGCCGATACTGGTTCGTTTCATTGAATTACTCCCTTCGGGCTCTGCAACGAACCCCGCCAAAAGGTTGTATAGTTTTAGTAAATATACGCGAATAAGGCTGCCGCAATCGTCGACAGCCTCGTCGTTTGTACGTATGTTACATCCCGTAACGCTTCTTGAACCTGTCTACCCGGCCGCCGGTATCGACCAGCTTCTGCTTTCCGGTATAGAACGGATGGCACTTGCTGCAAATTTCGACGCGCAGCTCCTTTTTCACCGAACCGGAAGAAAACGTCTCGCCGCATGCGCAGCGTACCGTGCAGTCGCCGTAGCTGGGATGAATTTTCTCTTTCATAAGGCACTCACCTCCTGCCTTTTACGTGCAAATCGCATTATACAATAGGCCAAGGCGTTTTGCAAGCGGAAAATGTGGGGATGAGCGCTTTGTGCGCTTTGGGAGGCGCGCTTGCCCCTACATTTGATTGTAAATCCCCCGCCAAACTGTTATGATTGAAGCGGTAGTTGACTCTATTTTCTCAATTATCAATCATCAATTTAAGTGAGGTTTCATGTTTCACGTAGCCGACGCGCACACCGACTTCCTTTACAAAATGGTCAACGACGGCGCGGATATCGCAAAGCCGATAGAAGGGCAGCAGCTTTTTCTATCCCAAAAAAGCCCCGTCGCCCTACAGGTTTTCGCGGCATGGATGGACAGGCGCAAAGCCCAGCAATATTCCTTTCAGACGCTGGAGATGATCGACGCTTTTGAGCGCATGCTCCAAGCGGATCCGCGCTTGAAGCGCTTCGAAAAGGATTCCGAATTCCCGCCGAAAGACGGAACGATTTACGCAATGCTATCCGTCGAGGGCGGCGAAGCGATTACGGACGCGTTCATGATACGCACGCTCTGCCGCCTAGGCGTTAAATCCGTCGCGTTGACGTGGAACCATAAAAACCGCTTGGGCTATCCCGCCATGGGCCGCTCGGACAAGGGGCTTACGGCGTTGGGCAAGGAGATCGTCGCCGAAATGGGGCGCCTGGGAATGGCCGTGGACGTGTCGCACCTGAACGACGAGGGTATAGACGACGTTTTAAAGCTATCGCGCAAGGGCCGCGCGCCTATGGCGTCGCACTCCAACGCGCGCTCCGTCCGCAACCACCCCCGTAACCTCTCCGACAGGCATATCCGAGCTATTGCGGGCATGGGCGGCTTTATCGGCGTAAACTTCTACAGGCCGTTTCTGGGTTCCGGCGCACCGGATGTCGATACTGTAGTAGAACATATCGAACATATCGGCAATACCGGCTCGTGGAAATGCGTGGGGCTCGGCTCCGATTTCGACGGCATGGAGCTGCCTGCCGAAGGGCTCGAAACGTGCGAGCGCTTTGGCGCGCTTATAGACGCGCTTAGGGAGCGCGGGCATTCCGAAGCGGTCGTTTCGGATATCGCGGGCGGGAATTATGTGCGGTATATCAGGCAGTTTTTGTAGGGTACAATTTGTACCCCTGTTGACAATATTTATCGACGAAAAACTGACGCAGGAGGTATTTTCATGCAGCTCCATCCTTCCGTCGAAGCACTTCTTCCCGAGGCGCGGGAGATGCGGCGCGCGTTGCACCGCATGCCCGAAACAGGCTTTCAGGAGCGTAAGACGCAGGCGTTCATTTTAAACTATCTGCAAAAGCTCGGGCCGGATTCGATCGAAAAGCTTGCGGATACGGGCATAAAGGCTGTGTTTTACGCCGAGCGTCCGTCGGGAACCGTCGCTTTTCGCGCGGATATGGACGCGCTGAACGTAAAGGAGGCGACGGGGCTGGAATTCGCCTCGTATTCCGGCCGCATGCACGCATGCGGGCACGACGGGCATATGACGGTGCTGCTGCTTTTGGCGAAGCTGATTTCCAAGGCGCGCAAGAGCCTCTTCCAGAACGTCGTGCTGCTCTTTCAGCCCGGCGAGGAAGGTTTTGCGGGCGCGAAGCGGATGATCGAAAACGGCGCATTGAACGACCCGCCCGTAGAGCGCATATACGGCTTGCACATTTGGCCTCAAGTACCCGAAGGCAAAATCGCCGTGCGCTGGGGCCCGATGATGGCTAAAACCTGCGAGTTCGATATTATTGTAGGCGGAGTAAGCGCGCACGGGGCGAGCCCGCAGCTCGGCGTGGACGCCGTCGTATCCTCCGCCGCATTCATATCGCTCTTGCAAACAGCAATTACGCGAAACCTCGACCCGCATCAGGACGCGATTTTGACGATCGGCAAGCTGACGGGCGGCACGGCCAGGAATATCATCGCGGACAGGGTTGAGATGAACGCCACGCTGCGCGTATTCTCCCAGGATGTGTTTGAGCAGCTCATGAGCCGGCTGCGCGCGATGGCGGACGGCGTAGCCTTGGCGACGGGCACGGAAATCGAGATACACGAGCTGATGCATTATCCGTTGGTCGACAATCCCCGGTATATGGTCGAAGACTTTTATCAATATGTCGACGCTGAAGACAGGCTGATCGCCGAGCCCGTTATGGCCGCCGAGGATTTTTCCTTCTACCAGGAGGAGGTGCCGGGCTTGTTCTTTTTCCTCGGCGCGGGCACGCCCGAATACTCGCAGCCTCTGCATAACAGCCGCTTCAACTTCGACGAAAAGATCCTGTTGGATGGGCTGGAGGTTTATCGGAGGATTTTGTGTCTGTAGTGGCGGGGCGTGTTGCCGCACGCATTAAATGGTATATCATTCTTCTTATATTATTTGTCGATTGCTAATATCGCCGTATTGCCTATGCGCCTTCCGCAAAAGCTAACTACAACAAATCTAAGGAGGGCATAGCGGATGAAAAAGTCGAATACGGCAAAGCTGGCGCGCAAGCCAAAGGTTCCCAGCGCGCGCGAAATGATGAGCGAGGATATCGCGTACGAACTTGGCCTTATGGAACAGTCTGGCAGCGGCATGCTAGATTATCGAACTCGAACGAAATTCGGAGACGGGAAGGAAGACGAGTGACCCCATATACCTCTTTGGCGGGCGCTTACGACGCGCTCATGGCGGACGTGGACTACGAAGCGTGGGCGCGGTATGCGCTCTCGCTTCTTGCGCTTAACGGCATTAAGAAAGGCGCGCGGATACTGGACGCCGCCTGCGGCACGGGCAAGCTCACGCTGCCTCTTGCGAAGGCGGGCTACGCGCTTACGGGCGCGGACGTGTCTGCGGACATGTTGCGCTTTGCGAGTGAGAAGGCTCGAAAAGCCGGGCTGAACATACCGTTCATACGCCAGCGCTTGGAGGAGCTTTCCGTACACCGCCCACAGGACGCGATAGTGAGCGCCTGCGACGGCGTAAACTATCTCGCGTCGGAAGACGAAGTAAGAGCGTTTTTCACGGCGGCGCGAAACGCTCTCGCGCCTAACGGCGTCCTATTATTCGATATAAGCTCGCGCTATAAGCTCAAGCATGTGCTCAATGGCCGCCAGTTCGGCGACGATTTGGAGGACGTGGCGTGCCTTTGGCAAAACGTCTATGACGAGCGCTCCCATCTGCTCGAAATCGACCTCACGCTCTTCATAAGGCAAGGCAAAGCGTTCGAGCGCTTCCGCGAACGGCACATACAGCGCGCGCACACGGCGAGCGAGCTCACGCGCTGGATGCGCGTGTGCGGGCTAGAGCCGCTAGGGGTATACGGGTTTTTGACGGCGGAAAAGCCCGGAAGAAAGGCCGAAAGGATACAGTTTGTGGCGAGAAGGCGCACCTAATAAGATAACGCCCGCGAAAATCGCATACGCTACTTCACCCTCACCACCTCAAAATCCAGCTTCCCATTATCATAAACCAACTTTCCATAGCACGGCCCCTGAACTTGCGAGCGCGGCTGCGTAAGGCTGCCGGGATTCGCGGCGATGACGCTTCCATCGTTGTAGATATCGGCGACGTGCGTATGCCCGTACAGCGCGAAACACGCGCCCAAGCTCTTCGCCTGCTCAATCAGGCGCTTTGGGTCGTACCTGACGCCATAGTAATGCCCGTGCGTAATAAGCGCGCGCGTCTCGCCGATTTCGAGCAAAAGCTCGCTTGGATAGTCGCTCGAAGCGTCGCAATTGCCGCGCACAAGATATTTGGGCAAGCCGATACCCGCCGCGTCGCGCGCGTGGTCGCCCAGATGAATTACGGCCGCCGCGCCCAGGCGCTCTATACAGCCCGGCATAAGCGCCGTACGTCCGTGCGTATCGCTAAAAACGGCGAAAACAAACGGCTCGGCGGATATTGCAACGCGCACTGTTTTCATCAGTCTCCAAGCTTCCTTGCGAGCTCGCGCAGCGCCCGCCCCCGATGGCTAAGCGTATTCTTTTCCTCCATTGAAAGCTCGGCAAACGTCTTTTGGTATTTTTCGACAAAGAACAGCGGATCGTAGCCGAAGCCGCCTTCGCCCTTTGCCTCGGTTAAAATCCTGCCTTCGCACGCGCCATGCGCCGTTATTACCTCGCCTCCGCGCACGAGCGCCGCGCAGCATACGAAGCGAGCCGCGCGTAGGTCTTCAGGCACTCCCGAAAGGTTCTTCAACAATAACGCGTTATTTTCGGCGTCCGTCGCGTCTTCGCCGGCATACCGCGCGGAATAGACGCCGGGCGCTCGGCCAAGCGCGTCCACCTCGAGTCCCGAATCGTCCGTGAGGACGTCGCAGCCCGGCAGTATTTCGGCGTAGCCTAGCGCCTTTTGCCGCGCGTTTTCTTCGAACGTTTCGCCGTTTTCCGGTACTTCAAACGCGACGCCCTCGTCTTTGAGCGAAACGATCGTATCGTAATAGCGCGAAAATAGCTCGCGAATTTCTTTAACCTTGCCCTCGTTGTGCGTGGCGATGACGAGTTTCATAGAGTCCCCCCGTATGAACATGATAAGTAAAGCCAAATCATAAGGACGCCGTACGGCGTCCTTATGATTTGGCTCCTCAGGTAGGATTTGAACCTACGACCCTCCGGTTAACAGCCGGATGCTCCACCGCTGAGCTACTGAGGAATATGCTCTCAGTCCCTATCGTCTACCGGACTGCCACAACATTATAAGCGAACAGGATTTACGGAGCAAACGCCATTGAGGTCGATTAGAGTCGTTTATTTGTCGTTTGCTATTGAAAGCTCTCGATTGCGCTCGTTTTCAGTCTGTGGCATTAATCGCAGGACGGTGCTGCGCGCATTAGCCCCCGAAGACTTGCGCCCAGCGAACCTGCCCTTCCGGAGTGATGGCATACGCAATGCCCATATGCGTAAATTTTGGGTAGACGATATTCGCCCTATGCCCCGAAAGGCCCAGCCAATCGCGCGTTACTTGCACGGGGCCAAACTGGCCCGAGGCTATATTCTCGCCCTTATAGCCGTATTTCGCCTTGTTTTCGGAAAACGCCGTGGCAAAGTCCCGCCCGTCCGGCCTGTAATGCGAATAGTAGCTGAGCAATTCCTCCGCGCGCGCCGCCGCGACGTCGCTTAGGCTGTCGGAAAGCTTGAGCGCCTTAACGCCCGCCTCTTTACGCGCGGCGTTCACACGCGCGAGCACTTCCTTTGCGGCGTCCTCCGCCGAATAAACCCGTATATTCGCCTCGGCCGTATCGCCGCCGCGCTGCGCCATCAAAACCGCTTTACCGGCCTTAACGGGCGTCAAAACGCCGTTTTCAAGCGTAACGATCTTTTCGGCCTTGCTGGAAAGCGAAAGCTTCGCGCCCTGAATATATGCCACATCGGACAAATCAAGCGCCCTGCCTTCGAGAATCTCTATCGTCTCCGGCAATTCTATCTGCGGCTGCTCGTCGGAAGCGCGCATAAGCGCCCTTTCGTGCAGCGCTTCGATCGCCTCGCGGCTCACAACCGGCGGCCTCGAATTGGCGATGGCAAACGAAAAATCTGCCCGCGCCGCGGAAAAACCCATAAGTAAAATCATTACAAGCGCAAGTATGATAAGCCTTTGTTTCAAAAAACATCCACCCTTTCTCTCCACAACGTATCTATTATATGGAAAGACCGCCGTTTATGCAAGATTATAAATTATTGTCGCTTTGCCCGCGTACGATAGGATAATGGAGGCGATATTCATGCCGTTCTGGCTAAACGCGATTATCATCGGAACGATTGTCGGCGTCGGAGGAACCGCTCTCGGCGGCGCGGTAGGCTTTGTCTTTAAGCGCTTTTCAGCCGAACGCGTCGGGGCGTGCCTTGGCTTAGCGGCCGGAATCATGCTATCGGTGGTGCTTATAGAGCTGTTGCCCTATTCTTTTTACGCGGGAGACGCCGTTTCAAGCGCGCTGGCGTTCGCTTTAGGCATACTGGCCGTCGCGCTGTTCGAACGCGCGCAGCTTCGTCATACCTCCGGCGGCGATATGCGGCGTATAGGCGGCTTGATCGCCGCCGCGACCGCTATGCATAACTTTCCCGAGGGCATGGCTATCGGCGCGGGGCTGCGCGCGGGCAATGCGTATACGCTTTTGATCGTGCTCACTCTATGGCTACACGATATTCCCGAGGGCATGAGTATTGCCGCGCCTTTACGCGCAAGCGGTTCGAGCGCCGCGGCCGCACTTTTCTATGCGGCTCTCGCGGGCGCGCCAACGG